>Ga0233437_1005479_pt1 | contig 13717 bp, 13 predicted proteins | sample SI_122_August201_FD_182714 | JGI IMG/M metagenome (GOLD analysis project Ga0233437, IMG submission 182714) | Seawater microbial communities from Saanich Inlet, British Columbia, Canada - SI_122_August2016_200_MG | ecosystem: Environmental > Aquatic > Marine > Inlet | place: Canada: British... | reverse complement strand
CTGGTTCCGTCTGTGCCGTAGGTTCCTCAGCCGGAGCCGCCGGTTCCACCGACGCAGCTGGCTCAGGGGGCGTCACGGGTTCTTCGACCGGAGCGACGGGTTCGGGTTCCGGTTGGGCGACAACCGTTTCGGCAACCGTTGGCTCGGGTGTAACCGGGGTCTCCGGTTGTGCGGGTGCGGGAGCCTCGCGAAGCGCTCGGGTTTCCGCAACCGCCAAGTCAGCCGCCGTTAAGGTGTCGCGCGGAGTGGGTGCCGGCGCGACCGGGGGAGCTGGTGGGGCCGGAACTTCGGGCGCGGGCGCGCTGGGCGCACTCTCCACCGGGGTTTCAGGAACGGGCTCAACGGGTGTCTCCGCTACTTGCGGGGTAGGCTGCGGGATTTCCGGCGCTGGCGTAGGAACGCTCTGGACGGGTTCGACCACAGGTACGACTTCAGGCGTTGCGGGCGGCGCGGGCTCCGACGCGATTTGCGGTTCGGGGGTGGGCGTTGCGACAGGTGTCGGTACGACCACCGGCTCAACCGCCGGCGCAGCCGTAACTTCGGCGACGGGCGGTTCGACGATAACTGGTGCCGGGGCCGGGGCAGGTGGTGTTGATTGGGTTACGGTGGGGGGCGTGGGCGGAGTCTCAGGTGCGCTTTCCGCTGGCGCGTTTTCGACGGGCATGCTTTCCGCGGGCGGAGCCACCAAAGGCGGAGCCTCTATGGGTGATTGCTGGGGCGTTTGCGGCATTTCGACCGGGGTCGGCGTTGCGCTAACTGGGTCGGCAGGTTTCGCCGGATCATCTGACAGAAGTGTCGCCAGACGTTCGGGAAGTGCCGGGACGATGTTGTCGAATACGGAATCCTTCGATGATCCGACGTACCACGCGCCGTAGGCGACCCCGACCAGCAGAATTCCAATGAAGACAATGGCCGCGCCGGGCGTTCCGCGTTCCGCAATGGGAGATGGAAAGACGAGGGCCGGCCGGCCTTCCAGATTTTCCGCCTCGACTTTGAAGCGTCGCACCACTTCTTCGGAATCTAGACCGAGATGTTCAGCGTAGGTGCGAACAAAACCGACCGCGTAAGAGGCGCCGGGCAGATCTTCGTAGCGTCCTTCCTCGATAGCTTCAAGGTACGGATAGCGGATTCGCAGAATCGCCGAAACGTCCTGCAATTCTTCACCGAGGCGCAGGCGCGAAGCCCTTAGAAGCGCGCCCACTCCGGGTTCTAGGCTTTGTTCGTCTTCAGATTTCATAATCGCGCCTGTCGGGAAACCGCTATCGAGAAACTATCGCGCCGTTTAGTTAAAATATCCTTGAGAAGAATAAACCGGGGCATCCAGAAAAGGCCCGAAATCCCCCAAAATCAGACGCGGGTATTCTGCCCAAATATTAAGAAAACTCAAGCGCTAAACCGTAATACCAAATTGCATATAGGATAACCCGTTGAGATCGTCACCGCGCCCCGTCGGGTAGGAGCAAAGCTGCAGGCGATGCGCGTGCATCGGTAAGGCTTTGCGACGCCCTCCGACGGGGCGCGGTGACGACCGTACCGGCGGCCATTCAAGGCTTTCGGACGTCGTCGCACACGCCTTACGATGCAAAGGCATCGCCGCGCCGTGCGCTCCTAGCCGAAAGCCTTGAATGGCCGTCTCAATGGGTTATCCTATATGCAACTTGGTATTTTGCCCTAAATCATCACTCCATGATCACGTGCGTAATCACGCAGCTTTTCCCGCACACTGTGATCAGGAAGCTGAACGAGGGATTCCATGTATTTGCGCAGTGGATCGAGATCGAGGCTGCGGATCATGGCCTTGACCGGGCCGACCGACGACGGGTTCATCGAAAGACTGCGCAATCCCAGCCCGACAAGGGCCATGGCGTCAAGGGGGCTGCCGGCCATTTCCCCACAAAGGCTTACTGGCACCGATGCTTCGTCACATTGGCTTATGATCGTGCGCAGTATGGACAGGGTTGAAGGCGATATTGGGTCGTAGCGCTCCGCCAGCCGGGAATCGCCTCGATCGCTGGCGAACAGGAATTGAAACAGGTCGTTGCTTCCAATGGAAAGGAAATCCACACGCTTTAGCAGGGTGGGGAGCTGGAACACCAAAGACGGCACTTCCAGCATAGCGCCAACCAACATTTTCGTTGGCAGTTTCCGGCGCTCTTTTTGGGCGCGCTCGATTTCCATGTCGAGTAGATGACAGGCGGCATCATATTCGGCGACTTCGGCGATCATCGGGAACATCAATCTGAGTTCACGTCCCTTGGTTGATCTGATCAAAGCGCGCAACTGATGGCGCAGGATCGCCGGATGGTCCAGGCAGATGCGGATTGCGCGCCAGCCCATGGCCGGATTGGCGCTGGATGATTCCTGCCAATAGGGAAGAATCTTGTCACCGCCCACATCGACCGTCCGGAAAACGACCGGTTTGTCACCCGCCTCTCGGGCAACGTCGCCATAGAGTTTTTCCTGACTTGCGACGTCGGGAAAGTCCGAACGCGCCATAAACGGGATTTCTGTGCGGTAAAGGCCCACACCATCGGCGCCCGACGCATCCACCTGCGGCATATCAATGCGCAAACCAGCGTTAATGTTGATGCTGACTTTGGTGCCGTCCGAGGTGATGGCCGGAAGGCTTCGCAACGCTGCATATTGGGCTTTTTGCCGGTCGCGGTCCTCGATGCTGTCGACAAAGGACTGGGTGACGTTTTCGCCGGGACGTATCAGGACGTTGCCGTGATCGGCGTCGACGATAACGGGATCGCCTTCCTCGACGCGGCCCATTACCCCTTTTGCCTGCCCGACCATGGGAATGTCCAGCGCGCGGGCGATGATCGCTGCGTGGGCGGTGGGCGAGCCCTCTTCAAGAACGATGGCGCGCAGACGCGTGCGGTCCAATTCAAGCAATTGGGCCGGTCCCATGTTGCGCGCGAAGAGGACCACGTCGTCCGGAAGTCCGGCGTCCACGCCGATATCGGCGGACGGCCCGATAAGATGTTTCAACAGGCGATCGGCCAGATCGTCCATGTCGTGGACCCGTTCGCGCAAATAGCGGTCGGATACGCGGCTGAATCGGGCACGAATATCGTTTTGAACCTTCATGACGGCGGCTTCAGCCGTAAGGCCGCCGTCGATGGCCTCGCCGATGCGGGCCAGCCACCCTGCGTCTTCCGAGATCATCCGATAACTTTCGAGAATGCCGCGGTGTTCGTCGTCCCCGGCCAGACTTTCGTCATCGAGCAAAGCGTCCAGCGCCCCGTGCATCTCAGATACCGCCGCGCGGACCCGCGAATGTTCTTCCTCGGCGTCCTCGGCGACCAATTGGCTGACCTGGGCATGGGGCTGATTGAGAACGGCGATTCCCATGCCCATTCCGGCGTGGAAGCGGGCCGCCGGAATTTGCAACGGGGCCTTGGCGATGCCGTCTGCCGGGAACAGTTCCTGCCCGCCGATCAGTTCGCCGCCCGCGACCATCTCGGCCAGGACCATGGCCACCGTTTGCATGGTTTCGATTTCTTCTGCGACATAGCGGCGCAGGGTCCGGTTCTGAACCACGAGAACGCCCAGAACACGCCCACCGCGCAGGATCGGAACACCCATGAGCGAGTGGAATTTTTCTTCCCCCGTTTCCGGGCGGAAGACAAAGCTGGGATGGTGCTGGGCGTCGGACAACTTCAACGGCCGCGCCCGGGCGGCGATGACGCCGACCAGTCCCTCGCCGACGCGAAGGCGGGTCAGGTGGACGGCGGTTTTCTTGAGGCCCTCGGTGGCGAAAAGTTCAAGAAGGTCTCCGGCGCGGCGGACATAAACGGAGCAAACATCGGAACCCATGTTTCCGGCGATTGCCGAAACGATTCGGTCAAGCCGGTCCTGAGCGGTTCCGGCCCCCGCCATAACATCGCGCACCAGCGCAAGAAGCCGACGCGGAGAGACTCTCGCCGCCTTGTCCATGGCCGTTTTTTTAAGCCGCTCCGGCTTTCTCCCTGGCATCCAGAAGGGCCTCGCCCTGCAATATCAGCTCGTCGAGAATTTCGCCAACCGATTGCTCGGATTTTACCATACCGACAATCTGCCCGGCCATGATCGATCCATTTTCCACATCGCCGTCGATAACCGCGCGTTTCAGGGCTCCGGCCCAAAAATGCTCGATTTCGAGCTGTGCTTCCTTTTGATCCAGCTCGCCGTTGTCCACCCGGCTGATCAATTTGCGCTGGGTTTCCATGAAATGATCGGTTCCCTTGTTAACCAAGGCACGCACGGGAATGACCGGAAATCGTGGGTCCAGCTGAACCGTGGGCAATGCGTCGCGCGACGACGCGCGGATAAAGGCCTTTTTGAAATTCGGATGCGCGATGGACTCTGTTGCGCAAACGAAGCGGGTTCCCAACTGACATCCGGCTGCCCCCATTTCCAGATAGGAGACCATCGCCTCGCCACGACCGATGCCGCCCGCGACAAACACCGGGACGTCGGTGATGTTGGGCAAAATTTCTTGCGCCAGCACGCTGGTTACCACAGGGCCGATATGCCCGCCAGCCTCGGACCCTTCGATCACCAGCGCGTCGACGCCGTTGCGGATCAGCCTTTTGGCCAATGCCAACGCCGGTGCAAAGCAAATGACCTTGGCTCCCGCATCTTTGATTCGGCGAATGGCGGTCGCCGGAGGCAGGCCTCCCGCCAGAACGATATGGCCGACCTTGTGCTCGATACACACGTCGATCAGGGCATCAAGCTCGGGATGCATGGTGATCAGGTTGACGCCGAACGGTCGGTCGGTAAGGGCCGAGGTCGCGGCGATTTCGGTGCTTAGCAAATCGGGCGGCATGGAACCGCAGGCGATGACGCCGAATGCCCCGGCGTTGGAGAGCGCCGAAACGAGATAGCGCTCCGACAGCCACGACATGGCCCCGCCCATGATCGCGATTTCGCATCCCAGGAACTCACGCCCCTGTTGCCAAAGGCGGTCTAATCGCGGTCGCGAAATCCTGTTTGCCATGATTGATCTTACCTATTTGGTATCCGGGCCTATTCGGCGTCCAGACCGTAAGCCTCGTGAAGCGCGCGCAGGGCCAGTTCGGTATATTCTTCACCGACGAGGACGCTGACTTTAATTTCGGATGTCGAGATCACCTGAATATTGATGCCCTTTTCGGCCAGTGCGCCGAACATGGTCTGGGCGATGCCAGCGTGGCTGCGCATGCCGACGCCGATAACCGAGACTTTCACCACGTCGGAGTCCGATACCAAGGCAACGTACCCGAGCTCTTTCTTGCGGGCTTCGACGGTGCTGATGGCCCGTTCCAGATCGACCTTGCCGACGGTAAAGGTAATATCGGTCCTCTTCCCGTCGTCCGAGATGTTCTGAACGATCATATCGACGTTGATGCTGGCGTCGGCGAGGGGGCCGAATATGCCTGCGGCGACGCCGGGCTTGTCCGCCACCTGGGTCAGGGTGATTTTGGCTTCGTCCCGGCTGTAGGCGATTCCACTAATAAGCTCTTTTTCCACGATCTCGTCCTCATTTACGACCATTGTGCCTGGTTCATCGGAAAAACTCGAAACGACTTGCAGTCTGACATTGTGCTTCATGGCCAGTTCGACCGAACGGGTCTGCAGTACCTTGGCGCCGAGCGACGCCATCTCGAGCATTTCCTCATAGGTGATCTTGTCAAGTTTGCGCGCCTTGGAGACAATCCGGGGGTCGGTGGTGTAAACGCCGTCTACATCGGTGTGGATGTCGCAACGATCCGCCTCCAGCGCTGCTGCCAGCGCCACGGCGCTGGTGTCCGAGCCGCCACGGCCAAGGGTCGAAATGCGGCCGGTGGGCGCGACGCCCTGAAAACCGGCGACAACGGCGACCTCGCCCTTCGCCATGCTCTCAATCATTTCCTTGCCGTCTATCGAGTGAATCCGCGCCTTGCCGTGCACATCGTCGGTTTTGACCTGGATTTGCCACCCCAGCCACGAACGCGCGGCAACCCCCATTTCCTGCAGGGCCAGTGCGGTCAGACCGGCCGTGACCTGCTCGCCCGAAGCGACGACGGCGTCGTACTCGCGGGCATCGTACAGGCGGCTGATTTCGTCGACGTAGCCGACAAGCTGATTGGTTACACCGGCCATCGCCGAGACGACGACGGCAACCTGATGCCCGGCATCGACCTCTTTCTTGATTCGCCGGGCCACGGATTGGATCTTTTCCACATCGGCGACCGAAGTCCCGCCGAATTTTTTAACGATTCGGGCCATTCACGACGCTCCTCTGGTGCATGCCAAACCGTCTTGCCGCACCCAACGGCCTTCCTTGCGGAAGAAATATCGGCACGCAGTCGTTTTATAAGATTGCAACAAAGCTATTTGCTGCGCGGCGGGCGATTTTATATTCATAATGACCCAACGAAGCAAGTGCACCACTTTCATCCTTTCCAAGGGAATGTATTTTGACCGATCAAAACCCCCCGACGGCATCTAAAACGGCATCGCCGGACGAGATCGCCCGTTTTTCCGCCATGGCCGACGCGTGGTGGGACCCCGAGGGTGATTTCAAGCCTCTTCACCGGTTAAATCCGGTTCGTCTGGCTTTCATTCGAGATCACGGATGCGCTCGATTCGGGTGCGATTCTCGCGCCGACAGACCCCTGGACGGCCTGCGCGTTCTGGATATCGGATGCGGCGGCGGCTTGTTGAGCGAACCGGTGACGCGCCTGGGCGCGCGAGTCGTCGGTATCGATGCCGCCGAGAAATCAATCCAGGTGGCGCGCCTGCACGCCGAACGGAACGGATTGGACATTGATTACCGCTGTGCCCCGCCCGAAGACTTCGTTCAAGCCGCAGGCGGAGACTTCGATATCGTTCTGAATATGGAGGTGCTGGAACACGTTGCCGATCTTGACGCGTTTTTCTCGGTCAGCGCCGGCATGGTCAAGCGCGGTGGAATCATGGTGATTTCAACCATTAACCGGACGTTGAAGTCCCTTGCCCTGGCCAAGGTCGGCGCGGAGTACGTTCTTCGTTGGCTGCCGGCGGGCACCCACGACTGGCGCAAATTCGTTCGCCCGTCGGAACTGGAGGAGGGGCTGCGTCCAAGGGGAATCGAGATTACTCAACTGAGCGGAGTCGCCTACAACCCGCTTCGTGACGAATGGGGGCCGTCGAGAGATTTGACGGTCAACTACATGGCGTTGGGGGTAAAGGACTAGAGCGCTCTAGTGATTGCGGCGGGGGAATCGCGGAATTTGATAGTACTCGATTCCCTCTTCGTTCAGGTCGGCCGCTTCTTCCTCGGTCGCCGAGCCGTAGATGCCGCGTTCATCGGATTCGCCATAATGGATTTTGCGCGCTTCCTCGGCAAATTCGTCGCCGACGTTGTCACAATTTTCCTCGACGTGCTTGCGAAGTTTCTCGGAAGCCTGAAAAATCTGCGTGGCGACCTCGCTTGCCCTTGATTCGACGGCTTCGGCCTTGGCCTCGCCTTTTGCCAGATGCGGGGCCATGGGTGCTTTGCGAACATGGGTGCTGCCGCAATAGGGGCACAAGATATCACCCAAGGCGCTTTGCTCGTCAAAGGAGGCGGCGTCTTTGAACCATGCTTCGAACTGGTGTTCATCGGCGCATTTTAGCTGGTACAGGATCATAGCAATCTGGCAATCTCATCTAGGGACGCAGTGGTTTATACCAACTTGCTCACTTTACCAAGTTTAACGGAACCTTCCAAAGAAATGGTTAAACCCGATAAAAAAAGCCAACTCCGACGGTATTTGGAAATCACCGAACCGTCGCTGTGGGTGACGCGGTTTGCGCCGCTGGTTCCGAAGAACCAACCGGTGCTCGATCTGGCCTGCGGCAACGCGCGGCACGCGAGGCTTTTTCTGGCGCGCGGACATAGCGTGGTCGCGCTGGACCGCAACGTCGAGCCGCTGGACGATCTGACCGCCAACGCGAACGCCGAAATCATCGGCGTCGATTTGGAAGACGGCGGCCACCCGGAGGATGGTTGTAACTGGCCTCTTGCGGGGCGCTCATTTGCGGGCATCGTCGTTGTCAATTATCTCTACCGGCCACTATTCCCGTATATTCTGGATGCAGTGGCCGACGGTGGCGTGCTCATTTACGAGACGTTCGCGCGGGGCAACGAGAAATACCGGCGCCCCCGGAACCCCGACCATCTGTTAATGGACGGCGAACTGATCGATCTTGTGAAAGATCGCTTCCGAATCGTTTGTTTCGAGCAGGGCCTTGTGGAAAAGGGGCCGCTTCCCGGGGTTATCCAACGAATTTGCGCGGTTAACGGTGGGGCGGGACCCAGTCCGGTTTAAGCGGCTGGAACGATTTTCAGCGCGGCGTCGAGGGTTCCGGCAGATTCCATCTCATAAATTCCGTTACAATCGCCGATGTGTTCGTCATCGACAAATATTTGCGGAACGGATGTGTTGCCACCGGCTTTTTCGCTCATATCGCGCCGCTTTGAAGGGCTCATCATCACGTCGATGTCGTTGAATTCGACGCCTTTCGATTTCAGCAGCGCCTTGGCGCGATGGCAAAACGGGCAAAACGGGGTCGTATAGATATCGATCCTGGTCACGGGTCGTGCGCTCCTTGGTATTTTCATCGTCGCTTATATAGTCCTAAATTGCCGGGGCGGGAACCCTGGCCAGGGTCAGTACGTCAACCGAAACGGCACCCGCGCGCAGCAGAGCTTTCGTGCACATTGATACGGTCGCCCCCGTGGTCATCACATCGTCAATCAGGAGCACCTTGCGACCGTTGATTTTCGCTGTGTGGCGCTTCGATATGGAAAATGCTCCGGCAACATTTCGCCGCCTTGCCGAGCGCCCCATTGCGCCCTGCGAAGGGGTTCGGCGGCGGCGGACCAGGGTCGTTGCATCTACCGACAAGCCCGAAAGTTTTCCGATCTCGTGGGCCAGCAGGGCGGCCTGATTGTAACGCCGCGCGAAAAGTCGCGTCCAATGCAGCGGCACGGGAACCAGCAGGTCGGCCCCGGCGATCAGGTCGGCTCCGGCCCGTACCATCCAACCCGCGTAAGCGGGCGCAGCGTAGGTCCGGTCCCCATGCTTGAAGGAAAGCACGAGCTTGCGGCTGGCTGCCGAATAAAGCATCGGCGCGCGCGCCCGGCCAAATGGCGGGCGATATTTGGCGCACGCGCCGCAAACCGCGCCGTGTCCGACTTCGTATTCGAAGGGTAGGCCGCAGGCGTCACAACACGGCGGCCCGATCAGTTCAATCCCCTCCCAACAGGTTGGACAAAGGACGCCGGCGGCATCGACAAGCGTGCCGCAGGCAAGGCATGAATGGGGAAGCAGGGTATCGAGCACCGGCGTTACCAGTCGGTGCAGGGCTTGGATCGCCCGTCCCGTTTCTTGCGGCATTTATTTTTTTCCAAAAGCCAATGCTGCGAAGTTGGTATTGATACCATATGATCTTGTGAAATGGATAAACCCGCGCGGATTAAATGAACAATCCCACCCAAATATTCGACCGTCGCATCGTGCGCCTTCACCGTGACCGCGCGGCGGCGCATCTGGACGCCAACGATTTTCTGCGCCGCGAGGTGGCCGAGCGTCTGTTGGATCGGCTGGGTGATATCAAGCGCAGCTTCCCCACAGCCCTTGATCTGGGCTGTGCGACGGGAACGCTGGGGCGAATGCTGAGCGGCGAGGGCGGCATCGAGACGCTGGTCCAATGCGATCTATCGCCGCGCATGGTTGAGCGGGCTGGCGGACTTCGCGCCGTCGCCGATGAAGAGGCCTTGCCCTTCGCCAACGCGCGCTTTGATCTGGTGCTGAGTTGCCTGAACCTTCACTGGGTCAACGACCTGCCCGGCACGCTGGTGCAAATCCGCCGTGCGCTAAAACCAGATGGGCTTTTTCTGGCCGCCGTGTTCGCGGGCGGAACCTGCACGGAATTGCGTCAGGCCCTGAGTGCGGCGGAGTTGGAAGTCGAAGGCGGAATGAGCCCCCGCGTTTCCCCTTTCGCCGAGGTGCGTGATGCGGGCAATCTTTTGCAGCGCGCCGGCTTTGCCCTGCCGGTGGCGGATTCCGACACCCTGCGGGTTTCGTACCCCGATCCCATGAAACTGATGAGCGATTTGCGCGCCATGGGCGAGACCAACGCCGTTGCCGAGCGGCGAAAGAATTTCACCCGCCGCGAAACCCTGGCTTTGTCGGCGGCGAAATACGCCGAACAATTCGCCGACGCCGACGGCCGTATCCCAGCCACCTTCGAGGTCGTCTTCCTGACAGCATGGGCACCCCATCCATCGCAACCCAAACCGCTGGCGCCGGGAAGCGCCCAAACGAGACTGGCGGACATTCTATGAAATTTCCCGACCCCTTGCTGCACGGGCGGCTGATCAAGCGCTACAAACGCTTCCTGGCGGATGTGGAGCTTGATAGCGGCGAAACCGTTACCGCCCATTGCGCCAACTCGGGCTCGATGCTGAGCGTCAATGAGCCCGGATCGGAAGTGTGGCTTTCTCCGGCGCGCAATCCAAACCGCAAGTTACGTTACACCTGGGAGCTCATTCAAATCGGCGAAGCCCTGGTCGGCATCAATACCGGACACCCCAACGCACTGGTTGCTGAGGCCGTGGCCGACGGCATCATTGACGAGTTGACGGGATATACCCAGATCCGCCGCGAGGTGAAGTACGGGCGCAACTCGCGCATCGATTTGTTGCTGGAGGGGGAGGGGCGGCGGCCTTGTTATGTGGAGGTCAAGAACGTCACCATGCGGCGTGATCTATCGGCCGGAACTGCAGTTGAGTTCCCGGATTCAGTGACGGCGCGCGGGGCCAAGCATTTGGACGAATTGAGCGAGATGGTTCGGGAAGGTTGCCGCGCGGTCATGTTCTATTTCGTCCAACGAACAGACGGCATGGGCTTCGCTCTGGCCAGCGATATCGACCCGGTTTACGCGGAACGTTTCACCGCTGCGCGCAAGGCCGGGGTCGAGGCCATTTGCTACGGCGCGAGAATTTCACCCGAGGAAATATTGGTTGATCGGCCAATCCCTCTGGAAAAAACGCCAAGGATCGTTAATAAGAACCCATAGGGTTTAAGAACATCGGGTTATTGCGTTTATGAATTCAGGTCGCCGAATCAAATTACACGGTCCGGATGCTTTCGCCGGAATGCGCGCCGCCGGTCGTCTGGCCGCCGAGACGCTGGACATGATCGCCCCTTATGTTGTGCCGGGGGCGATGACGGAAGAAATCGACCGCCTGTGCCATGAATTTATCGTCGCCCGTGGGGCCGTCCCTGCGCCTTTGAATTATCGGGGCTTTCCCAAATCCATATGTACGTCCATCAATCATGTGGTCTGTCACGGCATTCCCGGCGACAAGCGCCTTCGCGATGGCGATATCGTCAACATCGATGTCACCGTCATTCTCGACGGATGGCACGGCGACACCAGCCGCATGTTCGTGGCGGGCAGACCCAGCGTGAAGGCCATGCGTCTGGTCGACATTACCTTCGAAGCCATGTGGCGGGGCATCGAGGCGGTTCGTCCCGGTGCGCGGTTCGGCGATATCGGCAACGCCATCCAGTCGCACGCCGAAGCCCATCGCTACTCGGTGGTGCGGGATTTCTGTGGGCATGGTCTGGGCCGGGTCTTTCACGATGCGCCCAACGTCATGCACTTCGGCGACAAGGGCGCGGGCGAGGAACTTCGGGCCGGGATGATCTTTACCATCGAACCGATGATCAACGCCGGGCGTCTGGAAGTGAAGGTCCTGCAGGACGGATGGACGGCGGTGACCAAGGATCGTTCCCTTTCGGCCCAGTTCGAGCATTCCATCGCCGTTACCGAGGACGGATACGAGGTGTTCACCCTTTCGCCCGGCGGTCTGCACCAGCCGCCCTACGATATCTGAGGCCGCGGAACCGATGGCCGATCAGCCCCATTACGCCGGACACCGCAAGCGGTTGCGCGAAAGGCTGATGAACGCAGGTGCTGACGCGCTTCCCGACTATGAACTTCTGGAACTGGTTTTGTTCAGCGCGCTGCCCCGGCGCGACACCAAACCGCTGGCCAAGGCCCTGCTGGACCGGTTCGGCACCTTCGCCGAAGTGGTCTCGGCCGATGCGAAATTGCTCGCCGAAATTGAAGGCGCGGGCGACGCCGTGATCGCAGCTTTAAAAACCGTTCAGGCCGCCGCCCTGCGAATGGCGCGCGACGAGGTCATGGAAAAACCGGTCATCGCATCGTGGCAGAAACTCATGTCCTATTGCCGGGCCAGCATGGCCCACGAGGCGACCGAGCAGTTCCGCGTTCTTTTCCTTAATCACCGGAACATGTTGATTGCCGACGAGGTGCAACAACGCGGAACCGTCGACCATACGCCGGTCTATCCGCGCGAGGTGGTCAAGCGAGCCCTAGAGTTGGGGGCCAGCGCCCTGATTATGGTTCACAACCATCCCAGCGGCGACCCGACCCCGTCGCAGGCCGATATCGAAATGACCGAGGAAGTCCGTGAAGCCGGGGAAAAACTGGGCATCGCGCTGCATGATCACGTGATCATTTCCAAGCACGGCAACAATTCCTTCAAAACGATGGGATTGATCTAGGCTTTCCCAGTCGCGATCGCGGTATCAGGGAATGGGAGCGTAATTCGCTTTTTGCACTGAAAATTGCGAAGCGAAATCGGGATCGTCGTTGATGATCTTCTCAACTTCCGGTGCGGTGGCCAGACGAACATCGTCATTGCCCAGATAAACCCAAACATCGCCGCCCAACATCACGTATCTAACAATCGTATCTTTTGCCACAAGGCACTCCACTATCTAAATCTCCTCCGCGCCCCGGGGAAACACTGCAAGTCCCGCGCCAGTCAGCCCGTTTCTTTTGACCGATCGAAGGAAAGAACGAAAAAAACCGGAGGTCGGTTTCCCGTCCTCCGGCTTGTTCAATGTGCGCGGGTGTGGCACGATTATTGATGGCTGCTCGATGCCGCCCAGCGGTTGATGCTTTGTTCGGTGGCGTATTTATCGATTTCGGCCAGTTCTTCGCGGGTGAAGGCGGCGGAACCCAAGGCCTTGACGTTTTCGGTGATCTGTTCGGGGCGCGTCGCACCGATCAGCGCCGTGGTCACGCGCGGGTCGCGCAGGGCCCAGGCGATGGCCATCTGGGCCAGGGTCTGGCCGCGCCGCTTGGCGATTTCGTTGAGCGCGCGCACGTTTTTTATGGCCTGTTCGCTGAGATATTCGCCGGGCAGCCAAGGCTTGTCTTGGGCAGCGCGGGAATCCCCCGGAATTCCGTTCAGGTACTTGTCGGTCAGCAGGCCCTGAGCCAGCGGCGAAAAGGCGATGCAGCCAATGCCTTCATCTTCCAGCGCATCCAGAAGGCCGTCGGTTTCGATCCAGCGGTTGAACATGTTGTAGCTGGGTTGGTGGATCAGGCACGGCGTGCCCATGTCGCGCAGGATTTTTGCCGCCTCGCGGGTCTTGCCGGGCGAATACGACGAAATGCCGACGTAAAGGGCCTTGCCCTGACGCACCGCCAGATCAAGCGCGCCCAGGGTTTCCTCCAGCGGCGTATCGGGATCGAACCGGTGGGAATAGAAAATATCGAAATATTCCAGTCCGGTGCGTTTCAGGCTTTGGTCGAGGCTGGCGAGCAAGTGTTTTTTCGAGCCGAACATGCCGTAGGGGCCATCCCACATGGGGTAGCCCGCCTTGGATGCGATGATGATTTCATCGCGGTACGGCGC
>Ga0233437_1005478_pt1 | contig 13721 bp, 9 predicted proteins | sample SI_122_August201_FD_182714 | JGI IMG/M metagenome (GOLD analysis project Ga0233437, IMG submission 182714) | Seawater microbial communities from Saanich Inlet, British Columbia, Canada - SI_122_August2016_200_MG | ecosystem: Environmental > Aquatic > Marine > Inlet | place: Canada: British... | reverse complement strand
CTACAATAGACAGTATGATCTCCCCTGTCATTAGGCCAGTTATTTGATCCAGATGTTGCAGTTGAAGGAGTCATAGTAGTGTTAGCAATTCCTGACCCGCCATCAGTAGAAGCACAAGTACAAGTTACACTATCTGCAGTTGAAGGGGATGAAGGAGTACATGAAAATGTAATCTCGGGATTAATTGTATCTAATAGAATAGTAATTGTTGGAACAGTATTATTTTGATTATTATTTGTATCATTAACAGTAGCATTGATATAATAAATTCCATCTGATACTTCAGTAAAATTCCAATAAGCATTTGTCCCATTAGTAATATTTCTTGAAGAATTTATTATATTTTGAGTACTATTGTGTAAGGTTATATTAATAACATTAACAGTACCTAGGTCTGTAACACTCAAATTTACAGGAAGAGAAGTTAATGACCAATTTCCAGTTCCAGTTACACCCGGATCCACAAATTCAACTAATGTTGGAGCCGCAGTATCATTAACATTAAGAGAAATGTTAGTAGTATCATTCACAGTCCCATTTGCAAATTTAGTAATTATTGTAACATTATAATATCCAGGAGTAGAAGAAGAAGTCATATTAAAAGCAAAACTCATATTAGTAAAATTTGCTACAAGACTTTCATCTGACCAGTTTAAAGAAGAACTACTATTTGAAAAAATTGGATTTCCACCTGTTAAATTTGACTGATCAATAAAAATAAAACCAGTAGGAATAGTGACATTCACTTCAGTTATATTTGCAGCAACAGCAGAATTATTTACTGTAAAATTATATTGTACATTAGCAACACTTTCATTTGTTAATGCAAAAGCAGTTCCCGCAGTATTAGCTACAGTAACGATGGCAAAAACAAAACCAACACTAATTAGCATACTTAAAATTAATAAAATACTTCTCTTAATCATCACACCCTCTCTTTTCATAAAACATAGAAGATACTTCTCTTTATAAACCTTTTTTTTAATCTATTCCCCTCGACAAACACTTAACTCAATATTAATTAACCCAGGAGTCATTCCTCCAATTGCTATAGAATGACTTCCACCAATTTCAGAACCACATCTACTATAATTTCCCTCATTTAATTCTAAAATAACGTCCTGAGGTAATTCTCCTGCTAGGTCTTTATAATAAATAATTAGTTCATAAGCTTTATTAGAAACTTGAGGATTGACATCTAGACTTTCTCCAATTAAACTTTTCATAGTGGAATTAAGCGCCTCACAAGCCATCCTTTCATCTAAACATCTTTCATTATTCCAACAAGATTTAATTAGGTCTTGCCCATCTTTATAATTAGGAATATAATTGATAGCACAATCACTAGTATAATATATTGAAGCAGAAAGTAGATTAGAGATCTTGACACTATCTTGAGCTATAGGTTCTCCTCTTCCAATCATAAAACTAAGAAAAATCAAACCCATAACACTTACAATTATTATAATTAATACAAATCCTACTATTTCATTTTGTGCTTTTTTTTGTTTCATTTTAACTTACCTATATTATATAACCACAATATTTATATCTTTTAACCCTCTTTAGCTTGTCATCTGAGTAGCTTCCTATATTATAAGATATCAGTTTGTTTATCATCAATCATCTCCCTCCAATTTCAATTCAGTTCCTGCAATAAACTCTGCAATCTCACATTTATCATAAACAAAATCATTTTCAGTTTCTTTCCTACAAAGCGCAATATAGCTGGAAATAGTTCTTTCATTCTTAACATTTTTATCATAAATATTAAAGGCATCACATTCAGGATAATTAGACAAACTACATTCAACCATTTCTGCTTCAGTTTTATTGAATGCTTGCCCCTTTCTAACAATTAAACTTGAGAAAGGCCAAAAATTAACATATTTTTTATTTTGCATTAAAGAAATTAATTTATCTGCATCAACACAATTAGGTTTTCCACAACTAAATTCAGGAGAATCTGCAAGATTAGTTATTGAAGATAAAGTTCTTTGTTCAGCAACATCCGTTGCACTATCATATAAATTAGAAAAAATAATAGATAAAACAAATAAACCTGCTAAAACAAAAAATAAGATTATAGCGACGATAAAAAACGCCATTTCTTGAATTTTAAGTTGTGCCTTTCTGTTTATCTTGTATCTCATTTATTTATATCTCCTAATTATTTCTCGCTTATCATCTGAGTAGCTTAATATTTTATAGGATATTAATTGTAGTTGGTTCACCATAATTTACACCCCTTAGCCGCTGAATTTGAAGCATCTAATCTCTCTATATTAGTTTCCAGCGAAACAAATTCTTTAGATGAGCTAATCTTTTGAGTTCTTATTAAATCTAAATCAATACCAATACTCGTTCCACAACCATATCTCTGAATAACTTTCATTTTATCTGAATAAACTAATGATAATTCATTAAATTTAGATTTTAATCTTTTCAAGTTACATTCATAATTTTCAGATGAAGAAAAAATTGCAGCATAAACTAAATCTCCAGAGTAATACATTTCCTTATTATCCTTAACAACCCTATTAGCAGTTACCTTGATTTCACAATCATTATTACTCCAACAAACACGAGTCTTGCCTGTACAATTTCCTAAATCTTTAGTAAAAACAATATTTGCAATATTAAGATTTTCAATCTCTTCCTGAATCTCTTGTGGTGCTTGATAAAAACAATATTCACCAGAACTTATCATTATTAAATCTGCAACCTTAAAGGACATAAAATAAGGCTTTGAAAAAACATACATATTTTCTCCCTCAACAATATTTTCTGCAAAAACATATTTATTTTTTATTGTAACTGCCCCACCTTTATCTCCCCAAATATCTCCTAATGTTTGTTCTGAAAATGCAATTGTCTGTCTTCCGAAGGGCTGATTACTAAATTCATCACATTCATAAAAAGTTCTAGTTGGACTTTTAAAATTTATTTGGGCTGATTTTCCAGAAGCTAAACCTGTTTCAAAAGGATCTAACAATGAGATAAGCTTTGCAGCACTTTCCGTATAAAGAGATTCTTCACTTGTTGAAATAAACTTTGTTGCCCCATAGATTGCAAGAGCTAAAATTGCCGCACCAACAATTAATGCAAAAATCCAATTAAATGGCATAGAAACTGCCGATTTGTTCTTTATCATCTTATTCTGTCCTCACAAACCGATCCCCTAATTCCTTTATAATTTCAATATCAATATTTCCTTTTTCAATAGCAATACAATAAGGGTTTCTTGAAGAAGTTATACTTTCTAAATCTAAATATTTAATATTTTGATAAGGTAAATCACACGCATTTTCTATAGGGTATAAAAATAAATTAGCATTTTCACCTTCATAAATACTAATCACATCACCCATCTCTGAATCAATACCCCTAATACTTTTACTAAGGTTTGCAAAACAAACATAATCTAAGCTCGAGGGCAATCTTCCTTTAAATGTTGATATTTGTTTAGGAGAATTCCATGCTTTTTTAATTTCACCTTGAAAATCTTCATTAAAAATAGCAACCTGTGCACATTTTTGAGTTCCTAAAAATGCCCTTATCACAATAAACGCAATTATCACAAAAAATATAATCATGAATATGGAAAAGATAACTCCAAAAGAGATTCCGAATACTCCTTGAGCACGTTTATTTTTTTTAGTTCTATTTATCACCATTTTTTATATTTTATATCTCTTAACTCTTTATGATTCATACTTTCTAATCATCTTCAGAGCAAGAGGTGTTTATGAGATACCTATATTTTAGTATTTCACAGATTATCAGTTCTACAATACAACAACATTGCTATTCACAACATCAATTTCATAAGGCCTTATTACAATAGAACATCCTTCATCACCAATCTGTATTGCTGGCTCGTTCCCAAATTCATCATTACATCTTACATAAAAATTCTTATTTGTTACCCAATCTGTTGCATGAGTTTGATCATCAACATCTACAGCCATTTTAATTCCTTCTTCAATCTCAAAATTACAATCCTTATTAGAATAAGCGCAACTAGCTTCTTCACTTGTAAAGATTCTTAATTGTCCTGATTGTTTATATACTCTTACAATTAAAGGTGATGTGTTATCTGATTCTACTTCAAATTCAGTTGAATCATAAACTGCATTTCCACCTAGATCAACACATTTGAAATAATAAGTATAATCTCCAGAGGATAAATCTTGTCTTTGTTTATGGATATTTGTTTCAGTATCTGAAAATAAGATAAACTCACCTTCTTCACCCCTTCCATCAACACCCTCTTCAGTAGTATAGTAACAGAATGCATCTCCATTATTATACCCATTATCTGTTTCAATTTCTAAGAATACTGGAACAGTATTTGTGGCACTCTTAACTAAATCTCCTTCTTCAGGTCTAACTTCCTTAATAGTTAATATTTGAGTTCCTATTACTGTGTACAAAGAACTTTGGCTATTAACATTTCTATCCCCTTCAGCAGCACCAGGATTATCTTTACATCTTATATAATAATCATTATCCTGTTGATTTTGAATTGCATTCAAAGTAGTTCCACAAGTATAAACATTTCTATTATTCATTTCCCATATATTCGTATTACAATTCATTGAATTTTCCATTAATTCATAATCTTTATCTTCTCTAGACCATTTACATTGTGCAGGCTCATTTACATAAACTTCTAAACCTAATTCTTCTTGATCATGACTTACAGGTGAATTACTTGGAACACTTAGATCAACAATTTTTGGAGGGGTAGTGTCTGGTCCGTCTTTAACCTTAAATCTTACAGAATAAGCATCTTGGTTAAAGTTACCATTAGCATCACTACATCTAACATAAAGGGTATAAGTTCCATCATTTTTTAATTCAGGAGAAATAGCATTAACTGCATCAGGTGAAGGCAAACTCATAGTCTCAGTATGATTTACGGAATATATATTTGTTCCACCAATAAAATAAGACATCTCAGCAAAACTAGTGGTCAGATTATAATCAATTTTACATTGTGCAGGTTCATCAGTTTCTATTGTAAATTCAAGAGCTGTGAATGGTTCAACATCGTCCCCATTTTCTTGAAGTATTGTAACTCCAGTTGCAGGAGGTCTAACAGAAGTATCTGGACGATAAATATAACCATCAAGAACTTCACTAACTCTAAGCTTAGGAGAATTAACATCATGAGGATTTATCCAAACACATTTCTCATCTTCTGTTCCTGAATTTACAACATCACAAGCTTGCCCTAAAGATTTACATCTATATTCAGAACACCCGCCGTCAATTTCATTACATAATTCACAATCATCACCGCCTATCGGCGGTTGATAAGGAAGACAATTGAACTCAACAACTTCTGTTGATGTTTTTTTGTACATCATTGCAAATATAATTCCTCCAACAATAATTCCTGCAGTTCCAGCACCAATTCCTTTTGTTCCAAAAATACCAGTAAGCTTTCCTTTGAATAATCCAGTTACACCTTTTTTTGTCAGATATTGAGCAACAACTTTTTGAGTCATTAAACCTACAGTTACAGAAGCAAAAAAGGCTTTTTGAGTACCATCACTTGCTCCAAACATACCAGCAACCTGACTAACAGTAAATCCTGCTCCAACAGCCCATAATGCATTACTCACTAAATTTTCAGTTAGTGCTGCACTTAATGCTGCCCCTGTTCCAACTCCTTTTACATCAGAACTTCCAAAAGCTTCAAATTCACCATTATCATTTGTAAATCCCGCTAAACCATTCTCATGTGTTACTTCAACTTGTTCATCATTATAAGTAACTAATTGTCCATTCTTAAAATTTGTAAATTCTTCCAACCCACCAGTTTTAAACGCCTCAAATTTTTTATCAGCATTTGTAAATCCTGCAACACCATCCTTATTTACAACTTTAACTTGTTTCCCATTATAATAAACTAAATCTTTATTTTTGTAACCTTCAAGCACAGATTTCACAGTAGTAGGGGTAGGTATATCATCATCTACTGGAGGTTTTTTTGGAGGACTAATAATAGGTATATTTTCATCATTTTCAGCAGCTGTAATAGCCTCTCTTGTAGCAGCTAGATCCTCCAAGTATTCTTTTTCTTTTTCTAATTGAGAACTACCTTCTAACATTTCATCCATTTCTTCTGACATTTTGATTGCCTCTTTTTCAGCAGCAGTTTGAATATTTGCAGCTCCACCATCATTTCCAGCAGCAGCCTCTTTCACAGCATCCTCATAAACTTTTACATATTCATCTTCAGTCTTTCCTGAAAAGTCTCCTTCAATTCTATCTTTTATGTTTAATTCTTTATCACTTGCTGCAGGATCATTTATCAACGCAGACTCTCTCACTGTTTTTTCCACATTTTCCATACTAATATCTTCTCTATTTGCAGAGATGTCTAGTGCAGATTTTAGTCTTACTTCCTCTCCACTCCCAAATATCCTAATATCTAGGCCTTCTGTATTATCATAAACTGCTCTTCCCAAACTTTGTTCAGTTGGATTCGTCAATCTGATTTCTTGTAATTCATTTTGATAATCTTCCTGGTCTTTTGTCCCTGCAAAAACATCTGAAAATTCACTAGTCTCATCTTTAAGTGCAACACCTATGGTTTTACCTATCTTTCCCTCAACTGCAGCTTCAACAGCATCTCTTTCAATAGGATTTAATTTTTTAAATTCACCCATAAAATTATCTAACCCGTTCATATCTGTTCCATCCCAATTTGTTCCAACAGCTTCAACAAATTGATTTCCAAGAGCTGAAGTTTTTGAGATGCTTGTACTTTTTAACATTAAGCCATTATAAGTGCTAATAACTTGATCTTGTTGTTTTCCAGAAAAATCTCCATAAAATGCTTGAGGTAATGATTCACCATAATTCTTTTCATATATACTATTAACCTCTCTGATATCTATGCCTTTTTCCTCAATTTCATTTAAATAACTCATAGAAACCTTATTTCCATTTCCCCCAGTCCCCCAAGGATCTAGATTTTTATAAAATTTCCATGCATATAAATTACCATACTCAATTTTTTCAATTTGTTCTGCAGTATAACCTTCACTAGTAAACTTAGCTTTACCTTCTGTTATTTGCTCCATAGTAAAACCTTCATTAATCATCTCCTCAACAACACCCCCACTAACAATTCCAATTCCTCCAATTAAAACTGCGAACGCTACCATTGCAACAACTAAGTTTGTTATTAACAAACTTGCTCCAATTTTATTCTTAATCATTTTATCCATTTTTTTGTTTTTGACTGAACTTTTTTCAAAAAAGTTCTTTTTGCTCTTAAATCTTTTTTGAAAAGATTTATACATTATCTCCTCAAATTTTGAACAATACTTGCACCAATTGTTCTCTTCTTTCCTCCAACTTTCAATTCTGCACCTTCATCTGTAAATTTACCAGCAATATTAACAAAAGCTCCACAATCTCCAAGGCCGGAACAAACTTGGTTCATTTCCTGAGCATAACCTTCTTTCAAACACTCGCAATTTTCAATACATTCTTCATCTCCAATTAAACCTTTTTTATATTGCACAACACAAACAGAATTCCCTAAACTACAAATTCCTGAAGCATCTCCATTACTCCAAAACTTTAATCCTGGAGCAATATTTGGTAAACAAGAACCACCACCCAATTTGATTCCAGAATCTGCTTTACCTTCATCATCATCATCATCACTACTACTTCCTCCTCCAAAAATAGCATTTCCAGTAATACTTCCTCCATTGAAAACATTTCCCCCTGATGAACTACTTGGTGCTGCTGCTGCTTGCTGCAATCCTGTAAACATAGCACCATCATTCCAATAACAATCTCTTCTATCTGTATTCAAACATTTTTCTTCGTCATCTTGATCAATACAATCAGTCCATCTATTAACTCTACATGCAGCTTCTGTAAATTTAACACCAGAAGCTTCAATATTAGATTGAATACATTGCTCACTTCTAAAATCTGCACAAGGTTCAACAGTTTCTTCTCCATTTATACAAACATGCCTATAATGCCTACTTCCAACTAAATCTCTTCCCTCCCCAATAACATCATCATAAATACACCAGCTTTCCCCATTTTTATAATCATTACCATCTTCAGTATTATAACAATTCAGATCACTACAATACTTATCTCCAACATCAGCCCTACCTTCAGTACAAATACTTCCCTTAAAATAATCACAATTTCCACAATTCCTTGAATCTGAATTCCCATTAGCATCATTATAGTTACAACTTTCAGATTTATCAATAATTTTTCTCCAATAAGATTTATCATTTACCTTAGAAGCATCATAAATATTCGCAGGATTTCCACAAGTATCTTCAAAATAAACTTCATCTTTTCCTGGAACACAAAACGTATTCTTACTCGGTCCACAATTTGTTGCTAATTCTTCTGCAGAACATAAAAAATCTTTATAAAATTCAGGTGTAGATGTAATATTTCCACCAGAAGAACCTTGTGAACATTCCTTTCTTGTTGTAAATTTACAAGTTGTTTGAAATTCAGATTCAAAAACACAAGCACCTTGATCTTGTGCAGCAGCGATAGCAATACAGCTTAATTCATCAGAAATATCAGTTCTAAAATTTGTTTCTAATCCATATAATCCTGATAACTTTTTACATCTAGTTAATGTAACAAAACTTGCCTGAGTTCCTAAAGCACAACATCCCAGATTACATTGAGGAACACTTTCTTTACTATCATCAACCCAAGTACCTTCAGCATCATTACAAACTTTTTGAGGAGTATTTTCCATACACAACCCTTCAGAAGAATCAAAACAAATACCAGGCTTACAAAAACTAGTTGCCTCACAATTAGTAGGAGTTTTTCTAAAATTAGAATCACAACTTCCTTCAACAGTATTTTGACACCATGCACCTGATGTTGTTTTTTCACAACAAACATTTGCTTGAGTATCTTGTGTAGTGTCTTCAGCAGAAACAAATCCAAATAAACTAATTGTCATTAGTAGAATCATTCCAGCCATCAGCGTTATTATTTTATTATTCATTTTATTTTATATCTCTTAACCATATCTCGCTTGTCAGATGAGTAGCTTCTTATGTATTAAGATATTAATATTGTTAGTATTTTTCCTCCATTTTATTCACCAGTCACCCCAGCAGGAACAACAATACTCCTACTTGCAAACATAAACTGTTCTAGATTTGTTCTATCTGTTAAAATATAAACCGTAGTTCCATCTCCTTGCTTCTTTTTTTCAACTTTAAGATTAGGATAATAAATCATATAATTCATAGTTTCTGAATCCCCATACTTTGCTTCCCAATTACTAATTGAACTTGCAACCATAACATGCCCATATAATCCAGAACTTTCATCTATTTTTATAGATTCATATGTTTCTGTTCCATCCTTTGTAATTCTTAAATCAGATTTAATATCTAATATAATTGCCCCAGGAATTAAACTTACAGTTATTTCAGGAGTTTTTGAAGAAACTTGATAACCTTTATCTTGTAATGAAGACTTAACAGCCTCTATACAACTTATTGCTCTTGGAGAAATATACTCCCCTAATTCTTTTTCGATTGATTGCTTTAACAAAGGTTTTTGCATAACACATCTCTTATAATTTTCTTCAGTATAACATAGGTAATCTATCTTATTATCTTGATATAAATAATAATTTTGAGGGTTTAAACTTCCTCCTTGTAATCTAATGACTTCTAACGCAGGAGTAAATGATTCTGAAATACAACTTTTAATTTGATTCACAGGAGTTTCTCCAGTAATTAATGTTGTTAAACTATCTCTTCCAACAAATAATAAAACTAAAACTAATATGATTGCTAATGCTAATATGATAAATATAGTCACTTGCGCTTTTTTGTTCATACTCATTTTCTCTTTTTTATACATCTTGTTAACGATAAACTTATTTATAAAACTTAACTTACATTAAGTCATAAGCTTTAATTCTTTTCTTACCCCCTTTATTTCCAAAATTATCTTCACATTGCACATAATATGTTTTTAATTGCCAATCTCCAACATGATTAAAGCCATTCCCACTCATTTGAGTTGCATTTTCCCAAATAAAATTTCTTTCAAAATCATACCTACATTCAGATTCTTCTAATGTAACAATTTTTAATCCACCATCATAATAGGTTCTTATAATTCTTGGACCAGAAGTATCAATCTGAATTTCAAAAGATGTTTCATCTTCTGCAACATTTCCTGCTACATCTTCACAAATAAACTTCATATTATAATCACCCCTAGTTCCACTTGTAATGGTGTATGAATGGAAATTAGAGTTTGTTTCTGTAAATTCATCTGAATATCCATTACCTTCCCAATTACAAATTGCCTTTCCATTTTCAGCACCCCCTGCAGTTTCAACTCTTAAGTCAAAATTAACAGGCTCAACACCTTCAACAATCTTATCATCGTCTGCAGGCTTAAAATCCTTTATAGTTAAAGGAGTATTAGAGACAGAAAGAGAATATTCATAACTTTCTGAATTTGTATTTCTCAAACTTTCATCAAGCTCCCAAGGTTGATCTTTACATCTGAAATAAAATTCACTTGAATTTCCTGATAATCCTGTAATAGTTGTATTACATTCCCAACCATATAATCCATAATCCTCTAAATCTGATTGACAATTCATTTGAGTTTCCATCTCTTCAAAATCTTTATCTTCTTTAGACCATTTACATTGTGAAGGTTCATTAGTCCATAATTTCAAATCTTGTTCTGTTGCTCCAAATTTAGCAAACCCTCCATTTGAAGGAATCGTATTAGTTATTCTTGGAGCAGTTAAATCAGGGCCTGGCTTTACACAAGAATCAATAACAAAAGGAGCAACATTTTTCGCTCCATTAATACTTTTACATTTAACATAAAATTTAATATTTCCTAAAGCTTCAACCTGTTCATCAGTTAGATTATATTGATTCTTAAATGCAGCAGGACTTGGCATAAATATGACATTAGTATGGTTTGTTAGATATGCGTTTTTACCTCCAAAATACTCAGGCATTTGATCGTATGTTTCTAGTGGACTTACTCCAATTTTACATTGTGCAGGCCTGTCTGTTTCAATACCATAATTAATAATATTATATTCATCAACACAACCACCTTGATCTGTTTTAATCTCAAAACCCCCAAAATTTATATTTCTATATTCATAACCTTCATCAATTGCTTCTAAATTCGGAGTTATTTTAGGACTTGAAACATCATAAGGATCATTTTCAATACATTTTTCATTTGATGTTCCTTGATTAATAAACTCACAAGTTTGACCTAAACTTTCACATTTATATTCTGAGCATAATACATCTTCAGAATTACATTTATCACAATTATTTCCTCCAGCAGGAGCTTGCCATGGGTAACAATCAAATTTAATTATTTTCTCTTTCGTTTTTCCCCAACCAAAAATAAACTGAGCTATGGTCAATGCAAGGCCTATCCACCAAAGTGCTGGATTCATCCATACAACAATTGCTACTCCTCCACCAACAGCATAGCTTGTTCCAGCATCTAATCCAAAACCTGCTTGTAAGAAACTTGCAACAGATAATCCTGCACCAACTCCTGCCATAAAATTCCCAAAAGCCTCACTAGCTACTTCAGTTCCAGCTTCTCCTCCAACAGCAACATCTCCAGTACCTTGTGCAATCATTTCTTCTCCACCACTAACAAGCTGATTTCCTAATTCAGTATTACCAGCTTCAATTAGTGTTTGTCCCTCACTAATTAATTGTTCTCCAAATTCAACTTGTTCATATCCAATAACTACTGATTCTTTTGTGGCTCCAAAAAGTTCTCCAAGTTCTGGAAGAAAAGTAGTACCTATCTTAATTCCCACATCTCCAAGAATTGGGATTGTAGATATCATTCCAGTCATTCCCTCCATCATATTTATAGCACCTATTGCACCCCCTAACATTCCAGCAAGACCTTGTTCATCTACTATTTCTTCTCCCCCAAGTCCTATAGGCATACCTAAAATTTGAGAAAATCCAAAAGGCCCAGGCTCAGCAGGTTCTTGGTTAGGATCATTTACCGCATTTTTTTTATATTGATTTCCATCTATTCTTCCAGCACCACTAGTATAACCATCATCAGTATATTCTCCTACCCAATTTACATAACCTCCACAATCTCCTAAATTAATACACAAATCATTCATCTGTTGAGTAAATCCAGGTTTTTCACAGGCACAATTTGTTTGACACTTCCAACCAGAAACTCTTTTAACATAAATAACTGTACATTCTTGTGAACCAAAGCTACATTCATCTTCACCACCACCTCTAGAACTTTCTGTTTTCAAATCAAACCCAGGAGGATAGTTTGGAACACAAACATCAAAACCAAATTTATCAATATGCACTCCCTGAATTTTACAATCCGGATTTTGTTCACATTTTTCAGCCATACCTTCTTGTTCACCATTATATTGATAACAACTTCTCCAATGATTAACTCTGCAGACTGCTTCTGAGAAATCATCTCCATTAACAAATTCTTTATTTGTCCCAACACAAACCTGATTCCTATAATCAGAACAAGGTTCTATTTTTTCTTCACCCATATAACAAATTTTTCTAACATGCCTACTTCCAACAACATCTCTTCCATCTCCAATTAATCCTTCATATTCACACCAACTTTCCCCATTTTTATAATGTCTCTGTTCTCCTTGAACATCCACATCACAACTTAAATCTCTACAAACATATTCTCCTTCTTGCGGCTCTTCATCAATACTCGGGCGATATACTCCACAAATAGTCCCTGTAAAAATACTACATCCTTGTTTGATTTCTTCCCTATTCCCACAAGAGTCAAACCAATAAACTTCTTCCTTATTATCTAAACAATTATCAGCAATATGAGCTTCACAATTAGTTCCTAACTCTTCATTAGAACAATAAGTATCTTTGTAAAAATTATCTTCACTTCCAATTCTTTTTACACATTCTTCTCTTGTTGTAAATACACAAGTTGTTTCATCTCCAGATTCAAAAACACAAGCACCTTCATCATCCTTTTCAGTAACATAAATACATTCACCTTCTCCTTGAACATCAGTCCTAAATTCAATAGGAATTCTTAAAAAACTAGATTCTATCTCACAATTTTTTTCAGTTGTCCATATTCCTTGGGTACCCAAAATACAACATTTTTTAAAACATTCTTGAATATTACAAGCAAGATTATCAGACCATTTACCCCCAATAGCATCACAATCTTTTTTTGGAGTTACTACATTACAAAGTCCTGTTTCATCACTAACACAACAACCAGGTTGGCAAAATTGAGTGTCTTTACATTCATTTGGAGATTTTTGAGACCCCTCTTTACATTGAGCCTCTTTAACATCTTGACAAGTATTTCCAGAGATTGTTTCTGCACAACAAATCGTAGTTTCGGTATCTTGAGCAGAAACTATATTATCATTATCAAAAGAATATATCATATAACTAAAAGCAAACATAGCAAGGACTAATATCAATATCTGAGAATAACTCATCATTGCTTTTTTATTCATTAAATTTTTTTTGTTTATCATTTTTTCATTGTTTTTGGTTTACCTTTTTATCTTAGGAAGGGTGACTTGTTAGGGAAACCTAGGTTTCCATACGACTTAAAACCCAGGAGGTAAAGCGCAACTTCTAATCGCAAACATAAACTCTTCATTAGTCGCTCTA
>Ga0233437_1005474_pt1 | contig 13731 bp, 14 predicted proteins | sample SI_122_August201_FD_182714 | JGI IMG/M metagenome (GOLD analysis project Ga0233437, IMG submission 182714) | Seawater microbial communities from Saanich Inlet, British Columbia, Canada - SI_122_August2016_200_MG | ecosystem: Environmental > Aquatic > Marine > Inlet | place: Canada: British... | reverse complement strand
AAAACAAACGAGAGCGTCCGATTTGGGTCTGATTTTTTCCGTGGTTAGCCTCAACCTTTTCTCGGACGCTCTCGTTTGTTTTTTTTACGTTGGCGTCTCGTAAGTTACCTTATTTATAACAAAATTCATTCCGAATAACAAAAACTAATCCCTTCGGACGGGAATCGTCTTCGGAGCCCCGGTTATTCTTAGGCCATTGCCGATGGGGGTTGACCGATTGCCGGTTGCCCCGTAACACCCGTTGCATGAACGCGAACCAACGAAACGGCAGGCCGCCGGTGATATGGGTATTGCTGGACGACCGGGCGGGTAACAGAAGCCAATGCCTTGGTGTGGCCGAAGCACTGGGCCTGCGGTTTTTCACCCATGAACTGGAATATGTGGCCGCCGCCGCGCTGCCCAATTTTTTCGTTGGTGCATCGTTTGGCGGGCTTACGCCGTCCAGCCGGGTCAATCTGGTTTCCCCGTGGCCCGATCTGGTCATTGCGGCGGGCCGCCGGACCGCTCCCATCGCCCGCAAAATCAAGAAGGACAGCGGCGGCGCCACGATGTTGGTTCAGATCATGTACCCCGGTCATACCGGCGCCGATGAATTCGACCTGATCGCAGCCCCTCGCCACGACGAAATCGCGCCCGCGCCGAATATGCTGGAAATCACAGGCGCGCCGCATCGGGTCAACGAGAAGAAACTCGCGGAAGCCGCCGATGAATGGCAAGGACGGTTCGCCGACCTGCCAAAGCCACGAATCGCATTGATCGTCGGCGGATCTTCCCGGCGGCGCAAATTCACAAGTGAAATGGCGACGGAACTGGGTCGGAAGGCGGCGAAGATGGCGTCTGCAACCGGGGGGTCTTTGCTGGTCACGACCTCACGGCGCACCGGCGAGGCCGAGGCCGCCCTTTTGGCGGAAATCAATGATCCCAATTTCGTCTTTCGTTGGGGTGACGAGGGCGAAAATCCCTATTTCGGCTTTTTGGCGCTGGCCGATACCGTGATCGTCACGGGGGATTCGGTTTCCATGGTATCCGAGGCCTGCGCGACACCGGCTCCGGTATATATTTACGGACCGAAAGCGTTGACCCCCCAAAAACACACAAAGCTTCACCGGGAATTGTTCGAGCGGGGTTTTGCGCGCCCCCTGGGCGACGCATTCGAAGAGTGGACGCACGATCCTCTCAACGCTGCCGGAGAAATCGCCGAAGAAGTCCGCCGCCGTTTCGGGATTTGACCGCAGGTCTGATATGCGACACTGTTGGTGAAACCATATTTATAGACGGACTTGGCGAAAGCCATCCGGGCCGTGCTGGACGAGGAATTGACAACATGACAAAGCCGCTTCTCATCGTCGTCGATGACGAACGAGCGATTGGAGAAGTCATTGGTTTCGTTGCCGAACACGTGGGGGTTGAGATCAAGGTCGCCGGGAGCGCCTACGAGTTTCAAAATTTGGTGGTTGATCACCGGCCAGATGTCGTTTTCATGGATATGGTGATGCCCGAGACAAGCGCGGCCAAACTGATCGCGTGGATGGCGACGAACGAGGTCAGGGCCCCCGTCGTTTTAATGAGCGGGTATGGCGAAGCGGAGATCGCGGAGCTACGCAAAAGCGCGGAAGGCGGGGGGGGTGCCAATTTCGGACTTTCTCACGAAGCCCTTCAGTCTGGATGATGCCGAAACAAAGCTAAGGGACGCCTTGGCGGCGCAATTCCCCTCATACCGCCTTTGAATGGCGCGCCTTTCCCGATTGCAGGTACTTATCGAACGCCGAAGCAACGAGACGCACGAAAGGCCGCCCCATCTCCGTTACTTTGATATCGTCCCCCGCGATCGAAATAATTCCGTCGGCTTCCAGGCGTTTGAGGTAAGCCAACTCGTCGCTGAAAGTATCGGAGACACCGGCGTCACCGGCCACTTCACCCAGGTTAACACGAAGATCGCACATCAGGCGCTCGATGATCGCGGCGCGCATGATGTCGTCGGGGCTAAGCTCGATGCCACGAACGGTGGCGAACTTTCCGCCATCTATGGCCCTGGCATAATCACGCAAAGGCAGGGTGTTCTGGACATAGCCCTGTCTTAGCGAACCGATGGCCGAAGCTCCCAAGCCTAAGAGAACGGGCGCGGTATCGACGGTGTAGCCCTGAAAATTCCGGTGAAGGCTGCCGTCATTGAGGGCTGTCGCCATTGAATCGTCGGGACGTGCAAAATGATCCAGACCCACCGCAACATAGCCGGCGGCGACAAGTCTAGCCGATGCCGCGTTTGATTGTTCCCAACGTTCGGTCGTGCCGGGCAGGGTGGCTTCATCAATCAATTTCTGATGCGCGCGCATCCACGGAACATGGGCATATCCGAACAGCGCCACTCTTTGCGGCCTCAACGTAAGCGCCAGATCGACCATTTCAATCACCCGCTCGGTGGTCTGGTGCGGCAAACCGTACATCAGGTCCATGTTCAGATTTTTGATGCCGTGCGCGGCCAGCCAGTCCACCACCCGTTTTGTCACGTCGAAGGGCTGGTCGCGATTGATCGCGGCCTGGACCTCGGGGTGGAAGTCCTGAACCCCAATGCTCGTTCGATTGACACCGGCAGCCGCCAGATCGCGCACGTAGTCCTCAGTGGTGTCCCGTGGGTCCATTTCGACGGCGATTTCGGCGTCTTCGGCGACGCTGAAGCGCTCCCGAATTCGCTCAACGCTCCGCATCCAATCGGCACCCGTAAGCATGGTCGGGCTGCCACCGCCCCAGTGCAGGTGCTTTACCGGAATGCCCGAAGACACCTCGCCCGCGACCAAGTCAATTTCCTTAAGCAAAACATCAAGATAATCATTTACAGGTTTGTATCTATTTACGATTTTTGTATAACATCCACAAAAAGAGCACATGGAATCGCAAAAAGGAATATGGAAATACAACGATAAATCCACGTCCCGCGTCAGGCCATTCAGCCAGTCGCCGTATTTTTCCGGCCCGACCGCGTCCGAAAAATGCGGCGCCGTCGGGTAGCTGGTGTAGCGGGGAACTCGCAGATCGTAACTTTCGGCAAGGTTTGTCGTCATGACGATTCCATAATTTTTGTCATGCCACGAATCTGGCCCGGAATTCCCAGAAAGCAATGGAAATTCGCGGCGTTCAATTTCCGACCACCTGTTGGCAACGGGTTTCCTTGACCAAAATCGAGGCAACAACGGCGATAGCGCCGCAGGCCACATAGATCAAAAAGGCCATGCGGTAGGCCTCGACGCCATAGATGCGCGCGCCAGCTTCCATGCGACCGTCCCAGAACATATCAAGGATCAGCCCCATAACCGGCTGAAATATGGCACTTACCCCGATGGCCAGGCAGTTCATGGTTCCCATTGTTGCGGCCGATACGACAGCACGTACGTTTTCGCGTCCGGTGGCGTAAGTAACCACCGACGCTCCACCGGCAAATCCATTGAAGAAAATTAGAAACAAAACAGCGTTCTTCGGCAACCCGGGAACGTACGCCACGGCCAGGATTGCCGCAAAAGATCCGATAGCGCTGAACAACAACGGGATTTTTCGATTTTTCAAGCGATCGGAAAGCCAACCGACCAGCGGTGCGCCGAAGGCCCAGCCAATAAGCAGCAATGAGGTGCTGGAAGCGGCTTCGGTGCGGCTCATGGCAAAGGCGCTCATCATGTAGGGAACGCCCCACAGGCTTGCGAAGGTCAGGAGCGGTACGCTGACCATGGCAATAACCAAGCCCACGTACCAAATTTGCGTCGTTGAAAGAACTTCGCGCAGATTGTTCCAGATGCTTCCCTCGGAGCTCCGCCCCCCGTTTCCGCCGCGTTTTCCGTCGGGATTGCGCACGACGAACCAGAACGCCATGGCCAATACGCCACCGAATAATGCAGCCGCACTTAACGTTTCACGCCATCCGAAGGTATGAATAACCTGCGCCAACGGCGCTTGCCCGGCGACGGCCCCGCTCATGCCGATCATTGCCGTCACTCCGGCCAACATGGCGAAGCGGCTGGGCGGAAACCAGATCGCGATCAGGTTCAGGGTGCCGATCCAGCCGAACGCCGCACCGGCTCCGATCATGGCCCGACCGACATAGGCAACGGCGAGGGAATCCGCAGTCGCGAAGACCAGACTTCCAAGGCCGCAAAAAGCCGCCGCCGCCGTTAATACGCGGCGGGGGCCCCATCGGTCCAGCATTAGGCCCAGCGGTATCTGAAGCGCCGCATAGGGGTAGAAATATAGCGCCGACAGGGTTCCAAGAATAGCGCCGCCAACGGCGAAGTCGCGCATCAGTTCGTTGACCATGACCGCAGGTGCGACCCGATGGAAAAACGCGTAGAAAAACAACAACGCGCCCAGCCCCCACACCGCCCATGGGAAAAGGGGATGCGTTCGGCCCAAGGCTTCGCGCCGGGGTTTCGGTGATTGCGTTGACATGGAATATTCGGCCTTTCGCATATTGTTTAGCAGTTTACGTGAGGCCCTGTCACCGGCGGTCTTTCCAATAATCCCAGGAATTTTCCGTGCAACGAAATTGACAGGCTTTCCTTCCGACTTCCTGGCGGAAATGGTAGAATTTCATGGCTAATAGGGTGCGACTTCTTCCGGAAGGTCGGAGCGAATCCGATCCTTCGCCCCTGCCTACGGAAGCGGGAAAGGAGGGAAGCATGGCTATCGCGAAAAAGGTCGGCGACTTCATAGCCGACTCGGGTGTTGAATATCACGTAATCAATCACGAACACAGCGAATCCGCCAGTCGAAGCGCCTGGGCGGCGCACATAAAGGGCGGACACGTGGCCAAGACCGTTGTTCTTCACGATGGCGAACGCTATCTGCTTGGTGTGGTCCCCGCCACGCACCGGGTGGAGCTGGATACGCTGGGCGATATTCTGCATTGCCGATTGACACTGGCAACCGAAAGCGAGGTGGCCCGTCTATTCGATGACTGCAGCGTGGGAGCCGATCCTCCTTTGGGCATGGCGTACGGCTTACCGGTCGTTGTCGATGAGTCCTTGTTGGAGGAAGACGACATATTTTTCGAAGGCGGCGACCATGAAAGTTTGGTGCACGTCACCCATGACGGGTTCGAAAAACTGATGAAAGAAGCGCAACACGCGCGCTTCAGCCATCACACCTGAGAGAAGTGGAAATCAGAGGAAGGTTTGATCGCGGCCCGACCCGGTTTACCGATCCAGGCCGCGACAGTCCGGGCTTGCGTTTGCCTCAGGCGTCTTTCATACGCTCGTAGAGCGAACGCAGATAATTGCGATCTATTTCCTCGAATTCGCCTTCGGAAATATCTTCGCGGTATCCTTCGAGTTCCTCGCGCAGGTCGTTGGACACACCGGTTTTTTGCAATATGCGTTCGATCAGGCTGAGGGCTTCGGTGTCGTCGGGCACGTCACCGGATGTGGGCGCGGGCGCAGGCGCGGGTTTGTCATCCGCTTGTGAAGCGGGTTGATTGCCTTCGTCACCGTCACCGACCAGCAGATCGTTCCAGTCGTGGCCGGCAGCGGTCACCTGCGCGTGGATTTCGCGGGCTGTGGAAAGCACGTCTTCATCCTTTTCCGCGCCTAGCGTACCAAGCAACCCGATCAATTCCTCCCGATTTATATTATCCGTCATTTCCGGCCTCTTGCTCTTGGTCAATTCCGCTCCCCGATGGGCGGGAGCGAGAAATTAGACCATTTCATCGCATTACGCTACCTTAGCTATTTGCTGCGGCACGCGGGTCATATAGTTTTTGAATTCGGTAGGGAACGGATTCCGTGCAATGGAAGAATCTGTCGCTCAGGATTGGCCGAAAACGCCGGGCGGTTCGACTGATTGGGAAGTGGTTTTCGAGGATCCTGAAACGGGTCTAATCGCTCTGATTGCGCAAGCGCGCTCGGCGGAGGCGCTTCGCGACTGCGTCGTCGTCGTCATCAAAAAACTCTTTACCCGTGAAACCGATCCTCCCGAGGTTGAACGATTTATCGGCGAATTGACGCAACTCATCCCCGATGGAACGGGCGACCAAAACCTTACCCTCGTTCTTGAGGCCGTAACCGGCATTCTCCGGCAGATCAAGGATGATCGCGCGAAGAAGGCCGCAGAGTACGAACAGTTCAAGGAACCAGCTGCGGACGGAGAGAAGCGGGGTCTGGAAGAAGCGCGGAGGAAGGCCCGCTTGCGGAAATTCTTTTTGATATTCGGGTCGGGAGGCGTCGGCATCGCGCTAAGCACCGGATTGCTTTACCTTTTTATTGGGGGGTTCCTTGGCGGGGGTAGTGCGGAAAAAGACCAAACTCCGAATTCACTGGCTCCACGATATCTTCTGATCGAACAAATGCAACAGGTTGCTCTGGGCCGGAGTATCAACACAAACGCGTTTGGCGGGGCACTTGAATTCGGAAATATTGGGAACAGGGCGGTTGTCGTCGCCGAAGGCATTCCGCCCAAGGACTGCGCCAGCGCCGCCTGGGTCTTCGTCAATCGCGGAACCGTCATGATCAACGGCATCGTGCCAATGAAGATTTCCCCGAACATTCTCAAAAAACTTTGCGAGGCGGTCCCGGGGGGGCAACATTGGCTTGGTTTCCCAAGGAAGGTTGATGTTGTCGATGGCCCTGCTGACGCGGACGTATTTCCGGGTAGGGTATTGAAAATCCAAACACTCGGGCGAATATCGTAGGGGGGATACGGGGAACCAAAGAAGGTGCCGCAACCATGACAATCAGCGTTGCCGTCGTTGGCGCCGGACCCAGCGGGTTCTATGCGGCGCAGTCTCTGGTTGACCGGGAACTCGATTGCCGCATTGATATGATTGAGGCTCTTCCGACGCCGTACGGATTAATCCGTGGCGGCGTCGCGCCGGATCACCAACACACCAAGCGGATTACGAAAACCTACGAACAGACAGCGACGCAACCGCAGGTCAACTTTTATGGCAACGTCAGCGTCGGGCGCGACGTTGCTATTTCTGAACTACGCGCCCTATACGATGCGGTCATTCTGGCCGTCGGCATGCCCCTGGATAGCGGCCTGGAAATTCCCGGCGCGCAATTGAAGGGGGTCTACGGGGCCGCGGAAGTGGTCGGTTGGTACAACGGGCACCCGGCCAGTCGCGATCTTGATCCGCTGCTTGATGGCAAATGCGTCGCCGTTATCGGCAACGGCAACGTGGCCCTGGACATCGGGCGGTTGCTGGGGAAAACGCGCGCCGAGACTGCGATTACCGACATGCCGGGATACGCGCTTGAGGCCATCCAGAATTCGCCGGTAACGGATATTCATATTTTCGGTCGACGCGGTCCGGCGGACGCGAAGTTCACGAATGTGGAACTGCGCGAAATCGGACGGCTTGCCGACTGCGCCCCCATCGTCGATGGGCAAGGCTTGCCCGATGAAATCACCGGCGAGATGTCGGATCGGGACAAACGCCTGCGCGAACGCAATATTGCAACGTTGCGGGATTACTCGGAAATGGACCCGGCGGGTAAATCCAAGCGTATTCACTTTTGTTTTCATTCGATGCCGGTGGAAATCCTGGGGGAAGACCGGGTCCGGGGCATCCGTTTGCAACGCGCGATCGTCAAGGATGGCAAAGCCATAGGGACGGACCACTTTTACGACGTTCCGTGCGGTGCGGTAATTGCGGCCATCGGATACCGCATGGAACCGTTGGAAGGGGTTTCGCTGGACGGCGGACACGTCGTTCACACGGACGGCCGCATCGAACGTGGATTTTACGTGGTGGGGTGGGCCAAACGCGGGCCCATCGGAGTTATTTCCAGCAATAAACCGGACGGCCAATTGGCAGCCGGACAGGTCGACGAAGATTTTGACGCAGGATCAAAGCCGGGCCGCTTGGCCTTCGAGGAGCATTTAAACGCAAGAGGGGTGCGCTGGGTCGGCTTCGATGAATGGCGGGAACTGGACAAGGCGGAAATGGCGGCGGCCACCAACGGCGCACCGCGAAAGAAAATCGTCGATGTCGAGGATATGATTTCGTTGCTGGACGAAAAAGGCCGAAAGACGGTTGATGCTCGAATTTCCCGTCTTTCGGCCTCTCGAATGAAAAATCTTTAGGCCTCCCACGCCTTCACATCCTGGCGCTGTTCACCAAGCCCCTCGACGCCAAGGCGAACCACGTCGCCCGCTTTGAGGAAAATCGGCGGATTGTAACCAAGACCGACACCCGGCGGGGTGCCGGTGGTAATGACGTCGCCCGGCAATAGGGTCATGAAGCAGCTGACATAACTGACAAGGTGGGCGACAGTGAAAATCATCGTCCGGGTATTGCCTTTCTGCCGCACTTCGCCGTTCACTTCCAGCCACAGGTTCAGGGTCTGCGGGTCCGGCACTTCGTCGGCGGTGACCAGCCACGGACCGAGCGGAGCCGACGTGTCGAAGCTTTTGCCTTTGACCCATTGCCCGCCTTGTTCCAACTGGAAGGCGCGTTCGGAAACGTCGTTCATGGTGGCATAGCCGGCGACATAACTCAGCGCGTCGGCTTCCTCGACGTATTGCGCCTTGCGTCCGATGACGAGCGCCAGTTCGACTTCCCAGTCTGTTTTTTGCGAACCCTTGGGCATGACAATGCCGTCGTTGGGGCCGGTGAGAGCGGTCACCGCCTTGGTGAACACAATGGGCTCGGTCGGCAGGTCGTGGCCCGATTCCTTGGCATGTTCCGAATAATTCAGGCCGATGGCGATGATCTTGCCGATCTCGGCCACCGGGACGCCCATGCGCGGCGAGCCGTCAACGACGGGAAGGGCTTCGACGTTCATATTGGCCAGGGCCGCCAGGCGGTCGGGGGCCAGAGTCGATGCGTCGATGTCGGCGACCTGATTGGAAAGGTCGCGAATACGTCCGGAATCATCAAGCAGACCGGGTTTTTCATTTCCCTTCGGCCCGTAGCGAAGCAGCTTCATCATTTCCTCCCTTAAAAAGTCGGTGTTCCCCAAGCGCGTGGCGCAGAATGACGCAATTTTATGTAAATTCACACAAAATATTTTTAAAAATATAGATAAAATAAAAGAAAATAAAAGCCAAATAAAAAAACTACTCTATATTTATAGATTGAAAATATACGTGCAACAGTTTATTATATATACATGACAAAGAATCTGCTGCGAAATTTGCGAAGACTTGCCGTTGAGCCATCCGGCTCGATACCGGTCGAGTTCGCTTTCGTGGTGACGCCGATGGTGGTTCTTATGATTGGAATTGTCGAATTCGGTATGATCCTGTTTACCGGCATCTTGCTGGAAAGCGGCCTGCGCGACGCTTCAAGGTTTGGCATTACCGGCCTCGAGGAAGAGGGCGCCAGCAGAATGGAGCAAATCGTTCAGATTGTCTCCGACCACACGCTCGGTCTCGTCGATTTATCCGTGGCGCAATTTGACGTGCTTGTCTATCCCAACTACGCCGATATCGGCAGGGGTGAAGCGTTCGTCGATGGGAACGCCAATGGCGCTTACGACGTAGGCGAAACGTTTACGGATGAAAACGGAAACGGCAGCCACGATGCGGACGTCGGCACCGCCGGTGCAGGCGATTCCGGCGATATCGTCGTTTATCGCATCAAATACGATTGGCCGCTTTTAACGCCGTTTGCCGGAACTTTCATTGGAAGCGACGGTACTTTCCCATTGCGTGCCTCTATCGCGGTGCGAAATGAACCCTGGGAAACGAGCTAAAAAATGATTGGCCGATGGATCCGAAAGTTCATTAGAGACCGGCGCGGTACCCTTGCGCTGGAAACGGCCTTCGCCGTTCCGGTTCTGGCGGCACTCGTGCTTTCCGGCGTTGAGGTCACGCGATATGTCCTTCTCAACCAGAAGATCGAGCGCGCTTCGGCGACAATGGCCGATCTGGTTTCGCAGGCCGAAACCCTGAGCGAGCCCGACCTCGCCAGCCTGTTCACGGCAACAGGGTTCGTTGTCGATCCGTTTGATTTGGCCGTTGACGGTCGCTTGATTGTTTCCTCGATAAGTACAACGGGCACGGCGGCCGCACACGTAAACTGGCAGCGTGGTTTCGGCGGCGGCGGCGGTAGCAGCGCCTTCGGTGTCGAGGGAGGCGACGCGGTGCTTCCGGACGGGCTTGTCGTGCGCGACGGCGAGAGCATCATCGTCGGCGAGGCGTTCTTCGACTTCACGCCGATCTTCACCGGCGGGGTCATGGGCGATACCACCGTCTACAACTCGGCCGTCCTGCGCCCACGCTTCGGGTCTCTTACCAGCCTGAACTAGTGGGCCAGCCTGAACTAGCAGGCCTTCCCGGACCTTTCCCAATTTCCTTGCCGCGTTGCTGCCTCTATTTCGAGAGGCGCAATTCCGACAGATGGTTGGCTATTTCGTGGAATACCGCCTCGAGGGCGTCGCCGTCCGGTGCGTAGTGGTAGAAGGGCGAATCCGGGCCGCTGGCGGCTTGTTGTAGCAGGGTCTGGAGGGCGGTGCCGTCGTTGGCGAATTGAATAATATACAAGATGACGCCGTCGGCTTTGATGTTTCCCGCCAGTTCAAGAAGCCGTGCGTCCATATCGGGCCGGGCCGTGCTGCCAAGACCGAAGGTGGTTTTGTAGCCGTCGCCTGAGCCACCGTAGTTTTCACCGTCCGTCAACAGGACAATCGCCTGTTGGCGCGGAATTTCGGGGGCGGGGTCGGCCTCGGTAAAGGGATCGTCCGGCATCAACACACGCCAGGCCCAACCAAGGCCTTGCGGGATGTTGGTGGTGCCGGTGGGATTTTGCAGATCGTCAATGGCGTCGACGATGGTTTGCTTGGTGTTCTGCAAGGGCGTGATGCCATGGTCCAGGCAACGCCGGCACTCGGACCCACCAACGGCAAGGGTGCATCGATCAGACCCCGGCACTGGTTCACCCTCGGGGCCGATCGGTTGCCACGCCGGCCAGTCGGCACCGGTAAGCAAGGCCGGTCCAAAAAGCACATCGGCATCGGATGCCGGGTCGCCGTCGTCGATAAAACGCGAAAAGACGCAACCCTGCCAATTGACGGGCGGGGCCGCCAGCAGGGGAACCGGGGAATTGTTGACGTAGAAGATATCGCTTTGCGCCGCGCCGGTTTCCGGATTGGTGAAGCCTGCGACCGCTTGGGGCATGGTTGCCGTATCGTCGAAAACCGTTCCGTTCAGGGTAATGTTCACTTTGCCGTTCCAGGGAACCAGACCGATCTGCAAAAGATCCTTGGTTCCTTCGTTTCCGAACAGGATATCAACGAGAATATTGGCCGCGTCGCGCGCCGCCGTGATGCGGCTGGTGCCGCTTCCGGACGACGAAGCCATGGACCCCGACATATCTATGGCCAGCACCACGTCCAACATTTCCATCTGGCGGGTGATCTCGGCGAAGGCCGAAACGGTGATGGCTTCAAACCCGAAAAGCCGCATGAATGCCGTGGGCACCGTTGCTGAAGCCGTGATCGCGATGGTTTCGCTGTCTTCGTCAATGGTGAAGTTCGGCCCGTTAACCGTCGCCCCCATGTAGCCGGGCGGGAAATTGGCATTGAAGAACATGACGATGTCGTCATCGCGGGTATCGGTGAAGAATGCGCGCCCACCGGCCAAACCCGCTGCATCGACCGCTGATGACAGCCGCGACTTCACCATGAATGCGCGCGCCGAGTCCGTGCCGATACCAACGAAGCCGATCAAAGGAACAATGGCGAAGGCGACGAAAACGGCAACTGCACCGCGTCGGTCGCCAAGAAGCGGCCGAACCTTGTGAAGAATTCGATGGAGAAAACCGTGAAAAGCGGCAAGCGTTTGGCACATGGCCCAAGCCTCGCATTCCAAAAACAACTCCAATGAATATACCAACTATATAAGGAGTCGCATAAATAATAATTTGCGAAAAAGTTGATTGGTAAATTACGAAAAAGTAACAAGTAATTTAGATAAAATTTTATCAATTTTTTTACTCACGATTATTTTGGAAATTGACCATGAGAAAAGCCGAAAATTTGATGGAAATTTCCAGGAAATTTTTCTGAAAATTGAAAATAAATAAATAAAAAAATAAAGATAAATAAAAATTTGGAAAAAACAAAAAAATGTGACGGGCATCACAGTAAAGAATAGAGAAATAGTTAGTATTCAAATCACGAAAAGTGTTCGCTATTTATTGAGAAAGGAATTAATCATGTTGGTCAAAACTCTCCATCGCCTTTTCAAAGACGAATCCGGCGCGACCGCAATTGAATACGGTTTGATTGCCGCCCTCGTCTCCGTCGCCGCTATTGGTGCCCTGACCGCCATGGGTGGTTCGCTCGACACCATGTTCCAGGCCGTGTCGACTGCACTTGATACAGCCACCGGCGGCGGCGTCTAGCGTTCCGGCAAAATTCTCTCCCGTGTCCTGTTGAACACGTTCTTTCCCCGGGCCGCATCAACCAGCGGCCTCGGGGAGGGGCGGAAACGAAAAAAGCGTAGGAGACCCGCGCAAAAGAAAAAGTAGGGCAGGACAGAAAACCATCCGCAAAAGACGAGGGACCCCCATGCATCTCGGACTTGCGATTTACTACTCAATATTTGTCGGTTTTTTCGGGCTATTGGCCTGGGCCGTTGTCAGTGACGTGACGACGCTACGAATTCCGAATTTCGTGCCGCTTTCTCTCAGCGGTCTTTATCTCCTTTTCATCGCCTTCGCTCCGGCCCCCGTTGATTGGGTGGGCGGTCTTATCGCGGGCGGATTTGTCTTTATAGGTGGAACGGTTTTATTCGCATTGCGTGTCATGGGCGGCGGCGACGTCAAACTGATGGCCGTCGTCGCACTTTGGGCGGGGCCCGATCTTGTTCCGGGTTTCCTGGCCATTACCGCCATTTCGGGCGGCGTGATGGCCCTTCTTGCCGGCACCCCGCTTCGCTTCGTCCTTGGTTACGCAATCCACTTCATGGGTCCGCGCATCGCACCGGCCATTCCGGTTCCGGCGGGCGTTCTTCCTTATGGGCTGGCCATTGGTTGCGGTGGCGCATTCGTCGCCTTGCAACTTCTGGCGTTTTGAGATCGGAGGCGATGATATGACCCTACGCACCGTGCTTCTTCTTGTCTTGGCTCTGGTGAGCGCCGCTTCCACCGCTTTTTACGCGCGCAATTGGCTGAATTCGGAACGCGCCGCGATGATGGCGCTGGTCCCGGCAGAGTCTGCGCCGGTCGCGCCCGCTAACCTCGTATTGGTTGCCGCGCAAGATCTTTCCGCCGGAAATTTCGTCAAGGAAGACGATCTCAAATGGCAGGCGTGGCCCGAGGAAGGCGTCATCGACAGTTATTCCGTAAAGGGTGAACGCGAAATCACCGATTTCGTCGGTGCCGTGGTCCGGACCGGTGTCAGCGGCGGCGAACCGTTGACCGACGCCCGGGTCGTGCACCCCGGCGATCGGGGTTTTCTAGCCGCCGTTCTGGAGCCCGGAAAGCGCGCCGTATCGGTTCCGGTCAACGCGACATCGGGCATTGCCGGGTTCGTGTTTCCCGGTGACTGGGTCGATGTCATCCTCACCGTTCGCTTTCGCACCGAAACCGACGAAGGCAAAAGCCAGGAACGCTATTTCAGCGAAACCCTCTTGAACGACATCCGGGTGCTGGCCATCGATCAGGCCGTAGAAAACGCCGACGGCGAGGTCAGTGTCGCCAAGACGGCAACCCTGGAAGTGGACCCCAAACAAGCCGAAAAAATCGCCATAGCGCTGGAAATGGGCGCCTTGTCGCTCAGCCTTCACAGCATCGCCCGCGAGCAG
>Ga0233437_1005472_pt1 | contig 13734 bp, 12 predicted proteins | sample SI_122_August201_FD_182714 | JGI IMG/M metagenome (GOLD analysis project Ga0233437, IMG submission 182714) | Seawater microbial communities from Saanich Inlet, British Columbia, Canada - SI_122_August2016_200_MG | ecosystem: Environmental > Aquatic > Marine > Inlet | place: Canada: British... | reverse complement strand
TGTTTTAACAAAACAGAGAACAAAACACGTGCGACATTCGCTACCGCTTCAGTCACACTTAAGAATAGGTGAAATATGATGGTTTATGAGTTTAAATTTCCAGATGTTGGTGAAGGTATTACCTGCTCTGTTTTAACAAAACAGAGAACAAAACACGTGCGACATTCGCTACCGCTTCAGTCACACTTAAGAATAGGTGAAATATAATGGTTTATGAGTTTAAATTTCCAGATGTTGGTGAAGGTATTACTGAAGGAGTCATTGTAAAATGGCTAATCAAAAAAGGCGACACTGTCAAAGAAGATCAAAAAATATGTGAAATTGAGACAGATAAAGCAATTGTAGATATACCATGCCCAAAAAAAGGAATAATAACTAGATTAACTCATAAAGTAGGTGATACCATTAATGTTGGAGAAATTCTGGTTATCATTGATGATGGCTCTAATTCTAAACCAAAAGAAAAAAAAACTGATAAGAAAAAAGCTCATAAGAAAAAAGAAAGATACACTGGAAGCGTTATTGGTGTTGTTAGTGATGAAGTAACAATTATTCCAAGTGAAACTGAATCAAACAAAGTTACAACTAGTTCAAGTAAATCAATCAAGGCTACGTTTAAAGTTAGAAAACTTGCAAAAAAAATTGGAATTGATTTGTCTAAAATTAAAGGTAGTGGACCTGGTGGTAGAATTGTTGAAAACGATTTAAAAAAAGCACCAAAGGCTTCTTCTAATTCAATTTCAAAAGGTAAAAAGATAGAGCTTAAAGGTCTTAGAAAAAAAATATCTGAAAACATGATGACATCTCATATGAATACTGTTCCTGTAACTAATTTTTATGATGTTGATGTAACTAATCTTTGGAATATAAGAGAAAAAGAAAAATTAGTTGCAAAGAAAAAAAATGTTAAATTAACCTTATTAAGTTATGTTGTAAAAATTCTAGTTGACACATTAAAGAACCATCCATTTATTAATTCAAGTTTGGAAGGAGACAATATAATTCTTAAAGACAACTATAATGTTGGAATTGCAGTTGATACGCCAGTTGGGTTAATTGTTCCTAACATTAAAGATACTGATAAAAAGAATTTGTATGATATTGCAAAACGAATAGTAGACTTAGCAACACGTGCACAAAACAGAAAGTTAAAAATTGATGAAATTCAAAACGGTACTTTTACAATTACTAATCTAGGATCAATTGGTGTTAAATATTTCACACCAGTAATTAATTATCCAGAGTCAGGAATTCTTGGAATGGGTAGAATGGAAGATAAATTGGTAGTTGAAAATGAAAACATTGTGCTAAAGAAAATATTACCTTTGTCGCTAACTTATGACCATAGATTAATTGATGGTGCAACTGCAAGTAGATTCATGAAAGAATTAATTGAGAAACTAAATAATTACAAATAATTTTTTTCTAATTTTTTAAATATAAATTCTAATGTTATTTCTTTAAATTCATCGCATACAGTTCCATTCATCTGTTCCATATTTAGATATTGCTAAACGTTCCGCATTAATCAATTCATCATCCGTTAAACTACCCATATCAAATTCTTTATCTTGTGTAAATCCTTTAAGTAAAGCTTCGTAAGTTTGAGTTGCTGTTATTTGCTTAAAATCTAAAACTCTTGTAACCCGTTCTTCAGCTGATTTAATTAAATTAGCTCTAAGTTTCTCATCAGGCACTCTTAACATTGAAAACATTTTTTCAACATCCACGTCATAAAGAATTGTACCATGTTGCAACAAAATATTGTTTCGTCTAGTTTGTGCATTACCACTTATTTTTTTACCTTTAACTATTATGTCATTAATTGGCTGAAATTCTGCATGAATATCTAAATTTTTTAAACCAAGAATCACCCATCCACAAATTAATTTATAACTTTCAATTATATTTTTTGGAAACATGTCAACAGGACCAATGACTGAATAAGTTATTTCTCCCCTATTTGAATGATAAACCGCTCCTCCACCCGTTCTTCGTCTTACAATATTTACACCATTGCGTTTACAATATTTTTTGTTAACAACATCATTTAAACTTTGAAAGTAACCAATTGAGACTGCACTTGGAAGCCATTTATAAAATCTAATTGTTGGATTGGCACCATTTGAAACTGACTTACTAATTGCTTCATCAATTGCCATGTTCATGGCAGCACTCCTTACTTCAATTGGAATAACTCTCCATCTCATATTGGATTCTCCATAGCTTTTTTTAAAACTCTAATAATTGCACTTGCATCAAGTCCAATTAATTGGTAATCTTTTCTTTTAATAAAATCATTAAAACAAATTGCAAATTTATTTTGATTAAAATCCACAGGTAGACCAACAATCATATCTTCAATTTTTTCAATGGAATCTTCAGGATACGCAAAAAAGTCCCCAGTAATTCTAAGCCAAGTTATTTTCTTATCAAAATTAACTTCAACTCTTAGAAGTTTTCCACGTGGTACTTTTTCAAGTGCTTTTCCTTTCATAATTATATAATTTTTATTTCTACCTAATAAAGTTATTGAAATAAATGTAAATGACTAATACTAATTTAATTTTCAAGATATAAGTTTATTTGTTCAATCAAAGGATCCATATTTGTGTCTTTTTCAATAAATTTAATATTAGGATTATTATATCAATCTGTAGTATTTCTTGATCTATGATTGTAATCATCTCCTGAATAAACAATTATTTTTGCATTTGGATCAACTTCTAAAATTGCATCAATTGCTTAACCTGCATAAAAGTCGGTCACCCCAATTGTAGGTTCTGGATGAAAATTACCATCTACGACATAAACTCTTGCTCTATTTCCCTCATCTAAAAAAGATTTAACTTGACTTAAAGAAATAACTGATTGATAATTAAGTCCAGCATCCAATGACATTTGAACCATTTCCCTATCAAGCTCATCATCATCAACGTGAAACACATCACAAATATATCCTTCTGTCATTTAATTTATCAATAAAAATTCTTTGTTTTTAAAGATTTGGACAAATTATTTATATCATAAAAGAATTTTTTACATTCATGTTAACAGCAATTGAGTTATACAAGATTTTATCAAGAGAATATCCGTTCTCAAAAATATCTCTTAATTACTCAAATAAATTAGAATTATTAATTGCTGTCATGTTATCTGCTCAATGTACTGATAAACGTGTTAATATTGTAACAAAAGTTTTATTCAAAAAATATACTTCTGTTAACGAGTATGCAAATGCTAACTTAGATGAATTAAAGTCTATTGTCAAATCAACTGGGTTCTACAACTCAAAATCTAAAAACATTCAAAATTCATGTAAAATCATTATTAAAAATAATGATGGAAAAATTCCCGACACTATGTCCAAGTTAGTTTCCCTACCTGGCGTTGGAAGAAAGACTGCAAATATTGTGTTAAGTAATGCCTTTGGAAAAAATGTTGGTATTGCAATAGACACTCATATGATACGAATAAATACTAGACTTGGTTTTACTAAGCAAACAAACCCAGACAAGATTGAACAAGATTTAATTAAACAACTTCCTAAAAAATTATGGAACAAATATACTTATGTAATCATTGAACATGGCAGAGCAGTCTGTAAGGCACCAACACCTATTTGTTCTAAATGCATTATACAGGATAAATGTCCTAAAATTGGTGTTACGAAGTCAAAGTGATGCGAAACCTTTAAAAGAACCTAAAGACTTCAGTGATTAATTCGGTGATAAAACAAATGGCTAAAACATTTAAATTACTTCATGACAGGGAAAACTGTATTGGTTGTGGTGCATGCGCAGTTATTGCTCCAGACTTTTGGGAAATGAATGACGACAGTAAGTCAGACATTATTGGTGGCGTAGATAGAGACGATAAATGGCAAGAAAAAAAAATCACTGATAAAGATTTTGAAATTAATCTAGAAGCTGCAGAATCATGCCCAGTTGAAGTTATTCATCTTAAAGATGAAGAATCTGGTGAAAAGATTATATAGATTCTGATATATTTAAAATTTTATAATATTTTATATCACTATACATACTTGACATTAGACTTCTAATATCATCTGGATGACCTATATCAGTAACAGATGCATATTGATCTAATGAAACTGTAACATCATACTTTGTATCAGGTTTAAATAAACGTTCTTCTTGCGCATCATAAAAAAATACCCATTGCTCATTAGGCATAACACCAATATAGTAATTAGGTGAACTTAATCCTACTTTAAAAGCAAATTCAATTTCTGCTTGAAATTGAAGTTTATTAGTTTTATTATTATTTATCCAATCTCCAATCTGTTCTCTCAAACTCATAATTTAAATAGATTAAGTTCGTTATATATATTATTTACTACCATTTAGTAATATTATGGACACTTAAGTATAAAACAAAAAAAAAGTTTCATTTAAAAAAAACTTACATACCTGATGAAAACATACATTTCAATTATTAAGAAAGTAATAAATTATTTCTTACTCATAAGTTCCTTAACAAACCTATTCAATGTCTTTGGAACATGTTCAGGTTGTGTCTTTAGAATCCCTGCAGTCTCTTTTAAGATATCATTCTCTTTACCTAGCGACTCTTCTTTACTGATTAATTTAAAGTCCTCAGGTCCATCAATCTTCTTCTTTTTAACAACCTTCTTCCATTTTAAAAACAATTCTTTACTTCGTCCTGGAAGTTGGTTAATATTACAATCTAGGATTCTTGCAGCTTCTTGCAATATATCAGTTTCTTTATTTAACTCAGATGCTGCAGCGTCGCCTGCTGTAAACTCAATTCTTACCATCCCATCCTGAATCTTACTTGTCTTAATTATTTTAATAATTTTAGCTTCACCAGTTGTATGCAAATGAGTTCCACCACATGCTTCAACATCAAAATCTTGTACTTTAACAATTCTTAAGACTTTTCCTGGAACAGCTCCACCTTGATATAATACAAATCCATATTCTTTTTCAGCTATATGTCTTGGAACTAAATCTGAAAAGACTGGTCTGTTTTCAATTACAACCTGATTAGCTAATTTTTCAATCTGTTGCACTTGTTCATCAGTCAAAGATTTATAGTGAGTAATATCTAAACGTGCTTTGTTAAGTGCTTTATGAGCTCCTGCTTGCCATATGTGAGTTCCCAAAACTTTTTTTGCTGATCCATTAATTATATGTGTTGCAGTATGATGCTGTGCTAATTGTAGTCTACGTTTAAAATCAATGTCTCCATGAACTATTTGTGCTTTTTTCCAATTAGGTTTCTTTTCAAGAACATGAATAACATGTCCCCCTTGTTTATACACATCAATTATTTTAATACTTTCAATTGTTCCTAAATCGTGTAATTGTCCACCTGAAGTTGGATAAAATGCAGTCTGATTCAATATTACTTTATCATCAATTACTTTGAGAACTGCTCCAGTGAACTTAACTATTGAAAAATCTTTAAAATATAATATGTCTGTTTCTTGTACACCTTCTAGATCTAATTTTTCTTTATTCTCTTTAATAGGCTGTTCTTCTTTTTTTAATTCTGACACTTTCCCATAAAAATTTTCTGGGATTTCAATAGACATATCAAGTTTTTTTGCTCTATCCTCAATCATTTCAGGACTAATCCCTTGAGAAGTATAAAGTTCAAGATACATTTTTTCAGTAATTTCTTGATTTTTACTTAACAATTTTTGAATAACTTGTTTTGATTTGATTTTTGTTTCATTATATTTCCTTTGCTCATGCTCTAAAATTGTATTGACTGACTCCAGATTCTCTGAAAGTTCTGGGAATAGTGGAAAAAGGTAATCTGCATGCCATTTAACAACCTCAGTTAATTTTATGTCCCAACCAAATTTGTCAATAAAGTCAAAAGCTCGTCTAATAATTATTCTTAAATTATAACCACCACCTACGTTATTAGGTAAAGCACCATCACTTATTGCAAACAATGCACTTCTTGCATGCTCAGCAACTGAATATAAAGCTGACAAAGGTAGAATTTTTTCTTTTAATTCTTTTGAAGGAACTCCAACCTTCTTTGCAACTTCTTCCCAAGTTTTATCAATGTCGTCAACCTCATCAGTATTTAAATAAGATGAATAAGGTAAAAACTTCTTCATAAGTTCTCCTTCTGGCTTTATTCCAGTTATTTTATAGAGTTTTTTTGCAACATCTGGAAAAGTTGATTCATAACTTGTGCTTGTACCTTTTGTAAACCAAGCATTACGTTCATGTCCCATACCCATATCAAGCACTTTTAATGGTAATTCTTTTCTTCCCTTTGCAGTTTGTTCAAATAACATATATACTTGGTTTCCAAGTTCTAATCCTCTACTAAAATACTCCATACAAGGTCCAAAATTTCCTCCACCAGCCCACGCATCTTCATGGAATGTGATTTCATTATTTGGCAGTCCTAATCCTACTTTTAACCATTTATGAATATGTCCAAATAATTTATTTTGATCCCATTGATCTTTTGGTACAAACATATGCTGACCTATCATGATAAAACCCGTATAATGTGCACCAGTAATTCCAACATTATCAATATCATTAAATCTTAAACAGAATTGAGGAACAACTAATGGATTTGCAGGAGGCTCAACTGCTCCACTTACTACGTGAGGTTGAAAATTATAAATTGATGCACCTACCCAGTATTGATCATCACGCCATCTAGCAACTACTGGATATCTTTTGATTGGTGTATAACCTAATTTTTTAAAAAAATTTGAAAATTTAGTCCATACTTGAATATAATCTAATTCTTCTTTTGCAGGTGTATCTCCAATAAATCTAAATCCACCTGAACATGCAGGATCTCCACATAATTTTTGGTCCTTATTTACTGTCCAATAATACGTTCCACATTTACATTGATGTCTTGAATATCCCTCACTTTTAAGGTATGAGACCGCATAATATTTTTCTGGATTCTGTGACGCTTCGAGTTTGAATTCTTTTTTTATTTGTTTATCTGTCTTCATGATGAAGTATAGAATAGAGGAATAATATAAATGTTTTTGGGAGCAACATCAATAACTCTTAATTGAAAATACTCTATTTTCAAGATAAAAATCTTAAGTATAACACCTAAAAATGAAGTAAACCTTTAAATATAACTTCTGAGTCACAGAGCATATCAAAAGATGGTGACAAAAACTAGTGTAGTAATTTATAGTATCGGAAGTCAGGCAACCCTTGCATGTGATTTCTCACTTAATACTCGAACCAATGCCAATCTATTGGTATTTAGTGTTGGTGATATGTCTCTAGCAATTTGTTTGCGTGATATCGTAGATATCGAGGAACTTTATAATTTACTTAAGAACAAAGAAAAAAAGATTATTCTACATTGCACACTAAAATATCAAGGTAAAGAATACCAAGGTTTAAGAAAGGTAATCAGAAAAAATAACAATATTGTAGTGTCTTTAGGCGGTTATAGACTTGAACTTAATGGCACAACTAAAGAATTAATGGCAAAAACTATTGAATCTGTTAAATCAAAATTATAATATTATTATTCAGATTTTACATAATTCTCAAATAATAGAGCATTAATTTTATAAAAGACAATTTTTTCTCTTTTATAATTATGCGCCGGTGATCTAGTGGCTATGATACTACCCTGCCATGTAAAGCAGATGTAGCACAAAGCAAAATTAGCTTTATGCAGTCCGGTGGAGGCCCGAGTTCGATTCTCGGCCGGCGCAGTTTTATTTTTCATTAAAAAATTAACTTTACAAACTCAGGTTCGATTACAACGAACAAAGTGAGTGTTTTAAGAACGTAGCTTTAGCGAAGTGAATAAACTCGGCCGGCGCACTCTTATTTTTTCAATTAAAAATTCTATCTTTAAATATAAACAGATACTTCTCCTGTAAATGAGCAACAATGGAACCAATTTATCAATAGATATTAATCTTGATCCTACCTTGGAAACATTATTTACTCTTTCACTAGAAAAACTTGTTGATGAATTCTCTTCACCTACATCTAAAATTGATTTAGAAGACTTCTTTCCAGCTGACATTGCATATTATTATATCAAATTTTTAATTAATTCTGGAATAAAAATTGGAAGTCATATAGATAGATTCGGATTAATGGAATATATCGGAAATTATACAAATCTTACATCAGCAAATACTCAAATTAACTGGGCTCTTGATACTCTAAAACAATATGGTGCCAACATGGAAACTAATGTTCAAGGTTTTGATGAATGGTGGTTTACTCTACCAAAAGAACATCTACTAGATATTGCCTATAAAGACTATTGTGATAGTGATGCTAAGAAAAATCAAATAAATAAAAAAATAGGAATTGGTCAAAAACCTGAAAGAAGAAAAAGAAAAAAAGAATGGAATGCAAAACTTGAAATACTACCAAAAATTGAAGAAGAAAAATATGAAGTATTAATTCAAAAATTACTAGATACTTCACCACAAGAATTGAGTTCTTTGCAAGGAATTCATTTAGCTTTCCAAGATATATCTAGAAAAGACATTACATATTTTTACTTGAATTATTTTTGTTCCCAAGGCTTTGAAGGATTCTACATCCCAAAAGTGGACATGGTTTCATATTTTGATAAATACGAATTATATTTAGGTCAAGTAAATACTTCTATGCACACAAGGGTAACAAAATCATTAAATAATTTTGTTAAAAAAGGTTTAGAATTAAAAATTGAAGGACCAAGAAATGATACATGGATTAGAATCCCAAATAAAGATGATTTATTTAGAGTTTATGAATCATTCTCTGAGACAGGATTTAAATCACACAATGTAGTTAAAAGAAGAGGGTGGACACCTACTGCAAAAATTCTAAAAAAAGCAAAAAAAAAGAAATCGATACAAAAGAAAAAACTAAAACCTATTCCCAAACCAATTCCTCCTCCGCCTCCTAAACCACAACCTATTCCAATAGCTCAACAAAGGTTACTTGGTTCAATTGACTTATTACTCGAGTCAGACCCAATAGAGTACTCACAAAAATATAATATTATCTATAGAGACGACACCAATACATCTGATTCACTTGTATATGTGTTTTTAAAAGGTCTATTAAGAACTGGTATTGAACCAGGTACTGAAATAAATATTTCAAATTTGGATCAATATTTTAAAATAAATCTAAGTGATGCAGTAGACTTTAATGAAGCTAGAATTTTGGTAAACAATGCAGTAAGGTTTTATAGACTAAATGGATTAGAACTAAGAAACAAATCTTCAATTAGAGTTCCTACACATTATCAAATTGATAGAATCTATCTTCATCTAGAATTAAATGATGACTCACCAAATTCAATGATAGATAGAAAGATTATGGAGTCTCATATTGAAACTCTCCCAAAAGATATTTTACGTACACTAACAGAACCAAAAACCATACCTGAGATTTCCTGGACATTAAGAAGTTATCGTAGACATAGTTTTGTAATTCAAGAAATACCTAGAATTGTCAAGGGTTTAAAAAACGAAAAAAAGATTTATTCAAGAAATGGACAAAACTATTTAGCATAATTATAATTCAACAGGAACAATCAAATTATAACTAACATCACTAGCACGATAAATTATCTCTTTAATAGGTTTATTTGTTTCATATATTTCCCCATCTGTGTTTAGATATCTTCCAAGTCCTTTATCTGACGTAATTTGCATTTCTGTTAACTTTGTATAAGGTCTAATAATTGGATTATTAAATAAATTCTTATCCCCTTTGTCCATCTGTAGTAATAATGGAAGAATTTGAGACCATCCAAAAATGCTGGGCATTAACCCATGACCTAGAGTCATATCAAAATGTTTTTTATGTGGACTACCATCCTCTGACAATAATAATCCCCCACCTGTGTACATACCATTCATTGCTGCTATTACACAAACGTTTCTATAATTTTCTACAATCCCATTAACATTAGCCTTTATTTTAACATTCTTGTGATTAATGTAACTTAATACTGCTGCAACATTATATGCATTTTTACCTAATATTTTCTTAAAAAAAGGTTGATTATTAACCATTACAGTAAGTCTTGCTCCAAAACTTACATCAGACACTGTATGAAATAATGTTTTAAACCTAAATTCTGGAAGCTCTAGCTCCATAAGATGAATTGGTTTAGTTGTTGACATCTCCCGATTACTTAATAATTTCACAGCTTGCTCAATAGAATCACTCCCAGTGTTCTTTGCAAAATCATTTCCTGTACCTATGGGTAAAATTCCAATTCTACCTTTAAACCCCTTTAGATTATAGAACAGTTGGTTAAGGTGTCCATCTCCACCTGCTGCCCAAATTTCATCATAATCTTGTATTTTCTTTGCTATTTCTACAATATCTGTTGAAGGATTAAAATTTAATTTTTTAATTGAACCTCGTCCACTTGAGATTGTTTTAGTAACGTATACTTTGTCAAAGAATCTGCGAATGCTAGCACCAATAGTTTTACTACCATTTAATACAAGCACTCGTTCCATGTATTGAAAAGTCATAGATGCTTAATTAAAAAAGTAACTGTTCCAAATAAGCAACAACAAATTTTTTTTATTACATGAATTTAATAAAAAGCTTTGTAAAATAAATTTGCTCCTAATCTTGTAAAATGCATTATATTATTTATTATTGGAGATTCAACACCAGAAGCAACAGAACACCAACCTAATGCCGCTACAAAATGTAATCCCATTGTACCATAGAATACCACTTTTCCAGCAGTTTTATTTATCATATTAACACCTAAAATAAGTGCTGCTTCTACACCTGCACTAATCAAAAATCCATCAAATGTCCCATAATAATCCATATATGCTTTTGCTACCTCATTTCCTTCTCCCTTACTAAAAAGTCCAACTCCTATTAACGTTGCACTTGCATCAGCGACCCACGGTACAGCAAAAACTTTCCAAGGATAATTGGCAAATTGTTTCATATTATTAGCTACTCTTTTTGACAATTTTTGACGCTTATTAGATTTATGTTTAGAATGTCCCATCATATCAGGTTCATTAGAAGTAAAATAGTTAAAAATTGGATCATTATAAAATCTAAGATCTCCTGCCCTAGAAAAATAACACAAATCAACCAATCCATCATCAGTTTCTAAAGCAAGTCTACTTACTCCATGATCAAGTCTTTCCCTTAGATTGTAATTTGGATGATGTATATAACTAATCTCAATATCATTTACTTCTAAAAAATCAATTTCTTCACCCTGAACATCACATGAATAAATTATATTGCTTAATTCTTCCCTTACGTAAACTTCAGCTATAGGTCCAATCATTCACTCAGGAACTACTAATTTATTTATAAATTTACATAGTTTCACTACTTTGTAAAAGTAATTTGAAAAATATTTGAAAAATTCTAAAGTCTTGATTTTGGTTATAATGTAAACACTTTTATAGAATCTTACAAGTACAAATATATATGATTCTTAAACAACTGATTCAAAGCTTAGAATCTGAAAAAATATCAACCTGGTTTGATTTGGGATTATTCACTGACAGATTGCGTGATAGAACAACAAATCTACCAATTAAATTAAAAGGAGATTTTAAAGATTTTAAAAAACAAATATCCAAAGGAGTTGCATTTATCAGTTTTTATTATTCTATAGATGGAGTTACCATTGAAGCTGCAAAATATACTAAAGTTTTCAAATCTATATTAGATAAACCAAAGATTCACTATATCGCAGGTGAATTCTTTCCAATGTCAAATATGTTTATTCATCCTGACACAAAAAAATTTCAACTAAATGAAATAAATGGGTTTGATAAATGGAACTTATTTGATGATTTTTTTCATAAAAAATTTTCTCGAGGAAGCACCGTATATAATGAACTAATAAAAGAATTTTGGAATGAAACAATCACCATATGTAAAAAACTTGGTAACTATATTGATACAAACAATATTCAACTTTTATATTTGCTAAATGTAAATTCAAATCCAGGAAATGTTTCATTAGCATTAGCATGTGTCATTCTATCTGAATATTTGAAAATACCTGTGATTTGTAACAATCATGATTTTTATTGGGAAGGCGGAAATAAAGAGATGGACATTAAAAAACAAAAGTTAAAACCTGGTCCACGAGACTTTTTTTTTACTAATTCTGACATAGGTGAATTTTTCTCAATTATTAATGTAATTTTTCCATGGGAATCAAGATCATGGATGTCTGTAAATATTAATAAAACTCAATCAAAATCTTTGATTACTAATTTAGGTCATAACCCTGCAAATGTAACTGAAATAGGTACAGCTATTGATTTAGATGAATTTAAAAATAAAACTGAGAGAAGAAAAATTGAAACATTTTACCAAATGTCAAAAATATTGGGTCAATATAAAAAAAAACTTCATGTGACACCTATTGACCAATTACTAAATAATACTTTTGATAAAACGCCAAAACCTTTCATAACAGGATATAAAGATAGTAAAATTAATTTTATAGAAAATAATATCATATTTCTTCAACCAACAAGAATTATTGAAAGAAAAAAAATTGAAGTCAACTTTAATTTAATAACTAAATTATTTCATCACCCAGAATTTGTTCAATTCTTTAAAAATAATAATAAACTTACCCTTACATTACTTGTTTTGGGACCTATTTCAGGGGGGCATACATCATATTTTAAAAAACTCCTATCAGAATTCTCTGAATTGTTCAAGACAATTCCTTCAAAGTTAAGAGACCGAATTTTTTTAGCATTTACCTTTTCAGAAAGTCAAAAACCACATTACAAACATAAATTTACAGATCCAATTCATATTTCAGACATATATAATATTGCTAATTTAATTTGTCTTCCAAGTACTGTTGAGTCAAGAGGACTCCCTATTATTGAGTCAGCAGCAAGTCGATGTCCAATTTTTACTCGAAGATATCACCCTACACAAGTGTATGCAGAAGTAATAGGAGAACACTTATCAAGTGAAGATCGATTACGAGTAATTGAATTTTCTAATGATGTAATCAACCCTCCTATAGTAAATGAAATAGTTAACAGAATACTTCATCCACATGAATATCTTGATGATGCAAATCATAATAGAGAAGTAGTAAAAACAAGATATAGTATGAAAAAATTACAAAATGATATGGAATTAATCTTAAACAAATTATACTCTCAGCTAAGTTCTCAATATCATGAAATTGAAACAACAATTTCACATATGACTAAATACGAACGAAAATTAACAAGATCCAGTCCAGAACTAAAAGACATTCTTCACAAAAAAAACCGTCAATATCTTCCAGGATATGGAAAAATGGATTTTATGATCTATCTTAAATCTCTTATTGATCCAAGCTATTTTAGAGTTGAAGAACAACAAACAAAAGGAAGAGCATTTAGATTTGCCAAATACCTAATTAACAGTTATACTAAAACACAGAATATCTCAAAAGAAAAAATACATACTTTCTACAATTGTGTTAACAATATATTTTATTACAAGAAAGGATTTATTTCTGTACGAATTGATCATTCGTTCTCATATAGACACAGAAATAAGGATTTATACCCTTATAGAAAATTTACTCACCAAGAACTAACTGGAGTTATTAATCTCCTCTTTAATTCTATTATAAAACCGCTACCACTAAAAATAAAATATGAAAGACGTCCACATCACTTAACTGATATAAGGAATGCATTTTCTCAATTAGCAGATAGCCAAAATTTACAAATTGATC
>Ga0233437_1005471_pt1 | contig 13738 bp, 8 predicted proteins | sample SI_122_August201_FD_182714 | JGI IMG/M metagenome (GOLD analysis project Ga0233437, IMG submission 182714) | Seawater microbial communities from Saanich Inlet, British Columbia, Canada - SI_122_August2016_200_MG | ecosystem: Environmental > Aquatic > Marine > Inlet | place: Canada: British... | reverse complement strand
GTTTTTATTGAACAGTTAAAGGGTGACCTGGAATGGTTAAAGGCCCACAGGAACTTGAAAGCCACAGATGCAGCGATAGAAAAAATAACTGCGTTTTTTGATGGATGTAGATTGAGTGAGTCTGCAACATCTGTTTTCTACTTTGGTATAGAACAAAAGAATTTTTTTACCTTTATTGAAAAGTCTCTGTCGTCGCTATCAAAATACTCAGACTGGAATCTGGAAATAATATCTCCTTTTTTTGTGAATGATGCCGAATCACTTTTGCATGAAGAGTTTTATAAGATGAGTGTTAACAAAATTACTTTGTTATTGCCGTTTGATCAGGATAATAAAGCATTGTGTGATAGCCAGTATTACCAAACGATTCGAAAAGCTGATCAGATATCCTGGGGGCAATGGAGTAATACTGAATCAAAAGCTCTGAGTGTTGATAAGCAGGATGATCAGTTTCGCAAATTACACGCTAAAATATATCATTTTTATAATGAGCATGAATCGTTGATCTTTGTGGGGTCTGTCAATTTTACTCGTAATGCAATTTATCGAAATGTAGAAACAGGATTTATTGTAAAACAACAACCTATCTCCGCACTCTTGAAACCGATTGATGAAGAGGTTGATGTTGAGTTTATAGATGAGCTGAACGAACAGGAGTTACAGTCGGCTCAAGTTAGCCTATCCCAGTTCGATATACATCTGGGTTATGACTGGAAAAATCAGAAGCTGCAAGGAATGGTTAGCAAAGACTTATCCCTGAACATAAATGTAATAAACCAGGAAGGTCGGCCTATTACTGATGACTGGTTGATAGGTGCAGAGGAGCGGACTTATGAAGGAGATATATCTCTGTTGGAAAATCTATTAAAGCAGACTGGCTTTATTAATATTTTGGTCGAGGAACCTAATTCAGATAAAACCACATTCGAACAAAGCATTCTTGTGCTACAAACAGGCTGGTCTCACAAGCCTGTTGAATTGCCAGATCTAAGTCCCGGAGAAATTTTATTAATCTATGCGGGTATGTCTGAAGAAAGGCGTCAGATTTTATTGATGAATGCCAAGATAAAATCCTTTTTAAGTCAGAATCTGGGTGGTGAGCTTAATTCACCTGACGATGATAAAACGCACAGGCAATTCTTTTGTGAATATGCTGAAATATTCCACGCGTTTCGGCATTTTAAAAATCGACTACAGACTTTGCAGAACAAAAAAGAAGTTAAGCAACTGGATTATTATTTATCTGGTACGGGTGCTGATAGCCTGCCAGCATTAATAGATAAGGCTACGAATATTGAATCTGACACTTACAATTCTGTGGTCGCATATTTGTTATTACTGTCTGTGCATGAAATTCTGAATGGCTTTAAATCAAGAGTTAATGTGCGGAAAATTAGAGCCAGTGTTAACAGGGTAGTCAGTCACCTTGAAAAGTCTGATGTTTTAAAGCTTGAGCAGGGTACTCATCGTAAAACATTCTTTACATGGTTCAGGGAGCAATTTTCAAAATCCTATAAAAATGATAGCGATCCTGAACAAAGGATGCAGGGAAAGGATTCATAGATGCAACCTTTAGATTTAAAAACAGCAAGGCAAATAATTGATCTATCCGGTGGACTGGAAGACCTGAAACAATTGGGTGAGATTCAACTTAAAGGAGCTGTTGCCTTATATAACATGATTGCTGCTCCTGGAGTGGGAATGGGTTATCTGGCCGATGAAGTTGGCATGGGTAAGACCTATATCGCGTTGGCTGTCGTGGCATTAATGCGTTACTTCAACCCATCACTTCGAGTTTTATATATCTGTCCAAGCAAAAATGTACAGGAAAAGTGGGACAGAGAGTACCGAAGTTTCACTCAACATAATGTTCGGGTGGCTCAAAATCGCATAAAAACTCCAAAAGGTGAGCCGGCCTCTCCCTATATCAGCTGTAACAATGTGGTAGAAATGATTGAGATGGCAGCATCAGGTTATTACGCTGATTTTTTTGTCCGGAAGGATAGCTTCAGTATTGGTTTACAGGATGACCAATCAGAAGACAAAAGTTACTGGAAAGGGAAGTGTGAAGAGATTACTCACTTGCTACCGGCACACCAATGGAAATTGTTAGGGGATGAAAGCGCACTTCAGAGTAAAGATGACGTTAAGTATCATTATGCCCGAGCACTCAATTATGTATTGCCTACTTTCGATTTAGTAGTGATCGATGAAGCGCATAACTTTAAACACAATTTTAACAGTAGTGCTCGTAACAGGGTTTTATCACGAGTACTGGGGTTTAATGAAACCGACAACTATAGACCCAGAGTTAAACATTCACTGCTTTTATCCGCTACACCCTATGACCGGGATATTAACCAGTTAAGAAACCAGCTTAACCTAGTCGGTAAGAGTCATCTTTTACCAGAAGAAGTTAAAAGCCCTGAAGACATTAAAAACACTCTCAAACGATTCATGGTGCGCCGCCTCAACACATTGAATATCAATGGTAAGGAGCACACCAGAAATATGTACCGGATAGAACACCGTAAAGGTGCCGATGCAGAAATACATCTGAGCTCTGATGAACAGAAGTTGGTGACAGCACTGGTACAGAAAAAGGTCGGTGATTTAATGAACCAGGAGGGAGCCAGCCCGTCTTTTCAAACCGGTATGCTTTCATCCTTTGAAAGTTATGCTCAAACATCCAAAGCAGAAACCATAAAGTTTGACGGGGATGAAACAGAAAAAAAGAATAAAGATGCACAAGACCGGCATATTATTGAGCATATTGTTGATAGCTATAAAGATGCTGGCCTGGGTCTGACTTTACCTCACCCAAAAATGGATAGCGTTTGTTTTGACCTGAGTAAAAAACTATTTGATCAATCGCAAAAGCAAATTATATTTGTTCGTCGTGTCAGAAGTGTAAAAGAAATAAAAGAAAAATTGGATAATGCCTATAACCAGTGGCTCAAAGAATATATCAACCGTTATCTGAAAGGTTTTCCACAACAGAAAATTATTTTTGAAAATTTATTTGAAGAGTATAAAAAACAAAGTAGAGAAAAAGACAGCGATATCTCAGAGGGCATCTTTCATGAAGGTAATGAAGAAGGCGAACAGGAAGATCATCAACCCCCTAAAAATGACACCTTTTTTTCCTGGTTTTTCAGGGGTGCTGCCGCGACTAATGTAAGTCAACTGTTAACCATTGATCAGCAAACATTGATAACACCCGAGGCAATTCGAAAAGGGCTTTCATCTAAAAGCCAGCAAATCAGTTTATTATTTGAAATGAACTGGGCTTATCGGTTGTGTAAGCATCATCATTTAAAGCTCAGAGATATTATCAAACAATACGGTGATGATATCGCTTATAGAGCAAAAAAATATCATACCGGTATATTGGCTAAAGATTACCAGGATATTTACAGAGCCTGCCAACTGGGCGTTATTGAATGGTTTGCAGATCAGTATCAAATTCCACAATACATGGAGATTGTGCATTTCCTCAAGCCTTCAATATTAAACCAGTCCAGTAAAATATTTACTCTGGAGGAGGTTCATGAAAACCTGTTACTGATCACTTTTTTTACTGAGTTGCACCGCTTAGACATAGAAGGTGAGATAATCCCCCTGGTTAAATCCCTCTTTGATAGCTTTCAACAACAGAAAAAAGAAACCCTTACATCAAATACAAGCTTACTGGAAAAAATTAATATCCATTGGCACTTAATAAGCTTATGTCTTCGCACAGGGCACGGTGTCATCGACCTGTATTTATCCCGAATAAAACTAGGGGGAGGTGATCTGGATAAAAAAAGGCGAACCCGGTGGATTATGGATCTGGTTTTTCAAATTAAAAAACAGGCTCAAAGCAAATCATTCTCGACATGGCAGGAGCTCTATCTAACGGCTGATCAGCTTGATTTAATCATCAAAAACAATATTGCGGATATTTCAAATACTGCGCTTGAAAGTAGGCGCAAAGAGTTGAGCCAGTGGTTGAACCCTGTAGCTCCTGTTATCGGAGCAACCGGAGAAACCTATGGTAGCCGATCTGCACAAGCTCGGAAATTTCGTATGCCTGGTTATCCATTGGCGCTTGTTACAACCGATGTGTTACAGGAAGGCGAAGATCTTCACACTTTCTGTGACAGTGTATTACATTATGGAATAACCGGCTCTCCGGTTAGCATAGAACAAAAAACGGGACGAGTTGACCGGGTCTATTCAATGGCTCAACGCAGGTTACTTAAAATTCAATCCGTACCTGTTAACAATAATGATTTTATTCAGGTTAGCTTTCCTCATATAAAAGAGAGTATTGAGTTATTACAACTGCGCCAGCTTTGTTATAACCTGAATGAGTTCACCAACTCATTGCACGAAATAGGCACTGAACAACTTGGTGATTTAGAAAATGTAAACACTGATCAGGCTTTGCTTGACCGATCAGAAATCCCGGAGCAGATCAAAACCTTTTTAAAATCCCCGTTTGTTCCTGAAGTAACTGAAGCGTCAACATATACAGAGCACTTAATTAATGAGATTGAACAGTCAGCTGATAAAGCGCTCGAAATTACTGCCCATATCAATAAACTGATTAAAAGGCATGGTCAAAACTTAACGTCTCCTAGCGAAGGGGCGTTAAAAGTCACTATCAGTTCAACTCGGGGCATTGGAGAAACTCTAATCATTGGAGAAATCGAATGTGGTGAGTTTCACCTCAGGGATGAAGATCTGGAAAAAGCTATGATTGAGAAATCCTGGCAAACATTTCATCGCATTCAGGCTGAAAAAGTGGGTACTGATCTTTATCTGTTAAGCAAAAATTCAGAAATGCTTGTTGGTAATGAACATGTCACTCAGGATGAAGATATTAAGCACTTCTTCAATAGTTTTTCAGAGACCCATCACCCTCAATATACGACTCTTTCTTCAGGTAAAGTTAAGAGCTATTGTGAGTTAGCACAGCAAAAAGGAGTAACAATTAATAACAAAAATCTATCTGTCGTAATTCAATACATTAATGAAGAATCCCGGAAGGCATTGGTGTTTGACTTCGGGGAAGACCAGCTTCATCGAAAGCATACTGTCGATATTTTTGAAAGTGACGGATATTGTATTTTTATCAGCAAGGCAGTTAGCCCTGAAAGCATCGATTCATATGGTTCTGAAAAAGAAAGAAAAATAATCGAATATACCTGGATCAGAAATAAAAAAGTCGACCTGGTTGAATTTTTACTCGATAAAGAGGGTGGTATCAGCGGAAGAGTTATTCATCCAATTGGTTCTCTGGATTGGAAAGAATTCATTTTCTGCGCTTATGTATTAGCAGTAGAAGCTGATCGGCTTGAATACCTTTTTAACCATCAGGATGTTTTTTAGTGTCTAATATTTTGTCAAGACAGGAACAATATTCAGGATGTCTGCTTGGTGGTGCAATAGGTGATGCACTTGGCGCACCTGTGGAATTTTTGTCTCTGGATCAAATAAAAAAGAAATTCGGTGAAGGTGGTATTACTGATTTTTACCCAGCTTATGGAAAACTGGGTGCAATAACCGATGATACTCAGATGATATTATTTACAGCTGAAGGACTGCTTAGAGGTTTAGTCCGTAGGCGTGAAAGAGGTATAAGCGGTGCAGAAGTTGCCATAGTGCATGACTCCTACTTACGTTGGCTAGAAACTCAAAAAACACCATTTAATCCAGAATTAGCAGAAAACAATGGCTGGCTGATCACCATAGAATTACTCAGATCCAGGCGTGCACCGGGTAATACCTGTATCAGTGCATTAGCCGCTACGACAACACTGGGTGAACCTGCTAATAATGATAGTAAAGGTTGTGGCACTGTCATGAGAGTTGCACCTATCGGTCTGCTGTATGATGATGAATTAGCTTATCGAATGGGAAGGCAGACCAGTGCACTAACGCATGGTCATCCTACAGCATCCACTGCAGCCGGAGCTTTATGCGTGATCATTAGCCAATTACGAAAAGAAGTTCCACTAGATCAGGCTGTGAAATTGGCCCTTGCCATAACAAAGGATGATGAAATAAAGCAGTGTATGGCTAATGAAACTTCACAGGCAATCGATAAAGCAATATCGTTTGCACAAGGTTCTGAAGCCCCTCGTCCAGAACTTATAGAAACACTGGGGGCAGGGTGGATTGCCGAAGAAGCACTGGCTATTTCAATCTACTGTGCACTGGTTGCTCGTAATTTTGCTCATGGCGTATTGTTAGCAGTCAATCATAGTGGAGATAGTGACAGTACCGGTGCCATTACTGGAAACCTGTTGGGGATAATTTATGGACAGAAGGGTATTCCTCAGCACTTGCAAGAACAGGTTGAATTACGTGAGGTTTTAGAACAGATAGCATTTGATCTGGTGGATATCCCACATAACTTCTATTTAGATGGTAACGATGAGTACCATACCCAGATTTTTCAAAGATACCCCGGCAGTTAAGAGTTTTAGATCTCTTACTTTCTACTACCACCGGCTGAAATTATTGTGCTGAAAATAACCATAATTCGACTTATCAATAGACACCAATCCGGGTAGCTGCTCGCCACAATAGGGGCAAAATAGAATATTAAGGCTGGTCAGCCAAATGATATCGCCGATATTTTCCAGGTGATGATTTTCTTCGAGGTCAGACTCTGTTGCTTCTTTCTGAATATTCAAAGTCCATGCAGGCACTTCATCATCGAAGTGTAGATAAACGCCAGAATTTGGAAGGGAGTTACACTTATGTTCATTAATCATCATATTGAATAGCAGAGTTTATTTAAGCAGTATTGTAATATATCCAGATTAAATTCAGACAACTAATCAAAAAATAACATGAAAACCGGACGTAATGATCCCTGTCCCTGTGGTAGCGGTAAAAAATACAAACATTGCTGCCTATCACCGGCATCCGTCGCCAATGACGAATTGAAAGATCTACTGGCAGGGCAAGAATTTGACTCGATTGAGGATGTTCAGGCATTGGCTAATCAGTTCATGCAACAAAAAAATCTCCAACCACAAGATGATTTCCAGGGGCTATCGCCTGAACAGGTTCATCGAATGCTGCACTTTCCATTTGATTCTCCTGAATTCTTTAGTTTTCCAGAAACACTATCCATCGAACCTGAAGCTCCCATTCTTACATTGATGCAATTAATCACAGGTGCAATTGATGAAAAAGGCCTGAAAGCAACGGCCAAAGGCAATCTGCCACAAAAGCTATGCAAAGAAGCGATTGTTGAATACAGGAAGTACTTGCCTAAGGATGATTATCAGCATTGGATGAATATTAACAAAGAAGATGACTTCGGTGATTTACATACAACGAGAATTGTTCTTGAGCTATCCGGGTTACTCAGAAAAGCCAAAGGACGATTTTTTCTTAACCAAAAAGTATCAGCAATTAGTTAAAAAAGCCGGTGTAGCGGGACTTTATCCTCTAATATTCAAGACTTATTGCAGAAAATTTAACTGGGGCTACCGGGATGGGTTTGATGAGATTCCCTTCATACAGCACTCCTTTTTATTTTCCATGTATTTGCTAAATCTGCACGGTAATGACTGGGTACCATTTTTAATTTATGAAGATTATTTTTTACAGGCATTTCCGATGGTTACAGATGAAGCTATGTCCAGACCTTATACGAGTGCCGAGGAAGAGGTTAGAATATGTTTTGATTCGAGGTCATTAAATAGATTTCTACACTTTTTTGGCCTGGCCAGCATTGAAAAAATACCGAGTGATAAACCAGTTTCGCGTGATTATCGAATTAGAAAATTACCGTTACTGGATGAAGTTGTATGTTTTTCTGTTTAAGTATCATCGATAAGGAAAGGGGAGTGGTTTGAAAATTAAGTAGTTCAGGTTATATACAAAAGCAGATATCTCTTTTCAGTTTAAGCAGCATTCAACAGTATTTATATATAGAAAGCAGACATTCACGGATCAGCATTATATTGATTTAACTGTGATCATTTAGAGTAGTATCTTTTCCAGTTTGATTTGACAACGTGCAAATAGCTGCTGAACTGCTTCTTTTAGTCAGTCAATGAATTACGTGACATTCAGAACGAATTAAAAGTCTTTGAGCCCTTATGTTTTTTGCTTATGCCGGATTTGCAAACGTTGCACAAACCCACCTGAATCGTAAGATTGATCAAAGATACATAGTGGTAGATCGGCCTTTGGCATCCAGACTCGACCTAGTTCTATAGCTACAGAAACTGGAATTGCAGGAAAGACATTAATTATAGCATTCTCACCGTGTGTGGATTTGATAGCACTCAGCTGGCTTCTTAGTATACGCCGAATAGAAGATAGATCTTCTGGGCTTCGAATAATGTCATTATGCGGGTCGACTGACTCTATTGACCAAATAGAAGTATCAGGGCCGAGAACAGACGTTATTCGTTCATCAGATATTTTGGCCGATATGGCTAACTTCAAAGCAATTTGTTTTTTTGACTTATCTAAGGTCTTTGTTTTTATCTCTATACTACTGTCATTTAACACCCATCCCCACCCAGTGGGTTCCTCACGATGTAATTGATAAACGGACGTAGGAGTAATATCGGATAATAGTCGGCCAAGCTCTATCAAAAGTGGCATTGGTGCGAGCGCAAATAAAGATATATGACCAATTTCTTGAGATTCTAATCTCCCTTTTATTTTGGCTTCAAATTGCCGTCTTAAATTTTTTGCTTGTAAGCTATAAAAATCTGGGTCACTGTCAGATAGGTCTAGACCAGATAAAGATAAATCGATTGGCTCGCGAGCTGCGCAATAATGGGTCGGTGCTATCGCTTCCTTACATTTTGAAAAAGCGATTACTGATTCATTTGTTCCAATTGTAGCGCCATATCGAACAATATTTGATGCTCTATCTGGACCCATATCAGTAGCTAACTCGATTCTTCTTTCACTTTCTTGTTTTATTTGAATTAGCCTATCTTCTGGATAATTATGTAACTCATCTCGATCAATGAGCCTGTGATGAGGGTCACACATCAACATAAGGTTATCCGGGTTATCAGCTAGTAATGGTGATTTGATGTGATCACCTCGTGGTCCACCTTCTGTCTCAGCTACAATGTGAGCTACATAAGCTGCATTTAATTTATCATTACCTGCAATAAGGTCACCTATTAATAGTTTGTTACATCCTGGGAACTGACAACGACCAGCGGCATGTGCCCATACAATGCAACGTGTTTTGGTGCTTACTGTCATTAATGGACCTCCGGCAATATAGCCTCAATTGATTTTTTCACAATTTGAATTTAACTCCCTAGTATCCATATGCCTACCGCCTCCTTGCCAGCATCCAGTCGCTAGCCAAAACTCGTAGTTGAATAACCATCTTTCGGTCCAGGGGATAGTAGTTTCTGCAATTAAATCGTCAGTAGACCACTCCATTGCAGTTGGGTCGAAAAGGCATAAGTAAGGAAGTTGCCGTTCTCGATCGTTTTCATATATATGAGGGATGGGACCCTCTTCATATTCACTGTGGCGTTCTAATATAGGATTTAAAACTTGAACTCTGGGTTGAGCCTCACCGCATGTTATATTTTCAGGAATAAAGGTTTGGTAATATTCTATCTGGATTATATATTCCTTCCGGTAGGGTCGAATTGGTCCAGACCAAATACAAATAAGATTCGATCTTTTCATGACTTTTAATTTTGGGTAGTCATGTTCCATTGATGATATCTGTTCGTTAATATTTTTTACCAAGGAATTTTTCCACCCATATTTGTGCTTGCACGTGCTACACGGATTGCAGCAGTGCTGCCAAGAAGTATTCCTCCGCCAATTTTATGTCCAATTTTTGCAGATTGTGTGGCAGTCCCTATGTGACCTTGTACAGTTCGAATAGCAGATTTTGTAGGGGATTCTCCGAACAGAGTAACTAAAATAGTTTGCATATCAGGTATCGCAAGATCTTCTCTTTGAATTTTCCTCAAACCTGCCAACAAGTCATTTAAGTCAGAAATAAACAATTGCTGTTCACTGCGAATTAACGGCCAACGGTCGGTGAAACAATCCTCCCAACAAGTTGGATTTACTTCATGAATCAAAGCGCTGCTCCTTTCAGCATTTACAAACTGTCTACGCATATATTCAGCATGGTGTTTTAGAGCTTGAATAATGGACTCCATCGGGTAGGCTGCATCGCTCACAAATTTTGAAAGTAGAACTGAAGGTGGCATCCTCCCGTCGCGGTCTGCATATCTCGTATTGCGGAAGCGCTTAAGCAACTGCAAAGCAACAACATCAGAGGATTTACGAGCTGGATCTTCCTGAGGATCAACTTCTTCCGTTTCAGCTTCCATGTACACATCTAAAGTTCTCACATTTTTTGCATATGCTTCAGAGAAAGTAGTGGTATCTTTTGTTTTAAACTTAAAGAGCTCAGAGAATCCCCAGGCATTCATGAGTAATGTTTCTGCAGGTTCAGTGGGTTTATCCAGATCGTTATGAAACAAATCACTTGTTCGTTCCTGACGCTCAGCACGTAAAATTACCGGCGTGATATCAAGGTGCATACCGTCTTCATAGTAAATGGTTATGCATCTGGATCTTAGCTTCACCATATCGTAATAACGCGATCCAGGATGCCCTTTAATTGTTAAATAGAGGATCTCTAGGACATCAGCAGGATTAATCCCATGCTGCAATAGTAATTCAGCGATTATATCGATGTCGTATTCTTCATCTTTACCCCGCGCGGCTATTGTTGCTCCGATTGACATGCTCCCCTGAGGATAGAAACGAGCAACTTTATTTTTTAGAGGGCTTCCATCGCGTTCAGCATAGGTAGCAACAGACTTATATCTGTCACAAGCTAACTGATATTTGCTAGGTGGCAATTGAATGCGAATTGCAATTTCTGTAAAAATTTGTTCAAGAGGGTCATGAAGCAGTGAATGTTTTTTCATTAGTAAATTTCCATAATTGACATTAAAAAATTGCCGAATCAAGAAACACTAGGGAGTAAAATACCAAACGCAAATGCAATTAAATTAACTTGCAAAACATCAATTATTTGGTATTGTTTAGGAAAACGAACTAAACATTTAGTTTAGATTCATTACCAAGCAAATCGCCCTCTGGAGCCTTGATCCAGCAGCTAGCCCCATTATCCTGGCAGGGATATTGGGGCTTTTTCATGCGCGGATATAAATTCTCACATGGATGATTAGCACTCAATCAAGTAAAGTGCTAAACCATAAAAACACAATATAGTGTGTTTTTTCAGAAGGTCAAGCACATTAGGTGGTAGATCGACGTTTTGATAATAATTGGATGTGCTGTGGATAAAATCTGTAGAAACAACAGTTTGGCATCAGATAAGGATCTGCAGTGAATATTATTAATTACTCAAATTCAAATAATTGATGGTGAAAACATTATTGATAAAAATATTCAATATAATCGGTAGGTAATATTGCGGAATTAGTTATGAATTATGAATGCAAGTGATTTGAGTAATTAAAGCAATGACCGGAGGAGCTCCACATAACGCCACAATGAAGTCAGACAACTGTATTTAAATCAGCTTACTTTGATGGCGAAAATATATTTAACACCTGTCTTCGAATGACTACAATAGGCGTTTCAATTTTTATGTTTTTAACTGGATAGTTTCTTACAGAGAACTCAAACAACAAGTGAAAGATTAACCAACACTTCGCGAGGTAAATACTTCCCTGGTCGAACAATTTTAGCTTCAATCTTCTCACCTCTAAGCAGAAATTGTTCAACATTATGTTCTAAACCAATTGGAAGGTAGGCAAAGTCACGACCATGTTGTGTCAGTATAGGTGCAGCAGGTCGTAGATCATTCCAGGGAGTAGGGTGCCAAAGCTTTTTACGGCGTGGTTTAATAGCTTTTAGACCTCTTTCTATCTCTTCCTGGTCAATCATATATACATACCCATATTCTATTTTCTTTGGTTTTGAAAATTGAACCCTGCTAAAATAATGCCAGGGTAAAGCACGCACTGGATTCCACTCACCAGAAACTGACCTGTAATTATTATTAGATATTTTTGCCATTTGAGCAGAAATTCCGAACTTTTCAGTCACCGGGTCGAGTAATGGTATTCTTTCACCCTGAGTTACCGGTCTGTTCAGAATAATATCGACACGAAATGCATCGTCTTTACTTGTATCCGTGATGGTGGCTATGAGTGGTTCTCCTCTTTCGAGCATTCCTCCTACAATCCATGAGCGAAACTGACGGATTTCGTTGTCACCTACATATAAGCCAATAAGGTGGTGCCCCATATCAACAGAAATCAGTCGTATTCTTAACAAATCACCAATTCCCAATGCCGTTCCCTGATGTATCAGGTAATGCTTTCCTTTAGATTTCTTTACTTTCAGAATAACTCCGGTATCAAAGTGATTTGAATGAGGGCGGATAACCACTGTATGAACAATTAATGGAGTGCGAGGGAGAGTATAATTTTTGACTGCAGCAGTAACAACGTTCGGCATCACTAAACCGCTTCCTGATACTAAAGAAGTGAATAAAAACTGGCGTCGATTCATGAGAAATCACCTCTTTTGTATGGAAGGTAATTATACCATATTTACAACTATAATTTACCTTCTATATTACATAATAACAACAACTTAAAGCATATATCTAATGTAGTTGATTAACTTGAAATATGATCAGTTAAAGATGAAAATTAGACTTCTTGAATGTTATTTTTTGGATCTATCAAGTAGATTCCCCTCATCAAATCGATGAGGGGAAAAGATATGCAATTACACAGACAACTGCTTAGCCAGAGCAACTTCAATCGAGTCGCCACCCTGGTTTAAAACATCCAGACCGGTGTCAGGCATATCGCCAGATGTGGATTGTGAAACTGCTATTTTCTTAGCCATTAGCTCCAGACAGGTAACCTGTGCCGAAGCTTCATAACCCAGAAAATAAATCACTACATCCTGCTTTTGACCAATACGCCATGACCGTCTTGAGGCTTGTTGTACCGTGTAGACATTGTACCCAGACTGACAAAAAAGAATGGTTGGAAAGTCCAGTAAATCCAGTCCGGTTTTCACCAGTTCCGGGTTACAGATCATGACATCAATGCCTTGATCTACCTGATCCATGATCCAGTCTTCACGTTTAGACGTATCAACCGTTGATCTCAGTACCGCAGCCTTCAAACCTGCTAACTCCAGTATGCGTTTATAACGTGATGCTATATCCTGCTTACCGGTGTAGATGGTATAAACCAGACTTCGATGACCTTTTGATTTTTCAGCTTTACACAGTTCCAGCATCTTTTCTTCCTTCGGTGATAATTCATCTTCTTCAATAACAGAACCGGTAAAATGTATCAGTTCACGTGTTCTTGGATGAGTCACACTTTCAGGTCGAAAACAGGTATCCGGCCAACGTAACAGTACATTAATAACAACACCGAGCAGGGTAGTATCGCCCCTGGCCAGATCCTTTTTTAAACGTGCTGTAATTGCACTGGATAACCGGTCATAAGCTGATTTTTGATCTTCTGTCATAGAAATCTGAATCAGCTCTTCACGATAATCCGGTAAAACGCCTTCTCCGATTTCTTTAAGCTTTAAAAAAACGGTGTAAGGCAGAACATAACGCGCAATACCTTTTGGGCCAAAGCCTGGTGCTTTAGAAGTTCGAACTGTCACCTTCTTTCCCCGCGCTGTGCGATGAGAAGTCGATTCCGAT
>Ga0233437_1005470_pt1 | contig 13738 bp, 16 predicted proteins | sample SI_122_August201_FD_182714 | JGI IMG/M metagenome (GOLD analysis project Ga0233437, IMG submission 182714) | Seawater microbial communities from Saanich Inlet, British Columbia, Canada - SI_122_August2016_200_MG | ecosystem: Environmental > Aquatic > Marine > Inlet | place: Canada: British... | reverse complement strand
GTAGAGTGGATGGTAAGAATAGTATTTATAACGCTGAACAAGGTGATGCTTTTATTCCACAAGAGCTTATTGAAATTACCTCCAATAATAATTCTATTCCAGATATAATCGATTACGATAATGAATTGTCAAAAAATAATTGGAAAATTAAAAATAAATTGTTTAATCAAGTTCTCGGCGGTTTTGCTGTTATGAAATTGGCTTGTTTAGATTGGCAAGACTACCCAAATAATTATTTTAATACTTTTGCCATAATAAATAAATATGTGGAAAATGAATTAAGTGTTTTTGAGTTTGACAATAACTATTTTGATTATCTTAAAATAAAAAATGATAAAGCTCAATCAGTTGTTTTTGATAAAGTCACCTATGAAACAGCTATAGAATATGCCAAATCTAAGGATAATTTTGATCTAATTGTTAAAAGGGGACATATTAGAATCGATGAAATCAACCCAAACAAAAACAGCTATATTTTATCTATTCTTGCTACATATGGAAGTGACAGCGGAAAAATTAAGAAAATTGATGACTTTATATCTTCAATTGTTAACAACAGATTTAATCAAAATAAACTAGAAAAAATTTGTTTGTTATTTGGAATTAACCAAGGTTACTCTGCGTTCAGAAACTATTATTATTTATCAAATAAAAAATTAAATGTGAAGTTGAAATTAAATAGTATTCTAGATTATTCAATAATCGAAAGTATCTATCAGTATGTTTATAATTCAAAAACCAATAATTTTAATTTTCCATATATCGAGAGCTGGTGCTCCAAAAATGTTGAAAGTAGAATAACTAATGATTATGAAACATATAAGTTGTTTGACAAGGAAATAATCTTTAAAAAAAAAGCAAAAATTGGTTCTGCAGAATATATTCGAGGTTTATTTCAGGGTCTTAAGAAAATTGATTTATCCACAAAGCTTAGTGATATTCTCGCGCAGGTTGTTAATAAAGTGCGTAATGATTTTGAATTACAAAATAAAATAATGTCAATTGAAAAACATAATTTGCAGGAACAAATTAAAAAACAAAATAATGAAATTGAACAATTAAAATTGGAAGTAGAGAATATTTCTAATAACAAAAAAGTAATTAAGAGTATTTCAACTGAACATGAACAAGGTGAGCTTAATTTAATTAATAATAAAAAGTATGAATTACTAAATAAAATGAAAAGTATTGCGGATTTAAAAGCAATTGCAAAATATTTAGAAATACCATCATCTCAAATTCAAAAATTCACAAAATCAGACGATGACAAACAAGAACTACGTGATTTAATATTAAAAAAAGAAAACGAAAGTTAAAATGAATTAATTCTTACCAATGAATATTATTCAAAAATTAACTGCGGTTTCAGATGATGAAAATAAGTTGACACTATTTTTACAAAAATACAGTGATGATATATTCAATTATTTTATTAATCAAAATCAAGCTGATCTTATTACCATTGCACCTAAAATCGATTTCTATTTATCTGGAAATTTTAAGATAATTAAAAATATTGATTTAACTATAAATGAAAACCATATTTTTATTGATATTCTTATTGATGTTAGTGAAAGATTAAACCTATCAATTTATTTTCAAAGATTGTGTAGAATAAAAGAAAAATCAGGGTTTTCTATTAATAACAGAAATCAAGCATCAGCTCTTTATATTAATAATCTAAGACATCTAGATGATTTCGCAAAGATTCTAAATGAACTGCTAATAAAATTGCAATTTGCATACCAATATGAAGAGGATACAGATAAGAGAGTATTAGCAGTATTCTTTAATTTTTATGCTAACATTATTCAAAATTTTGGTGAATTTAATCCACAAGGAGTAAATTTAATCATTGGGGAAATTAAAGCTTGTCGAAATAACTTCTCTTTTTTGACTAGTATTTTAGCGGATACTATTTTTGAAATTGATTTTATTGATCCCCATATAGCTTTTTCCTTAATTCATTTAGCGATTGATGATTACTTAGATCGTAAGCATGATGAATTATTGTATGAAAATGAAAGATTTTTAATCGAATCAGGAACGAAATACACAAATTTATTAAGCGAGATACCTAATGATATTTTTCAAATAAGAGGATTATCATCTAATTTATTTGATGGTGACAAAGAGACTTTCTATTCTTTGGGCAGAGGAGTAACAATTCTTTCTAAGGAACAGCAATTGTACGCATATTTGCATAGTTATGGGAATATGCATATTGCTAAAAGCATATATGCTTATACTAAATTACCAAAATATTTCTTCTCACATGATATTGAAATTATTGATTGGGGCTGTGGTCAAGCATTGGCTTCCATCACATATTTAGATTATTTATCAAAAAACAAAATTCAGCAACGTATAAAACTGATCAGTTTAAATGAACCATCACAAATTGCTTTAAAAAGAGGTTCTCTGCATATAAAAAAGTATAATAAAAATATCGATATTGTTACAATTAATAAAGAATTAAATAGCTTATCCACAAATGATTTTAAAGATATTGATTATGTTAAGCTACATTTATTTTCCAATATACTCGATATTGATAAATATTCAATAAAGTACCTTAGCAGTTTAATTAAGGACACCCACAAGGGATTAAATTATTTTGTAATTACTAGTCCCAAAATAACTAGTTTGAAAACTAATCGAATAGATAATTTTGTACGAGAGTTTTATAATTGTAATTATAAATTGCTTGTCTCTGAGGAAAAAGATGCTGGTGAATGGGAAGGCAATTGGACTAAAGTTTTAAGAATATTTGAAGTTACAATTGTTTAAGTTTTAAATATGCGAATAAAATTTAGTGGACGAAGGTGTAAGTAATTCTATCACCAAATAATATTGAGAATTGAATCTAGTTTAACCGGGGGTGTAAATAATTCTGTGTAAATGGCATTGAAATGGTAGAACTTTAAACATTAAAAAGAAAGACAAAGCATTGCCTATGAAGAAAACCAATCAGTCTACATATTGAATAAATCCTCATGCTTACCCAAATAAACAATAAAACTGAACTCATCAATTTGATCTTGAATAGCACTTCAAACAAGATTATCTTTTATTTTGAATGTCCGAATTGTAACCAAGAACAGTCATCCGCAGTTCTTGATCTGAGCGAAGTGTCCTCATTCATAATTGAAGAAAACGAAGCATATAATATATTTCATACTTGTGAGAACTGTGGAGTAGGTGAAAGAAGTTTATACTTGGAGAATATTTTTAGTATCGATTTTATATAACACTAAATTCAACATAAAGAAAAGAACCGAGCCTCAACCAGTCTTTTCCTTAACCTCAAAAAATACTTTTCACCAAATCCCTGACTGCTGCATAAGTCCCATAGACAATGGCAAATTTCAACCACAATTCTAGAAAATAATCGAACAATCCCTCATGCCAAGTCGATCCTGATTCATCGGGCATCGCAGCCCCAACTTCAGGTTCAACGGTATCCTCCTGGTTAACCTCAAATCCAATTCTCATGATGGACTCCTTTCTTTTAGTTTGTAACGTGTATAATCAGTCCCATGAAATCCTGTACCTTTCAAAACAAATCCACAGGACTTTATCTGCCTTTCCATTTCAAGATTACAATATGGACACTTCGGCGAAGTGTCATGAACCTGTAAAACTTTATTTACTGCCAATCCACATTTCGGACAGGCAAAAGTATAAACTGGCATAATCCCTTCCTTTCTTTAATTAAATTAATCCTTTATCTGCAAAAGATGTATAATCCCCTCCGGGCACCACAATGATGTGGTCGTGAAAATTGATATCAACAGTTTTTAAGGCCAGCCTTATCTTATCAGTAATTTTCCTGTCCTCCAACGATTCCTTCCTGTTCCCACTTGGATGATTGTGTCCAACAAGAACTGCTGCAGCGTTTTCTGTAATTGCAAGCCTTACAATTTCCCTGGGGTAAACAACTGATGAAGTCAATGTACCTTCGAAGAGTATTTCAGTAAATACCAGCTGATTCCTGCCATTGAGCAACATCACTACAAAGCATTCTCTAACTGTCATTCTATCACCTATGACAGTTGTGAAATGCTTGGCAGCCGTTGCTGAGTCTGATATGATTTCACCTTCTGGAACTGTAAACCTTTTACGGTATTCAAGTTCTAGATCTGCATCTGATATCTGATTCATACAACTCCCTTTACACCATTACTACCAGCGAGAACTTTCACCGATTCATAAATTGATTTTTGAATTTGCCTATCTTTCACCTTACCAGTAATCTTCAAAAGCTCTCTTGTGAAAGCATCAACTGGTGCTGGTTTCAAGAAACCTCTTTGTCCTGCCTGGATAAAGATTCTCGTTGCAACAGAGGTTAACTGTTCTGATTTCATCTGCTGATCACCCAGCCTTTCATTCTGTGCAAGTACTTGCCTATAGATTTCGAACCAATTAGCGGAAAGAAATTCATTTCCATAAATCATAGCCTTTAATCCTTTCTGGTAATTTTATCTTTGAAGATGTCTCACGGAAAACAGCAGTATTAACCTCACCAAGCTGTCCCTTCACACAATCAATTTGTTCTTTCAATTCGAGATACTGTTGCACAAGACCATTGGGGATGTTCTCCTTTGCAAGGCAAAGTGCAAACTCATCATCTGATAGCCTACGTGGATCTTCATATTCTTCAAATGTATCTGCCATCTGGTTTTTTACAATGATCATTCTCTCCTTTAGGAAAATGAGTTTTTCCTTTAGCTTTGTGGCATCCACTGATATGTCGTCCAAAAATGGTGTAGCCTCTACTGATTCCATCTCAGAAAAGTCTTCAGATAAGCCATCAACATTGATCCCAATATCAGAAACAAACTCAGCCGTACTCTCATCCATGAATAATCTCATACTGTCTGAATGGATATCTGTCATTGGGCTGTAGTCCCTTATCTTATTTCTATGGGCAAGGACAGTGTCTTCAAACTTCTTAGTCAATGAAACATCTACAGCTGCCAGATGATTTGAAGGGGTAAAGACTTTTAGAATTTGCTTTTTCCCAAACGGATCAGTTTCACCACGAAAATTCCTTGTCAAGTCTTGAGAATAAAACAGCAGCGGTTTATCATTCTTGATGTCCCGACAGAGTTTGATCTTAGCAACTGTGTAGTTTTTTTCTTCGTCCAAGCAATCCATCTTGAAATCTTCTACATCTCCCTCAATTCTTTCTGGTGTGTTTATTATCAGATTGTTATTCATTTTACCTCCTTTATTTCTTCCCAAACTTTTTAATTGATTGGTCACATACTTTATTAAATGGTTTTTTTGAACAATATCCTTCTTGGCAATGATTATTACTATCATCAAGATCAACAGCTTGAGCTTTATATTTGCAATAGTCGTAGAGCTTGCCTTCTTTTGTGAGATAATCTTCATACAGTTTCAAGAAATCTGGAATGGAGACATTAGATGTTTTGGAATACTGCAGATACCCCTCAGCAATTTTATCAAGCAGTGCATTGTAAACACTCATATTGTTAATTGACTTAAGCCAGTCCGGAAGCATCATACTGGATTTGATTCGATCTTTTACGTCATCAATTGTAGATTGAGTAGAGGGTCCAAAACCTTGGTTCACCTTTAAACCGCCTGATCTAATTGGCTGAGATACCTGAATACCAGACATCGGTGTGACTGTTGATTGCATCACCTGTGGTGTTACCGCCGGATTCCTTGAGAATGTGATTTCAGCCAAGAAATTATTGATTCCAACAATCACATCGTTCAATACCCCAAGAGGTTCATCCACCGAGGGTGACATTTTTGATATCTTCTTTTGTTTGAAGGGTTCATCCATAAGTGATAACTCAAGATCATCAAGATCTATCTCCAGATTATCAGGTACTATAAACCCTACCTCTGCAATAAGATGTTTACCCTTCTTTGATCCAGTAACAACGGGTAAAGAGGTATGACCAGGTACAAATCCATTATCAAACTGTATCTTCCATTGGCGAGTGAGTTGGAGTTCGGGTTTTTCCTTTTTGAGTCTATCCAACCATTGGTTGACGGCGTCTCTGATCTTAGTTGTAACTTGATCTCTATAACTCATAATCCCTCCAATGCAGAGACTTCATCGTCCTGATTGTCGTATTCGTTGAAAATTATCTCAACTTCGTTGGATCCGCATTCCTTACAGCTTATCTCTTGGAGAGATTTGTTATCGGTTAGTTTGTCTTCTAATGATTCCAGTGGGTTCACATGTAGGATTGACAGTGTATCATCATCATTAAACTTGAAAGTTGTACTTACCCATAAAGGAAGTAAGAACTCATTGCTTTTTGTACAGGACAGGCATTCGATTTGCATATCTTCTCTCCTTTCGTAATTCGGTAAATTCTTTTTGGTTTGCTAATAACTCTCTATCAAGCGATTGATGTTTGTTTGAATGCCAGTAGCTATATGGTTTTGTCACCTTCTTTGACCCACATCTTGCACAGCTTATATAATTGTTTTGATAACTTTTAGATTCTGGATCCCAGATTAATGCAGCACCATTTTCTTTAATTACATATGCAACTATGTCATTCAGATTATCTCTGAGCATGGACTGGCTATAATTAAAATCATCAAACTTTGTATCTTGGATAGTGAGATGTCCATTACCACCTTTTAATTCTCTCAGCGTCTCAACATCCACTTCAAAATATGTATAATTCCAGCAGTCATGACATATGAGCTGCACGGTAACCTCCTTTCTAAAACAAAACAGGCAGAGATATCATTCCCTGCCTGCTTGGTATTGTTATTTTGTATTTGTTTAGTAATCAGTATCCAAGATTCTTCTTTATAATATCAAGACTTAGGTCATAATGGTCCATCACTTCAGTCAAGCCATTATCATAGTTTGGACAATTATAGACGCATTCCTCATCATCGATAGTTCCCTCTTTCTCAGTGATGCATTCGTTACACATATTAATCAGATCATCTTTTTGAATCCAAATTCCACACGTAAAGCAACCTGGACAGAAGTTATAGGAACAGTAATCGTATACCCTGCCTTGCAAGTCTAGAGACTCATCTTCATTACAGTTTGCACATCGAAATCGAGGTTTGCCCTCCCATCCTTTCTCAAGAAGTTTGTCAACATTGTTCTTTATTACATTCATTACTCGATCAGAATATGATTTCAATAGTTCAACAGATACACATCCGGATTCTGATTTGAGAAGATGTTTTAGTTTGAGATCTATTTGGAATGCATTGGCATTGCCGCAGTACGTACAGTACAAGTTATCTTCTAAAAACCTTCGCTCTTCTGGGTTATAAATCCGAACTGTTCTTGACATGGTTTTTCTCTACTATATCAGTAATGAGTTTGGTCAACGATCCAAACGATTGAGCAACTTCAACAGCTGTCTGAAGGGAGTCTGAGACTCTTGCCTGTTTCTTTGAGTTTATTGTCTGCTGGATATTTGACGAAAGTAAATAAACATTAGCAGCCAATACCACGCCATTAGAAATAACCGCTGCCGTTTGGGCAATCGCCGGACCGTTGAATCTTATACGAAGTTTCACATCACTCATGGGACTTATAACAGCCCGGGAGTAATAGACAGTGAACTACTCGCGTCAAAACAAAGACAAGTCCCACTGTTACGAGTATTTCCTTGGCGATATCGATAGTTGTTTTGTCAATAACTACATCACCGTTATCTTTCTTTTCCATTTTCTTCTCCATAAATTTTAAATGTTTGAATCATCTTTAAAGCACCATCAAGTAAAATTTTCTGCCTCTTGTATTTCGAGTAATCTCTCAACACAACAATTCCTGATATAGTTATAGTAGTACCTGCAAACAGGATAGTAAATCCAATCAGGATATGTTTTATTGAGACATCAACGATACTCGATGGTGCTACCTTAGCAGGGACTTTCAATTAGCCCTGCTGCTCTTCTTCGGGTCCATCATCTTCGACTGTTTGGCGAGAATCTTTGGCCTTATTGGTCACAGTCTCTGTGATGGTCACTATCAGTGATAACGCCTGCAAAATGATTGTTCCTGCTTGTACGAATTTTCCAGCTTTAAGAATTATAGCTGCCATGTTATTTCCTTTCTTTAGTAATTAAGAGTTGTTTCATGCTCTGTAATTCTTATACCCAAAACCAGAATAATTGTACAAATAATCACTAGTATTAACTCTTTAGTAGACCAGGCTATTTGATTATATATATTGGATATACAAATCTAAAGATGATAATTTCATTTAGAAATCCGACAATAATTATAATTTTTTAGAAGGTAGGTATTTCCATTAAGACATCAGCAATACTTGATATAACCACGCAAAAAGAATTTGATTCACTTCATAATACTATTTTAACAGCTAAAGACTTCCTCGCGAAATCATGGTTTGTATTCGCAAGTAGCTTAAAAGAATTGAAAGAAAAGATGGAAGATGTTGGCGACAGGCAAACCAATTGGCGAGGGTACCTGGATGTTGACTCATTTGAAGATTATTGTGAAGATAAATTAGGTATAAGCGTCAAAACTGGATATGGTCTCATATCGTCGTATTCTAAATTGACTTCTGAGAAACCAGAATATTTAACTGATAATAAATTAATTCCACCTCCTGAGACAAAAGTCAGAATTCTTGGCAATAAAAAATTCAAAAGTTTAGAAGAAGGATCCTCGACCTATTATAATGAAATAAAGGATATGATATTTAATTCTGATTTTAGTCGTCGCGAAACTGAAAACAAACTTGAATATTATCATGATAGTCTCCTTTATGACGAGGATGAATTTGATGATGATCAAATTGAATATGACCCTTTAAAAGAAAGTATCCGACAGTATTGGAAGGGAAAAGAAAGTGCAATCTTGGGTACTATCCGAGAAAATAACCAGTCGAAATTCTCCGGATTATTAAATGGATTGTACGATCTTGGGCAAAATGAAAATTCTACCCGGGTAGAATCTACAGAAATTAAGCGGATTGTTATCACAAACACTGCTAAGGATTCAGAATACGCTAAAGAAGTAATTAAAAGAGCTAGAAAACTTAATCATAAAGTTGAGGTCTCCTATACAGGTACCGGGAATAATGATACTGATATACTGGCTTTTCCTTCTCAGCTTCAAGGAGCAGAAAATTACTGGTATATGAAGGAGACATTGTTTGTACGAGAAAGAAAAACTCCCTTTATTGAAACTTTCCCATCCCCAGGTGACATAGTTGAAAATTTAAATACAGCCTTAAAGCTTGGATTTCATTGCAGGTCAACATGTCATTATTGTTATCAGCAAAAAGCGCCATATATATATCAAGAAATTTTCACAAACTTTGATAAACTAAAGAAAGAGATAATCTATGAACCATTCGTACATCGGGCAACTCTTGTTATTTGGAGCGTGATTTCATTTCTTACTGAAAGAACATTTAACAGGATCCCAAATGATTTAGATAAATCTATAAGTAAGTTTAGAGCAAGTGCAATAAAGGCTGAAATATTAGATAATAGCTCTATGATACAATTCCTACCAGAAAACATTACTCAGGTACTAATTGATTGTAAAATTGATTTCAAAGAACAGGATCTAAAAAAAGAAATTGCTAAAATTCCGACATATTATGAAATGAATAAAAAGACCCCACTCTGGCTCTGGGTGTCTGAATACTCAGATATACTTGCTATTGAACCTATTGCAAAACAAATGGAATATATATTTACTGATTTGCTCCCTGTAAACCCTGAGGTTAATTTCATGGTTTCAACAAAAACTGCAGATGAGGAATGTTTCCTAAAATACGATGGTCAGAACAGAGTAATGCTAAATATGAACTTGAGTCCTGAAGAGGTCATCTATAAGTATGAACCCGGTACATCACCACTTGATAAAAGATTAGATCTTATTAAAAAGCTACAGGATAAAGGTGGATATATTCTTCGATTGAGTTTTGAACCTATGATCAATTTTGAAGGATGGCAGGAGGCCTATAAAAACCTAGTGGAAACTGTTTCACAGAGTATTGATCTGGCTTCAATTCCAGCAATTGTATTGGGCTCAATTCGGTTACGTGATAGACTCAAGACTGAAATTGTGCGCAATTATCCCTGGACGGACTTATTTAAAGATGAAGAAGCCTGCGTTAAGGCAACAAAGAAAGATAAGCGAGGTCGCTACACAGAGGAAATACGTATCTCTCAGTACCAACTTATGATTGATGAATTGAAAAAACATACAAAAGCTGAAATCATTTTAGGAGCTGAGTACCCGGAGATGTGGGATTGGGTTGGACTTGATAAGGAAAAATTTATGAGTGATAAAATTTTTCAGTATTGTGTTTAAGTGATAATTCCAAAAATTACCATACCTTTCGTTTTTAACTACCAAGCAGTTGAGGTAGAACTCCAGCGTCAATGTAAGTATCTTTTTAGAAAAAAGATGGGAATGGATGTGACATTATCACTTCGTTTTGATGTTCCAGAAAATCTTGAAACTCTTATTCTACAAAATAGAACTCTTAAAGCAAATATTACTCTTACGTGGACCGGTAGCGGTAAGACAATTAATATTGAATTCCCTGCACCTTATCATGGTGTATTTATTATTCGATCCGAATTTGACAACAAATCATCTAAGCGTATCTGGATACCGACACTGATTGATAAACAGGGAGAATGGTTACTTAAGAAGTACAAAGCAACAGGGGTCGAACTGCTTCATAGAAAAGTATTTCCGTGTGGTAGATTTCTTGAATTATCACTTACTGATGAAAATACAAAGTCAAAAAAAAAGAAATTACCATTAGTCTTACAGCTCGATAAGACGAGGATCGAACTTCTTTTTAAGTATGATGAAAGCACACTAAGAAAAGAATTCACCGAGAGGACTAGAGCTCTCGATCCAAAGACGATAAAATTTATTGATGAACAGGATTTAAAGCACCAAAGGCTACACACTTTTGATGTCTCTATCACCGAAAGATTCTTATCCAGCTTATTAGCAAAGATAAAAACTGTATTAAAAATTGAGAAGATAAAGGCGGCAGAACTGTTCCAAAACAGCCGACTTATTACTCATGATGTTAGAACAAAAATTTGGACCGGACTTAAACAGAGGGAAAGAGCAATTGGTTGGGGATTAGTCCAAACCAATAATTTGATCAAAAATGGCTATTTGAAATTATTTAATCCATTAAACAATATTGACGCTATTTCTCAACTCACTTCATTAAAACGATATCCATATTCAAAAGATTTAAAAGCAATATACCATCAAAACCATCCAAGTTTCAGAAATATTATTTGCCCCATAGAAACCCCTGAGTCCACGGAAATTGGTATAACAGTTCATCTTGCAAAAGGAGTCAAAACTGATATTTGGGGTAATTTTTACAAAAACAAAAACGATGATAACTATTTGGGTTATGCTGCGTCTCTTGTTCCATTCTATCAGCACAATGATGCAGTAAGGGTAATGATGGGGGCAAAAAACCTAAGACAAGCAATACCGGTTAAAGGAACTGAGTCTCCATGGGTTACAACAGGATGTGAACAAGCGGTAGTTGAATTATCGAAACCGCTTGTAACGAAAAAACTATTATTAGATCATTTTACTGAATTCAAACCCGGGCAACAGTTACTCGTGGCCTATATGCCTTGGTATGGTTACAATTTCGAAGATGCTATTGTTGCAAATAAAAGACTCCGAGAAGAAGGTCTGATGGATTGGGTGATTGAAGAGGATTTTTTTCAACTTCTTAAACCTGGTTATTCTATTAATGCGGAATATTCCCAAAGTCTTATTGGCCAAGATGTCAAACTTGGAACAGCAATAGCTGAGATAACTAAAGATTCGAATGTATATAAACTTACCCATACAGGGCATGAAGTTGGACTACTCAAACAGGTTACCTACCTAAAACCAAAATCCACGATTTCAGGATCAGTGATAAAATGGAAAGTTGAATTCAAATATCCTATTCAGGTTGGCAGTAAGTTAATGGCTAGGTATGGAAATAAAGGAGTGATTTCGCAGCTTCTTACTTCAAAAGAACTCCCCAGATTACCTAACGACCCAAACATCCCGGAAAATCTTCGGGGAAGAGCCGTCGATCTTGTTCTTAATCCTCACGGTGTGATATCCCGTATGAATCTTGGCCAACTAATGGAGACTCATTATGGCCTAGGAAAAAATCTCGGAATTGATATTCCAGAACATGTTGGTAGGGGATTTAGGGTTACTGATATAAAAAGACTTGGTGAGATAATCGATAAAAAATCTGGATTTGACAAATATGGAAGGATTAGACTTGTCCTGCCTGATGGGTCGTTGACAGATTCACCGGTGGTAGTAGGTCAAGAATATTTTGTTTTGCTCAATCATATCCCTAGCAAAAAAGCCCACGCCAGAAGAGGTGGGAGCAATCAAGATAGATACAATCTTGTTACCGGGCAACCAGTTGGAGGTAAGCGAAATAAAGGTGGTCAGCGTATTGGTGAGATGGAGATGTGGGCGCTTTCAGCCCACCGGGCAGAGAATATCATTAATGAGATTTTAACATATAAGTCTGACCCCTCGTCTATTAATAATTCCACAAGCAAACATGGCCAACAAACCCAAGCAATGTTTGATCATCTTTTTATGCTAGGAATAAAATATGATGAAAAGAACAATGCCAGTTTTACAGCCGATGAGGATGTTGCCAATAAAGGGCCTCTGGTAACAAATGGTAAAACGAGAGAAATATTTCAAGAAGCGACATTTAGATGTGTAAAATGTGATTCTAAGTTTCTGGGCGGTGAAATGATCACCACTGCAAATAGATACCAACGTCCGGCAATAAAATATGGGATTAAAAAAGGTGATCCATTCGTATCCGTTCAAGACCTCTTGGATTATTCTGATGTCAAGATCTTATCCATGCCTGAAGGAGAATTGACACCTCAGCAAGGGCAATTTAGATGTGAATTACAAACTGACAAGGAATTACTAAAATTAGAATTTGATGTTAAAAAGGATGACATCATACTTAGATTTTTAATAAATAATAATCTCTATTGTGCAACTAATCGTTTTAGTGATAAAAAGAAATTCCCCATAAGTGAATTGACAAAGATGATTATAAATTGCCCTAAAAGGGTATCACATAAATTGATAGCGACGAATCCAAAGAAACTTTTGATAGATGAAAAAGAAGGATTATATGATCAGGTAGTATATGGTACCCCTGATATCAAATTTTTAAATACAGGCTGGGGTCATATTGATTTACCAATTGAACTTGAACACCCATTAATCAAGAACTTAACAATTAATAAAATCCCTGTTTTACCTCTAAAATACCGATATACGAGTGCCGCATCTTATCTGAAGGAAAATAAAGAGAATGAGATAACAGAACTTTACTCATGGATAATTAACACCTGTCAAACATATGGGGAGGACAAGAAAAAACAAATTAAATTGAAACGACATGTTAATAAACTATATCGCGAAATTAAATCAAGAGTATTTGGACCCTCCGGCAGAACAAAATTTGGTATGATGCGTCGTTACGGTATGGGACGCCGGGTGGATTATTCGGGGCGTTTTGTCATAATTCCATATCCTTGCCTTGGTTGGGATGAATGTAGTGTCCCTGCCGATGCTTTATTTGTATTATTCGGAGATCAATTAGCCAATTGGGTTAAAGATGATATCTTTAAAATATATTTTCAAAAATGTAGATACTTAAGCGATGTTCAAGATGAAGGATAT
>Ga0233437_1005468_pt1 | contig 13740 bp, 7 predicted proteins | sample SI_122_August201_FD_182714 | JGI IMG/M metagenome (GOLD analysis project Ga0233437, IMG submission 182714) | Seawater microbial communities from Saanich Inlet, British Columbia, Canada - SI_122_August2016_200_MG | ecosystem: Environmental > Aquatic > Marine > Inlet | place: Canada: British... | reverse complement strand
TTTGGCTAATTGTAGATGGACATTGAGTAATGCTGTGCGTGGTTCATCAGGTAGTTTTATAGATGCGGCCTGTAGGTTGCTTTGTTGCGCAACAGGGTCCATAAGTCTGCCAAAAGCTAAGCCTAAGGAAAAATACAATTCTGGTTCTGCTGATGTTGATTGCATAAACTGTTGTGAGTAGCCGAAATATTCTCTGGCACTTTGATCACTTTCAAGCATGCGCATAGAAAGTTCCACAGCCTCATCAAACTTATTTTGTTTCATGAGTGCTATTGTAAGAATGTTCATCGTTTCAATATCATTTGGTTGCATTTTGAGGATTTCTTTTAAAAGAACTTCAGCTTTATCTAAACGTTTAGCTTTTAAATGTTCACTTGCTAAGGTAACAGTGATTTGTTTGTTTTGCGGAATTTTATCATGTAACCACTCCAGGTGCTGTAAGGCCTCAGTTTTATCATCAAGAGCTGCATATACTGAAATGAGCTGATTGATGAGGCCTGTCATTTGGTCATCGAGCTGTGATTCTCTGAGCATATTATCTTGATTCATGTTATATTGATAGTAAACAACAGCATCTCCTGATGTTCTGTCATCAGCAAGTTTTATTTCTAATGCTTTTTCCGCATAAGGTATAGCATCAGTATAGTTTCCTTCTAGGGAGTGTAACAGAGCCATAGATGATAAGGCATCTATAGAGGTCTCATCAAATGAATAGGCTCTGCGAGTGTATTCCCAAGCCTTTTCCAGATTATTATTATTGATACAGATCATTGATCTCATGAGAAAGAGTTGTACAAGACTGGAATCTGAATCAATAAATGCATCTTCATTCTGAAGCTCTTGCTCTATCTGAGGTAATATTTCATCTAAGTAAGTACTTGCTTCCTCTATTTGGTTGAGATTCAAATAGGCGATGACCACCATCACTGCTTTTGAAACAGAGTTAAGTCCTGTAAAGACTTCTTTTCCGTGTTCGATGCATGTTGCAAAATCACCTGTGAGAAAAGCTGTGTAAGAAATGAACTGTTGTACGTTTAGAAGATCATTGGATACAGCAATCGCTTTATCTAAATACATGACGAGTTTTTCGCGGTCGCCACTATGTAGATAACATAGGCCGAGACATACTAACAAAAACTCTTCATCAGGATAAACATCTACTAAGATATCAAGCATGTTTTTACTGAGATTGATTTGGCCATATGGAATAAATGATCCCATAAGAAGATCTGTAATGTCAGACGCAATATTTGTGACCTCATTTTCTTCATCATAGAATTCATTAGCATGGCTTGTTTGCATGAGTTGGTGGGTTAATTCAAGAGCAGCCTCATTATCCTCAAGAACGGCTGAAATAATTAATGAATCAAAAAGAGCATAGTAGTCACTTGGAAAAGCTCTCTTATTACTTGTACGCAAAGCTAGCAAATAATCTGACCGACCACTATTATGTATATCTGAATAGTATTCAAAACGTTCTAACAGCCCATCTTGTGATGTGTCCTTGATTTCTTTGCGTTGGACGTCTTGTGAAAAAATAACTCCCTGTTGTTTTGGTTCTGTTGTAAGAGCCTCATCTATTACAGCTTGCGCTGTTGTAGTTTCTGGGACAATTTCAACGCTATTTTCGACACAATAAGGTGTTGTGGGAATTGAGTCATAGCAGCTAAAAAAGGAATCAATAGCTTGGCTTTGATTTGGATAAGATTCTTTCAAGTCATTAATAAACTCTGGTATATCTTGAGCTAAGGTCAAGGGGAGTTGCGTTTGTATTTCTGTTTTCCAAGTTGCTTCCATGTAAAAATCCTTTCAGTTATCTACGAAAGTATATTGTTTTTTAATTCACGAATAGTAAGATCTTGTTTCATGCTACGTGGCATGTTTTTATAATTGAGTATTAGTATTTTACGTAAAGATTGAGATATTTTTCTATTTTGTACAGGCCTAACCTCGTCAATCGCGAGCTTAAAAAGTTGCGTGGCTTGTTCTGTTTCTCCAAGATCCCAAAGAGCGTAGCTTACCAGGCTGCGAGCATGATACAAGGCTACGGGCTCTGCTTCATTGACATAAAACAAATCATACAAGCGATGAATTATGTGGGTGATAAGCTTAGGAATCGAAAAAGGAACTTTTTCAGGTTCTCTAAAGGCTTGTTCTAAGGCTTGAACAAGTTTCTCATGTCCGCTTTTACTGTTGCCTGAAACATGATCTAGCATGCCAGCTAGTTCTGTGCTCGTACGATTCTCAGGTTGAATTCCTTGTGCTGTTTCTAGGCATTGAAAAGCAAAACTAACAAATCCTTTTTTGGCGTATTGATAAGCCAAAAAATTCCACAGATTAGTTTGATCAGCATTTTGATCGATGCGCAATAATAGCTCTTGTTCTAAAAGCTTTCTTTGTTGGTCATTATCTTCAGCACATAAAAGATTAAAACTGTCTTCAAAGTTTGTTTCTTCAAGGAGAAGGCCTTTATTAATATATTCTAGAGCTTTATTATCTTTATATTCGGTCCAGTAATGCATTCCTAAACTGTAGTAATACACGTTATATATAGGAAACTTTTCTATGGCAGCGAGAAGAAGTGGTTCTATTTTGTCATGCTCACTTTTTTTCTGTGCAATAAGTGCCTTTAGGTAGTGGATGTTTGCCGTATTGAATAGATCTTCATCTTCCTCTTGGATTAAAGTTTCTGTTGTTTCTATATCAGCTGTGGCTTTATCAAGTTCATTTAGTTTAATATAAATATGACTTCGTGTGAGGTAAATTGGATGCCAATCAGATCTCAAACTCAAGCATTGCTCACATATTAATAAGGCTTGTTTTGTATCGCCTATTTCACAGTAGGCAAAAGCTAGGAGTGCATAGGCCATGTAAAACCCAGGTGATTGTTTAATGACAGCACCTGCGTTGGCAATAACGCCTTCATAGTTTTTTTCTTCGAAATCAAGCAATGCCAAGTTCAGATATGTTCTCGAATCTCTGGGATTGTTTTGTATGGCTTGCGTGGCATAATAGCGAGCTTTCTCATAGTCCCCTAATGTTAAGTACATATGCCCGTAATCCAGATAGGCACAGTCATCATGTTCATCTAAAATAAGAGTTTGGTCTAAAAGAATCTTAGCTTGATCATGTCTCATTCTTCGCATCATTTGAATGGCTGAATTTGTAAGAAAAGTATTATATGTCTGTCGTAAGCCCACCTCATAATAATAGGCATATGATGGGTTGATTGTTTTCATTCCAGGGTCAAGAAAAAGCTTCTCACCTTCAATATTGAGACCAACATAGACATGCCCCATCATGTAATCATCTTGCATGGATTGGGCTTTATCTGGGAAAGCTTTAATAATGGCTTCGCCTGTTGTATTAACAAAACTTGGATTTAATCCTGCCATTTGCAGCATAGTGAACAAAACATAAGATAGTTCAGTGCACTCACCTTTTTGATGATACAATGTATCAAGAGCTGTGAGTTCACTTACAGAATTATTTGATCCTTGAATGGCAAAACCTCCGACACGACTAAGATAAGATTCTAGTTCTTTAAAACCATGTTCTTCCAGAATTGATTGGATTAGTTGCCAATTACTTGTTTCTTCTGAGGCCTCAGATTGAGCTGGTGTTATGAGACGACAAAAAAGGCCTATTGCCATGAGCTTTTTAAATTCTGAACTGTCCTCTGATAGCCCTTTTGTTTCCAAGATATCTTTGATGGAGGAAATAGTTTCCTCAACAGCATAGCGTACATTGTAATCAAAGTTTGTTTGAGAGTTTTTATCATCCAGTGCCCACGGAATGGGATTGCCAAATATTGATTGAATCGATGAATAGTATTTAGATGGTTGCCTCAAAGCGTATTCAAAGACTTCTGCTTTTTGAATGATGGTATCGCGCTGGCCTTGAAGGCAGTAAGAAGCCTTGTTTTCAGGGCAGGTTTGACTATTAAAATTTGCTTCTAAAAAACCAACATCAATGTCTTCAGGAGAAACAAAATTATTCTGGAGTTCTTCATAGAGTTGATAGATTTGGGGATCTTTTTGCTGCGTAAAATCAAGATGAAATTCTACCATGTTGTGGTCCTCTAAGGTGCAAAAGAATCATGTCTTGTTGGGCTTGTCTCAGCCAAACCAAAATTAAAAGAGAACTTATCTAAACGAACTGTAACACAGCAATGAGCGTGTTGATTAGGCGGAATTATTACCTGATCATTACATTGTAAAATACGAGCGCTCTGTAATAATTCTTCAGCACGATTTGCATCAAGTAGTGGTTTTTCATGATAACTCATATCAAGAGGTTTGAGCCCTGCTTGTTGAGACAAAGAGTCATAGAGTCTTAAATCTGGTAATAGAGACCATGTACGCGATAAAGGCCCTGATGTGAGAAGGTTGAATCGTGATGGTGTGAGCTCAGGTGTGTTTAGTTCCGGTTTTTGTGTTTCAGGTGTGGCACTACTTCCGGAGCTACTTTGGTCTTGTTGCCAATATTGTGTTTGTAATGTGATCATAACTTAAGCTCCTTAGTTTAGTCGTTACTATAAGTATTCATTAAGAGTTAAGGCTGATAGGATAAGGCTTTCCCCTTCTTTGGGCATAGATGATGGATGGGGTTTTGTCTACATAGAAATGACAAAAATTCCACATAAGAAGGGTCTCTAAAGGTTTAATAAATAAAGCAAAATCAAGACTGTTTACTAACTAGAACACGTTTGCAAAAATTGAACACTATGCCCTACTTCACTGTAATTATGCTTTAAATTCAATAGGGAACCCAAGGAGTTCCTAGGGTCCATATAAAAGCTCCAAATGAATAGTTTAGTACCTAGCAAGTGCAATTAATTTTGACATCGAAAACGCAAGTCGTATATGAAGTATCAAATTAAAGACGTTTAAACTTATGCATCTTATGAGGAGTTATTTATGAAACCTGAACTTAGTTTAGATATTAAAGGTGGACCAGACTTTATAATGTCAACAGCAGATCTTGGTGGTTTTGTTGAAGGGAAGATGGTTTTAGATCATCCCTCAAAACCTGTTGGAGCAGTTTTTGGATTTAACTATAGTCGTTTTACGGAAGCAGAGACAGTTGTTCATTGTCCAATTTCTACAAGCTCTGATGCAATCGATTATGATTATTACTATTCACTAACAAGTGAATTCAGTGACTGTGATAATAGAGGTGTGCCACAATTTGATGATATCTTTGAAACTCAGGACTACTGGAAATTTAAAGCAGGACTTCGCTTACATTCATCTGTGCCTTATATTAGCCTAGATTTTGGTGTTTTAGGTGGCCCAGCGAGAATTGAAACAAGGCAGAGACTTTATGATACCACGATACCTCATGAAGATATCATTCAGAAAAATGAAATTACCACAGGCACTATTGGTGGGTTCTTGGATGTAGATTTTCATGTACCGCTTGTTAAAGAAAACTCTCCAGCATCTGTAATGTTAGGATTTGGATTCTATTTAGGTCATCGTTTTGATGTTCCCTATCTTGATTCAACGCAAATGGAACCAAATTTAATGGTAGGAGGCATGGCATCAGTTGGAGTGCGTGTCGACACATCAAATTTGAATAAATAAAAAAAGCCCACTTAAAGTGGGCTTTTAAAGGCTTAAAATATATAGTAAAATGAAATTTTATTCAGGAATTTTGACAGTTGTGCAAGAACCTGCACTACGAATAACCCAACTTCTTTGAGCTCCGTCTACAGTATCTGTATAATGTGGTGATACTTCTCCTTCGTAAGCAGGGAATGTTGAATCAAATGGTTGCAAAAATTCTAAGAAAATCTGGCGACGCGTTGCTTCTTCACCTGCTTCACCTTCAGCGGCAGCAGTAGCCGTTTGTAGACCTCTCATGAGCATCATAGGACTATTGGCATCTTCAGCTAGTTTTTGGCTAAACCAGACCTGACGAGCAGCACCTGTGAGGACATCTGCATAAGCTGGTACAAGTTTCTTGGCCTTATTAAGAACCGTAAAAGCTGGTGAGCCAGCTGTGATATCTGTCGACATGAATAAAGGCATGTGCGTTGATGATCCAGGTGTGAAGCGCAAATGAAATTGCATTTGCTTAGAGTTATAATCATACACAGTACATTGCCATTGTTGATCTGCTGGTAAAATAAGATCAGCAGCTTCTGGCTTTTTAGTTTGTACATCGCTGGCAAAATCTTCTATATAGGCTTTCATTTGCACAGGAAATTGATTTATTTTTGCGCCCTCTGTCATAAGGTTTCTCCTTTAAAATTAGCGAGGATCTCTTGTTTCTACTGGTGCTTCTGGTTCTGGTTCTTTGGTTTCTGCAGGAGCTTGAACTTTAGGTCCTGCACCAAAGTGCCCACCTAATCTAATACCAAATTCACCAGCTCCTTCTGGGTGCGCCCAAATTGCGCCAACACCACCTGATGAAGAATCATAATCAAAAGCATTTGCTGGATTATCCCAGAATTCTCTACCACGTCCTAGTTCATTCATAGCTGCACTTGCTGGTTGAAATCTAGCATAAAACTCCGCAAAGAATCGTGCATTTTTGTGGCCAATATCACCACCAGCAGCAACTTCCAGAGACCACGGTGATTTAAAGCGGCCATCGCCACTTAAGTTATACTCATGACCACGGTCACTTATAAAGAGTCTATCATCTACATTTGCATAGAATAAACCACCAGCGCTAAGATTTACATGACCACCAGCCACCATATCACTGTCACCTAAGCGAGTTAGATAGGAGCCTTGCATCATGAGAGCTAAGCGATGAACTTGTAAACGTGTGGTAGAATCTTGTTCATTTTCCGTTCCTTCAAAATCAGGATTATAGGAAGGTCTATAATCTAATTTATATGGATTGTATGAGTATGAAGGGCCAAATTGGAGCGAAAAATAACCATTATTCTTTTTTCCCGTGGCCCAAGCAGGCCCTATTAAGGCATCAATGGTGAGTCCCATTTTACCAGCCTGTCCAATCCAACGATAGTCAGGAGATGAGACAGCTTCTGTTTCAATGACCATCGGCGTTATATTTTGTGTGCCAACACGAATACCGCCAGCAATACCTTTATCTTCAAAACCAAGTTTTTCAGCCTTTGCTTTATCTGCAGGAGGATCAGTTGGAGTTGAAGTTGTTGTTGCTGCACCACCACCGCCACCAGCATCGACTGCTTGATGAAATACATTGTCTGATAGGCCATTTAAATTCATAACTTGCTCCTTCTTGTTAACTCTTATTAACGCCTGTTAATTAGTTTAACCTGTTGTTAAATCTCTTGTTTTTTCAAACGACGCACAAATACTAAACTAAGTATCATCAGTATTATTATCGGCAATGTTGCGTGATTTGTTGCGTGTTTATTTTGGCTTAATGAACAGTCCCCAAATTCAGCTCTTAAGGGGTCTGTGTCGCCGTAATTAAACATGATTTCGCACTGATTTAAGCTGTTAGCGACTTCGTCAAAATCTGAGCGGCCGTCACCATCAGTATCAGCCGTTGTTGGGTTTGTGTTAAAACACTCAACCTCAACAGAATCTGATAATCCATCTCCATCAGTATCAGCGATTAATGGATGTGGTTCTTTTTTTGATTCAGTCCACGCACAGTCTCCATTAAAGTCTTCATCAGCATCTGGAAGGCCGTCACCATCGGTATCAAAAGAATCATAACCATTGATACCACAATAGCGGACCACACAGTTTTGATCTTGATTCCAAGGACAGACATCATCAGAATCATTAACACCATCACCATCAGTGTCAGCGACACGAGGATTGGTTTCACCTGCATCTGGTGTGCCACCATTACAGCTGAAATCTTCGTCACCATCTTCAATGCCGTCACCATCTGTGTCAACGGAGCGAGGATCTGTTTCTGTGGTTTCAGCATAATCACCATCATGATTAGCATCTTCAACACCATCAGGAATACAGTCGCCATCAGTGTCTGCAGACTTAGGATCTGTTTCACCAGCTTCAGGATCATAGTAGCCATTATAGTTGATGTCCTCATCACCATCGATGATGCCATCACTATCTGTATCCTCATCAGCAGCATTTGATTCTGTGGCAGGATCCCATTCACAGTTAAGATTTAAATCTTCTGCACTATCAGGAACGCCGTCAACATCATAATCTGATGTACTTTCTAGTCCTTCTATACAATTAGCATAGTAGCAGTTTTCGCCATATGTTTTTGGACAAGCATCTGCACCATCTAATATTTGATCATTATCAAAATCATCATCTAATGGATCAAGACCATAAAGTAATTCCTTGCCATCATTCATACCATCGTTATCAGAATCTGGGTTTTTGGCACTTGTTTCACCAGCGTCTTGAACACCATTATCATTAAGGTCTTCATCACCGTCTTTTAGGCCATCACCATCATAATCTTGCAGGTATAAACTGGCACCAGTAGGATCCATGATAAGCTCACCATAGTCATTGAGACCATCATCATCGAATGAATCAGGGTCACCAGCATTGGTTTCACCAGCTTCTACTTCGCAGTTCATGTAATAGGCATCATTACCAGCACCATGATCTTCAAGGTGATCAAAAAGACCGTCATCATCAGTATCAAGATCTTCAGAATCATAGATGCGGTAAGCGCGTTCTGAGTCTTCAGGTTTATAACAGTTTGCTTGAAAGATACCACTTTTGTCAGTGTAATTTCCTGTTGTGTAGAAATCACCTTGCCAAATATAGGTTACATAGTTACCTGAGGTTTTTACTAAGGCAAAGTAAGGAACTGTAAGATCCAGTCCTGATTCTTCTTGTGGCAGTTGTGTGATTGAATACGTGGCAATGTGAGATTCATCACCAGTGATATCCATATCCATTTCACCATCAACCATATAATGCTGCGAGGACCCTCTTCTACCTGGAAGGTTTATGCCACCAAGTTTGCCTTTTGTTCTGGAAGGTCCACTGATATTGTACATATAAGTTTGTGTCGCTTCAATAGAACGTGTGTATTTATAGTGTAATTCTAATGATTGATAGGAACCTAATTGGCTTTCATCCACATCAATCCAGATTTGATCTTTATCTGTAGGAATGAGACGAACAACAGAAGCACTGATAGACATATTCAGACCATCAACTGTACAACTATTACCATTGTTGAAAATATCATTGTCATTTTCAAATTTAATAGTACCAGGACCTGAACCAATGTATACGCCGCAATTAGCGTTTTCACTGATTGTTGTGCTATCTAATGTGTTTTCCTTAGCATTGGCACCATCAAAGAAAATACCATAGCCTTTATTATTTTTTACAGTCACATTTTTAAAAGTATTGTTTTGATTATAGCCCGCAACCACAATACCATGACTACCAAAACCCTGAACTGAAATGAGATTATCACTATCAGCAAGAAAGTTCATGCCTTCAGTGGGGTCGTTAGTGGCTTCAGCAGATGAACCAAGGTAAATGCCGTAACCAGAAACACTATCGACACCATCTAAGTTTAAGGAGATATCAGCACCTTCACTGTTTCTAATGTTATTAAGAACAACACCTGTATGAACGTTTGTGCCTTCTACATCAAGAGTTTCAAGGTCTGATATATTTTCCAATTCAACAAGCGTGCCATTGTGTGTTGTTGCTTCTATGTCTATGAGATTTACTGTAGAAGCGTTGTGGATTCGGATACCAGTTCCTTGCGTGTTTTCAAACGTAATGTTTTGCAAAGTAACATTATTGATTGTACCACTTGTGGGGATAATTTCAATGATGGCTTCACTGTCACTTGTTGTAGAACCGTAAATCTCAATATTTGATATATTAATATTTGAACAGCCAGTAATACGAATTGCTGTGCTTGGTTTATTATAAATAATAATATTATCCAAACTAATATCTTGCCCTGTTTCGCATTCTATAAATTGGGCTGTTGTGATCTCAGAAATTGTTTCTGATGAAGATATTTTTATGTTTTTTATTTCTGTATCATTAGAACCTTTAATTCTAAACATGACATCAGAGCCATAATAGCGAATCTCTTGATTTTCATCTCCACTATTGCCATCAATGTAAAAAGGATTTTCTGATTCTAAGCTTTTACCTGGGTTAGAATAAATGAGTTCTTGTGTGTCATAAAGATTAGCATAGTTTGTGAGCTTAATGCCATCACGACAAGCACCCAACGTGGCATCAGATTGACCATCTGCACCTTCATTAAAACGACCAACAAAGTAAGCCAAGGAATCTGAAGGATAATATTCGCCATAGGGCCCATTCTCAATGTTATTATCTGATTCAAAAGCATAGCAAACATCTGCTAATGCTTGTTGGCTAAATAACATTGATATGAGGCATGCGATGAGTACTACGAAGTATTTAGTTTGGCGTTTCATTGTGTTCTCCTTTACATTAAAAAACATAAAATCTATCTCCTATTAAAATGGAAGGCGGAAACCAACTCCTGCAGAAAAGTTGTTTTTATCTGCAGGTAATTCTTGGTTAACAGCAATACCTTCACCTTCTAAATGGGTTTCTGTATGGCTGACTTCACCCGTAATTTCGAGCTGTAAGCCTGAAAAAGCTCTTTGTGTCTTATTGCCCGTTGCCCAAGCTGCTGGAGTAAGAGGCATGCCATATCTGGCCTTTAAGCCAACTTTGTGTTGTGTATAATCTATTCCTAGTGTTCCTGGCATAACAAGACGACTTTCATCCCATGTTTCTGATCCACAAGCATCGCGGATTTCAAGGTCACCTGCATTGTTTGTATACAAACAAGAATCTTGAAGGAAAGATCCCGTTGTTTGTTGATAATACGGATTGATCACAAGATTCATGAGATTAAAATATGAGGAAACAGCTCCTATGGGAAACTGACCATCTTTTTTTCGCGTGTCTAAGCCTAAATATATATTTGCTGAAAATTGATTTGAGTGCATGGCTCCTTGACCAAGAGCCTCTTCATTTGAGGCAGGATCTACTTTGCCACTGATATCTACACGTAAGGCCCCACCAGCTTTACCGGCTTCCATGCCCCACAAACGACCTGTTGCGCCACCACCAAATGAAATGGCATGTGAATTGTCTTCAGGGTTATCTTGTTCATGAATGCCAACTTCAAGACCAGCATTGCCATGGATGAAAAGATCATCCTCTAATTTTTCCCAAGGAAATGGAAATAAAGCTTTAACATCGGTTTTATGTTTTTCCATGGATGGGCTGTTTTCACGCCAAACTTGCTCAAATTCAGGTGTTGTATAGTAATAAGAAAATGACAGATTTGACATTGTGGGATTTTCAATGCCACCCATGTACCAATTGGCAGAACCACCTAGTGTCCAGCCATTTTTAAAGATATATTGTTTTGCGCCCGTGCAATTCTCATCTGTTGTAGCACACGTTACGTAATCGCTATTCAGATCATAAGATGTTGTCCAGCCAACAGGAGCTACAGAAAAGATCATATTAGCTTGGCTCCAAGGAATACCGAGAGCTAATGTGTTTGTGAATGAACCTGTTGTGTAAGGACCAATATCAGTGGGCTCATTAGTTATTGGGTCTCTGTGAATATTTAGGGCGCCTGTGCCAGAAGGTTTCCACCAAAGACCAACTTTTTTATCAAGATCGAGACTTCCTGTAGAACGGCCTAGCCCCCAATAGCGTTGTCCTTCAAGAGTGAGTGATAAAGGGAGAAGAAAACCATTGCTTTGGCCATTTAATATATTAAATACCGAATCCGAAATAACAATAGCGCCGCTACTCTGTGCGGGGCCTAGCTCAATACCAGACACAGCTTCTCTAAAAGCTTCACCGGGTTTTTTTGCTTCAACAGCTTCTGGTGTTGTTGCTGCTGCTGCGTGATCGACTGTAGGGGTATATGTTGTGTCAATTGATTGTGTCATGCTTATACCTCACATTAAATTAACGTCTAAAAGTTCCCAAATTAAATGAACCAAAAATACCTCTGTAAGAACTAGCAGATTGCCATTCAAGTAAGTAATCAATACCATTTCCTGTTAAACCATGAATGCTAGGAGTGTTAAAACTACCGTCACTATCTCCCATAATAAGAAATTTTACTTCAAAACCAGAGATGGCATAAAACTTTTCAGCATATTCATAGTTCGGATTATATACTGCCACACCACTAGATGTTGCTACGAAATAACGATTCTTTTGCTTAACCGCATAGTTTATTTGGCTTGATGAAATTTCTAAAGCACTCTTTTCATCAAAACGTTTATCACTGCTATCCCATTCATAAACATTGTTATGAGACCAAACGAGCAACTTGCCTTCTTCTGACCAGAACCCAGCAACGGTTATGTCATCAGTTGTTTTCGCTACGAATGTGGAGCCATTATCTGTTGAATAAAAAGCTCCTTTGTCTGTTAAGGCAACTAGTTCAGAGCGGTCATTGGGGTTAACGACAAATTGATAGAAACGAACAGGATCTGTTGTTGCGTAAGAAGTAAAAGCTAAAAGCGTTGTATCCCAACCATCATTATCGGCTTCATCAGTTGCCGCATGGATTGTTCCATAATTCTTTGTGGCACCAGCGAGAACGGTACCGTTTTTTGTAACAACGATTGAATTGAATGTTTGGCCGTCTGATGTAACAGCTTCTTTAAAACCGTCAGCATCTTTTACAAAAAGAGCTTTGTCAGTACCAATAAAATAGTTTTCATCATTATTAACAGCAAATGCAGAAATCGTGCCGACGCTTGAAGCCAGATCGAGTACAGGCTCAAGATCAGATGTGCTTACAATTTTTGTCACTGTTGTCTTATCAAGGTAATTTTCACTTTTATAAACATTATTATCGCTTGTAATGAAATAGTATTCGCCAGTCGTGAGACCTGGGATCATCTTTGTGATTGTGGCACTTAAGAAACTATTGCCATCATCAAATGAAGAAACAAAAAGGTTTTTAGGTCGTGTGATAGGATTGCCATAGATATCAATGACGGTCAGGTAAAGGTTAGTTTCATAATTGCCTGCAGACAAATTGGAAATCGTATCACAGTGGTCTGTATCACCTGTCATATCAACTGATGCAGCATTACGTACACACCAGTCAATATAGTATGGTTCGTTTTGGATTAAGTATACTGATGGATATACATCAAAGTAATCAATAGTAGCTGAAAAGCCAGGATTAGTTGTATCTTCTTCCTCTTCAGTAGCAGTTACCGTAATTTCTTCAGTTCCTGAATAATTATCTTCAGAGTCATAGGCATTAAATTTAAAAGTAGTAGTTTCCGCTTCTACAGTAAAAGTGAGTGAACTGGTTGCTTGGTAAGGTTTGATGAATTCTGAGTCATCAGCAAGACCTTGGGTGTAATATAAATTTAAAGAATTATAGTTGCTTTCCCAGCTTATAGTAACCGAGTCACCAATGAGAGGTGTCTCATCGCTGAGTGTGTAAGAAAATTCAGGGGTAAATGTTGTGTCTGCACAAGCTTCATCAGAAACACAATCTTCATCGTCACAATCTACAAACGTATCACTGTCGTTATCAATGCCATCATCACATGTTTCAGAAAGAGTTGTTCCATCAACGATTTCATCACCTGAAGGTGAATAGACTTTTACAATTTTACTTTGTTGTTTTACAATTTCGCCACCAGCAACAACTGTGAGTGTGTATGTTGTTGTGAGCTCAGGAGTGATGTCAACAGAGTTGGTTTCGCCTACGGGACCAATACCTGGTTCAACATTACAATAATCAATCGTATCGTTGTCATCAATTACTGACCACTTAAGTGTT
>Ga0233437_1005467_pt1 | contig 13745 bp, 17 predicted proteins | sample SI_122_August201_FD_182714 | JGI IMG/M metagenome (GOLD analysis project Ga0233437, IMG submission 182714) | Seawater microbial communities from Saanich Inlet, British Columbia, Canada - SI_122_August2016_200_MG | ecosystem: Environmental > Aquatic > Marine > Inlet | place: Canada: British... | reverse complement strand
AATGAGCTGAGTGCTCGTGTACTTATAAAAGACAATATGTGAAACGACAGGTATACCCATTAGTTCTGATTTAACATGGGCATAATCTTTACCGATATAGGGTTCTTCAGCCAAATTGGTGAAGGCTTCATTTAATTCCAGAATATATTGTTCGGCACGTGCAATTCCAAATTTTGGAACACTATAGTCAAAAATATCTTCAAGATCTGTTACTGCTTTAGGCCGTAAATTGATTGTTCTACTTTGGGGCATGCTTTTGCTTCATACCTGCTAAAAACTCATTCACATTCCAGTCTACGGGATCACCGCTACTCTCGCCTTCATCAATGAGTCTACGCAGAGTTTCCAGTTTTGATGCAGCCTGTCTTTCCTGAAGAAGTCGCAACCCTTCTCTAATGACTTCACTGTTAGTTTTATATTGGCCAGAATCGACCATGGATTCTACGAATCCACGTAATTCATTACCTGTATCAATCGTCATTGTGCGTGCCATTTTTATCTCCCAATTAGCTGTAAGATATTGTCTTACATTTAAAGTAATGGATAAAGTTCTATTTTACAAGCTCAAATCCAGCATGGCTGTATAAAACCCAAAATCTGCGACAATCCGCAGGCCATTTTTCCTTTTAGCATCCACACGCACTTCAGTGTGGATGCGCCCTTTTTCTTTTCCCTTATCCTGTTTTACCTTTAAAAAACCTTTAAAGAATTTTTCCTGAATGAAAAATTCTGCCCTTTTGATAAGTCCATTACTATTGCCTTATAAAACCTTTTTTCGGGTTTTGGTTTTCCTGTCATTTTTATAGCGTGTTTCCATTAAAGTCCGCGCTGTTTTTAAACAGGTATGTTTTATGCGGCTGATTATCGCCTTATTTTTAATTTTATTAAGTCTGAATGCCTTTAGCCACAGTAGTAATTTGAAGCAACACTCAATTGAAGATTACAAAGTTGGTCGCTATAGCTCTATCTCGACAGAGCCTACTAATGCACAGATGGATCTATTAGCAGTCATTATTGAAATAAAGTTTCCACTCTCTATCAATACTGTCGGCTCGGCATTGGAATTAATGCTGATAAATTCGGGATTTCGTCTTGGTGATCCGGGTGCTGCTGACCCCAATTTATCAATCCTGCTCAATTCACCGCTTCCCAATATTCACCGGACACTTGGGCCAATGTCGTTACGTTCCGCTTTAAAGACATTATCAGGCACATCATGGGATCTGATTATTGATCCTATCAATCGATTAATTTCATTTGAGCTGATTAAAGATTACCAACTGTCTTTTGAACGAGAGGTATCCGTTCATGAATGATGAGGTAAAAGTGGAGGGTAAAAATAAGTTAAATAGATTTTCACACCTAAATCGACACACCAAAACAATGATCATCTTACTGGTCATTGTTTCAATTGGTGGAATAACTTTATATTTTGCCAATGGAAAGGGAGGGTTTCGTGAAAGTGCTCTGCTAAAAAGAGCAGTAGAACCAACATCTCTATCTCTGGACTCAGAAAATGGATATCACGTACCTAGAGATGAAAATATTGAGTCCGCTTACAGTATTTTATCACCTTCAAACCAGGAACAGCTTTCCTCAATCCCTGGCCTGGTCACAGGTCAAAGCACATTAGCTAACAGAATTTCTTATATATCGGCATCCATTGAATCTCTAACTCGTAGTCTTGCTGATTTCAAAGCGGAGATGGATACAACTTTGTACACGAAGTTTCAGACACTAGATCAACAAAGTATTAACTCTGTCGGTATGCAGTCTCAATTGACTCTGCTGAATAAAAATTTTAGAGAGATTAATGAATCGGTCGCGGTTTTGAAAAAACAGATTACCAATAAAACTAAAACGGCCTTAAAAACCGTCAAAAAGAAAAAAAGAAACCCTCCATTTAAGTTAGTGAGTATTCAGGTATGGAACTCAAAACCTGTGGCCATTGTTTCCCATCTAAAAACAAGCATTGGAGTCGGAGTAAATGAGGTGCTGGCAGGCTGGACTATTGATTCAATTTTAGTACCTGGTTGTATGGAAGTCAGTCAACAAAGTCGGTCGGTGAAATTATGTCTTTAATCAATTTCCCAGTAAATGCCCTGTTATTAAACACTTGCCTGGCCATAGTCCTGAGTGGATGCGCAGGAAATAAATTAACTGTAGTTCCTGTTATTGATGAAGCCCCTGAGCCAGTTACAGGTCATCAGGTCTCTAACTGCAGGTCGACTCAACGAGATCTGACCACTCCTTGGTCACTCAGACAATATTGGTGTGGTGATAAAAATAGACAGGATGATTTACAAAGCACGAATAATAATCTGATGGACCAAGTTGCAGCTAACCAATCTGCTGTAGATCAGGCTTACATCGGAGAAATTAATAATGAAGTTATTAAACCTCAATATGATCTTCCTATCGTTGATTTTGAAAAATCAGAAGAACCTGTAAGTCCCTCTATAAATAGGGAAGATGCAATTCAACGTCTAAAAGGCATTGAGCAGTCTGACAAGACAAAAACTGCTCCAGTTTTAAGCTCATCTTCTGTAAATGTAAGTTTAAAATCCAGCAGAAAGACTGTTTTAGACTCTATCATTTTTGCCCATCACTTACGAGTCCTTGGTCCTCAAGGACGCACCGCCACTCATGCATTAATAAATCAGGTTTCAAACTCAAATAAAGTCCGTATAAGAGGGCTGATACTGCCTGATGAGATATTAGTTGATTCTAATCTGTACCGTGAACAGGTTTCTGTTGGCAGGGCATTAGCCGTTCGAAAGTATTGGAACGAACAAGGATTAGATACCACCCATATTACGATTTTGCATTTTGATCCGTCCATATCAGGACGTGCCGTTGAGGTTACCTTCCATGGTTAAGCATATTCTGCTAATTGGGTTGCTATTTCCTTCGCTCAGTTTATTGGCTGACACAGCTTTAAATCAATCAACATTTGGTACGGCCAAAATCTCATCTGTAGAATCTACATCGTCGGACTATCATTCAAAAATCTGGAACATCAGTACCGATGACTGGGTACGGTACGAACAGATCATGCTAGGTAAAGGCAAATATCTGTGGAAGGATTTAGACCCTATTACAGTACTTGGACTTAATGCCAGATCCGATAGCGAGAGAAAACGTTATGCTGAAAAACTGGCTAAACTCGAATTTTCTAATGCTCAAAAAGTCATCTTATTAGATAGAGCATACAACAAGGCATTTCATGATCTTTATGGAAAACTGCCTGTTGTCGATCCATCTAAACTCAATATTGGTCGTGCAAAAGCATCTTTACTTTCTGTACCTAAAACCAATGTTAAAGGTGAATTTGGTGATCGCTATATCGCCTTTGTGAATACGCAGTGTAGTGCCTGTAACAGTATGGTTAAACAGGTTTTGGGTTCACTCCAATTAGGCGTATCACTGGATATTCATTTCAAAAATGATAGCCGACAGGCTATTACCCAGTGGGCCACTAAGCAAGGTATTTCACCAGAGTCAGTAGAAGTGGGCACGATAACATTAAATCCTGACTCTGCATTGATCAAACAGTTTGGCCTGCCCGCAGAACCTTCATTGTACTACTTTAGTAAAGATACTAATCAGGTGAGTGAAGTCAAATGATTCGCTTATTTTCATTACTGTTCATCTTAATTTCAGCTCAATCCTTTGCCGAAGTTCCCCCTTATTATCAGCAGGTAAGCGTGAGGCAAGAGATTCCGGCATCGATTCTTTATGCTATCGCCATGCAGGAATCCAGACCGCCCAACGGTTTAATCGAAGGCATTGATAAACCCTGGCCCTGGACATTGAACTGTGAAGGGCAGGGTTATTTTTTTCGTTCTCGCCAGGCTGCATTTAATGTTGCCAATCAATTAATTAATTCTGGGGAGAGCTGTGATATCGGTTTAATGCAGGTCAGTTGGGTTTGGCACAAACAACGCTTTAATTCATTAAGTGATGCTTTTGATCCTGTCACCAATATTCAAGCCGGATCAGATTACCTCAAAGAACTCTATGAAAAGTCTGGTTCCTGGGAATATGCAGTGGGCGCATATCACAGCCCTTCCGATCCAGTTAAAGCCAAACAATATCGTGAAAAGGTACGAACCCATTTAACTCGTATTATGGGAGTCGCATTTTGAAGCTTCAAATGACCATCATTTTTGTTTTGATGACTATTGTTAATGCGGTTCATGCTGAACCCATTGTGTTGTTTGATAGTGGTAATACTGTTCCAACATATCGCTATAAACAGATTCTGCAAGGTGTATCTATTCCAGATTTTGGCAAGATGTGGGCAACGGATAAAGCTGTTGAAGTAGATAAATCAAATGACCCTAAAGATCCTTTGAACTGGTTGCCGGTCACTACCACTAAACTTTCACCGGGAATTGTTAAAACAAGACACGTTCGATTTGATCAATTGGTATCACCCGTATGCATCATTGGCAGTGATGAGAAGTCACTTGTCTGGATAAAAAAGTATCAATCGGTGTTATTGAAAAACAATGTGCTTTGCTGGCTAGTCTCTGCCAAAAGCCTGTCTGAAGTAAAGAGGGTAGTAACCGCCTTGTCCGGTGTTTCCATGTCACCTGCTAATGGTGATGCAATAGCGAAATTCTTTTCCATCAAACACTACCCCGTACTCATTACTCAACGGTTAATCGAGCAATGAGCAATAACCAGTTAGTTGAAAATTTATTGCGTCCTCCCGTTGAACTGTATTCAGCAATTGCCTATGGCTTGTTGGCCTGGTTATCCGTCATGGCACCTTCCTATTTCATGATGACCCCGGTGGTTGCGGCAGCCTGTGCAGTAGGACTTTTCATTTTAGGTGTAAAACGTCTGATGCAGGGGTTTAAGATTTTGCGTTACCAACATGGATTGAAGAGGATATCGCCATATATTTTAAAGGATAAAAATATCCCCGTTAGCAACCTGAAATTATTTCTCGGTCGAGGATTTCTGTGGGATCAACGCCATGCGCAACGACTGGCTGATTTAAATCGTAAAGATGGGCGTGAATACAAAGAACCCTCAAAACTCTTCTTGTGGGCAAGGTCATTTGAGCTAAAACATGAAAAGCATGTTTGGTTTGTGTTTTATCTCAATGTCTATCAATCCTTAATGAATTTTCTTGAACGATTTGAATGGTTTTTGCCTTTCAGACTTTTAAAGTGGGTATTTTTAAATTCACCCATCGCTAATTTACCCCCTGTCGGAGGTGAACCCTCACTTCACGCAGTAGGGCTTTACGAAGGTGAACGACCTGTTGCCATGAATCTGACTGAGCGGGTAGGGCATACCCTGGTGTTAGGCACCACTCGTGTAGGTAAAACCAGATTGGCAGAACTGTTAATCACTCAGGATATTTATCGTGGTGAAGTGGTCATCGTATTTGATCCAAAAGGTGATGCAGATTTATTAATCCGCATGTACGGAGCAGCTAAAAAGGCAGGTCGTCTTGATAATTTTTACTGCTTTCACCTGGGTTTTCCTGAATTGTCAGCACGTTACAACCCGGTATCTTCTTTTACCCGAATTACCGAAGTAGCGAACCGAATTGCTCAATCTTTACCGGGTGAAGGTCAATCTGCCGCGTTTAAAGATTTTGTCTGGCGTTATGTGAATGTCATCGCCCAGGCAATGAATGGATTAGGCCGAAAGGTTGATTATGAAATGATCCGTGAATATGGCCAGAATATTGAGCCACTGGTGAATGATTACATGACCATGCTGGCTAAAAAACATGATCCAGAAGGTTATCTAGCCAAGGTCGAGTGGATTCAGCAAGCATTCAAAGATTCAGATAATAAAAAATACCGCATAGCACGTGAAATGAGTAATCGAGACCATTCCGTTATTGCACTTTGGCATTACTGCAAGGAAGAAGAAATATTCGATTCTATCGCCTCAAGCCTGTCGAGAACGTTTGAGTACGATCGCGGTTATTACGACAAACTGGTGTCCAGCCTGTTGCCTTTGATGGATAAGTTAACATCCGGCAAAGTCAGTGAATTATTATCTCCAGATTACCTCGATCAGAATGATGAACGTCCAATCTTTGACTGGGCGACAGTCATACGCACTAAATCCATAGTCTATGTTGGACTCGATGCATTAACCGATGGCGAAGTAGCTGGAGCCGTTGGTAACTCCATGTTTGCCGATCTAACATCATTTGCAGGCCGCAAATACAAACACGGTGTGGATTCAGGGCTTCCTGACACTGTTGATTTTAAAGATACCAAAGTCTGTATCCATGCCGATGAGTTTAATGAACTGATTGGTGATGAGTTTATTCCGATGCTCAATAAAGCCGGTGGTGCCGGTTATCAGGTGACGGCCTATACACAAACCTGGTCAGATGTGGAAGCTCGTTTAAACAATAAAGCTAAAGCGGGGCAGGTAGCGGGTAACTTTAATTCCATGATCATGTTACGTGTTCGCGAAACCGCAACTGCAGAGATGTTTACGGAGCAGTTACGTGACGTTGAAATTGATCACTTGATGACAGTATCCGCAGCCACTGATTCGAGTGACATCGACAATGACTTACACTTTATCTCAAAAACTGAACAACGTATTACCACTCAGCAAAGTCAATTAATACATCCTAATGATTTTGTCTCTTTGCCAAAAGGTCAGGCTTTTGCATTACTGGATGGCGGTAAACCCTACAAAATCAGATTACCGCTAGCAGATCCTGCCGATCTTGAAGATTTACCCTCAAACTTGTCTGCCATGTCGACAGAAATGCGTGATCTCTATAACAGTAGTGAAGACTGGTATCAGTTCACTCCGTCATTTGATGAAACCGCGATACGGCATTCATTGAAAGCCCATCATTCAATGGGAACTGAATAATGGCGGTAGAGCAAGCTCAACATTCAGCCCCAAGCCAATATGTGCAACGTAAAAAGCACATGCCACTCACCTTAAGAATCTTATCAGGATTTTTTGATTTATTGGGATTCATGTTGCTGGCCTGGTTAATCGCGGTAGCTATTGAATGGGGCGGCATGATGCTTATTTGGCCAGAAGAAGGGTCTACTCACAGTGAGCGCATGTTAAGGCAGGAATTGAGTTATTTAAACGATGATTTTGCATCATCGATTACCGGTAATTCTCCTGCACTGGCTGCATTTGATGCCGCCACAACCGTGAAGTTTTACGTCTTTGAATGGACGCACCTCATCCATTTTTATGACTGGTTAAAAGACGCTCCAATGGATGCATCCAGTATGCGCTTATCCATTGCTCGTGTTGCCTGGACAGTCAGTGATTATTTTCAGGCGTTAATGAATACCACTTTGATATTTGCAGTCCGAGTCACCGTAGCAACACTGACTATGCCAGCTTTTTTACTAATAGGAACGGCAGCACTTATCGATGGATTAGTACAAAGAGAATTGCGTATTTATGGTGGTGGAATAGAACGAGCCATGGTCTACCACCATGTAAAACCCTGGATTAAACCAGCTGTCATGTCTACGTGGTTCTTCTATCTGGGTATTCCGTTTTCTATACACCCTAACCTGATCTTTGTACCGGCCATGATAGTTTTTGGCATGGCTATCTTTTTAACTTCTGCCTTATTCAAGAAACACTTATGAGCCTACCCATGATGACAAAACTTGCTCCTGCTTTTTTATTAATTTTATTTATAAATCCGGTAAATGCCGATGCAGATCTTGAACGCAGTAACTTGTCAAAATTGATTCAGGAAATCGAGTACTTAATAACTCGTGTTGATGACATTCAACACGATGCTCCCGTAAATCAACGGATTACCTTTCACTATGACACCTTAAAAGATGATCTCAATATGATTCGTATCGGTATTAATGATCACATCAGTCAGTCATTAAGGGCTGGCCGCGATATAAAGCCTCTATCGGGGCAATACCATGATCATCAATAACTTATGTTTGATGCATTTCAACTGGGAGCCGGTATTTCGGTAGCCGACCTGAGTATTTTTTTCAGGACGATCTTTGCGTCGATTGTGACTCTATGGTCAGCCTGGGTTGCATACCGTCAATTTTTTCTGTTTACCGGTGGCAAGATCCAGTTGGGTGAATGGGGAAAGAATATGATTTTTTTAATTGTCATGTGGACTTTTTTAATGATTTTAATTGTTGTTTAACTAACTGAGGAATAAACCATGAAGAAAAATATTAACGCTGTTATCGCTTTACTATCGACATATTTACTAACGGCTTTTAACTTTGCCCATGCAGCCTTACCTACCGGCGGTGCTGTTACAACGGGTGCTGGTGTCACGAACACAACATCTCCTTTTGTCTTTGTTTCAGAATTACTGTCATCCGGGGTGGGTGTAGCGGCTCTTGCCGTATCTGCACTCACTGTACTGGGTGTTGCCTGGACATCGTATGCCGCCTTCACAGAATCGCGTCAAAAAGGTGAATGGAAGAACTTTGGTGTTACCGCTTCCATCGGTGTGGTTCTTGTTGTCGGTGTCGTGCTGATGGCAATTCTTGCAGTAGATTATGCCGCATAACACATGGCTCTTTTGAAAGACACTGCCCATCGCATTGATAAAGAACCCGTTCTGTTTTTAGGCTGCTCTGGAACCGAGATATTGTCTCTGGCCGTTGTGGGTGCTTTAGCAGGGATTTTGCTGAGTGTGTTACTTGGTTTAATCACCGGTTGGTGGTTCTTAATCCTACCATGTCTTTTTATAGGTGCGTTTTTGGGTGTCTACAAAGGAGGGAAAATCATGATGCATAAAAAAGAAGGGAAACCGGAAGGCTATTACGGAAAAATTATTCTTTCCTGGTTATCCGATCTGGGCATTCTGAAGTTATTTATCAACAGGGATGGTTTTTGGAGTATCCGTAAATGAGCTTTAAGAACATCCTGGATACTGAACAACAGGCCAGTCGATTTAAAACCAGAATCATAATTGGGCAATTGGTACTGATGTTCATAATGGCTCTGGGATGGTCATCAGCTCCCACTCAAATTTCATTGCATTACCCGCCAGACCTCAGGTCTGGTGGTTCAATGAAAGTCGGAGAAATCCATGAGTCAGAAGTCTATTTGTTTGCCAGTTATATCCTCCAGCAACTCAATAACTGGAAAGAAAATGGTGAAATAGATTATTTGAATAAGATCAGCATTTTGCGTTCCTACTTTACACCAAGCTATCAGGCTTATTTGCAGCGAGACTATGATGCCCGAAAGCGCCAGGGAGAACTTCGGCGACGAGTTCGTAATTGGACTCCCATTACTGATGCAGTGTTTGAAGAATCCTTCGTTGAGCATATTGGTAAAAACTGGATTGTCTGGATCGATGTTCACATCCAGGAATACATTAATGGCGGTATCGTAAAAAACCTGGTTAATCGAATACCCATGCAGGTTGTTCGTTATGACGTTGACAGAGAAGAAAATCCCTGGGGACTGGCTTTAAATGGACCTGGTATTTATCAACCCAAATTGATTGAGGATAAATAATGAAATCGTTTATCAGCATTATCTTATTCCTGTTATCACAACCCTTATTGTCACAACCGATAGAGTTGCTTGAACATCGAGTCTGGAATAAATCACCGATTCACATTGTTCTACCGGTTGGCAAAGAACGTCGTATTGATTTCCCTTTATCGATCCAGTTACAGGTACCAGCCTCAATAAAAGCAATGTCTGAACGCATACAGATAACCGAGAGTGGCAGTGTTTACTGGATTGCATCTCAGTCGTTTAAAAGACAGCGTGTAAATGCTGTTACCGACACAGGGTATTCCTACATACTGGATATTGAAGCACGTCCGAAAGGTCATCAACACCCGATTGCAATTGTTGATGATCGAATCCCGAAGCAAAATTCAAATACTAGCCAATTTTCAGGGCCAATCTATGATTATGATTATGTAGATTTGACTCGTTTTGCATCTCAGTCTGTATACGCTCCTGAACGTTTAATCAAACCTTTACCCGGTATCCGTCGTGTAACGGTAGAGTCCGAACATTTATCGTTAGTAAAAGGTGCTGATCTTATAACCGAACCTATGGCGCAATGGGTAGTACCAACCATCCCCAGTCTCTATGTAACGGCTGTTCGAGTGACCTCAAATTCATTGAGAATAATCACTCTTGACCCTCGTTTGCTCAGAGGAGATTTCCTAGCTGCTTCATCCCAACATAGTCGCGTCAATGCTGCTGGAGAAGAGGGTGACACAACGACCTGGTATCTAGTTTCAGGTCAACCCTTCGATGAGGTTTCACCGTGAACCGTAATAAATTGTTATTACTGCTGGTGGTGTTCATCGTCATTGCAGTCATGTGGTTAATTCTGAAAGTCAGTTCTGATGAGAATGAAATTTCCACTAAAAAAGTGCAGGCCACACCCATAATATCGGAAAGAGAAATTACCGATGCCGAGCGTGATACCTACGTCAATACCATACAAACGATGAATGAAAGGAATCGTTTACTCGAAGAACGCATGATTGCACTCGAACAAGCTCAAAATAACAAGGACAGTGACCGCATGGTCGCAGAACTGGTTGATCAGAAAATAGACGAACGATCCAAAGGTGTTTTTGATGGTTATCAGGAGAAGTTCAATTCATTGCTTAATAACCTTCCGGGGCTGACCAAGGGTGAAGCTAACTCAACCAATAAACAGTTTAAACCGAACCCCGCCGATGTACCTGCTGGTCTGGGTTTTGACAGCCTGTTGAACCCTGATAAATCCAAAGGAAAAAATAGGGCAACAACGTCAGGAAACCGTTTAACGGCATCAGAATTAAAAGGCTATCAGGATGATCAAATGATCACTATAACGCCATTTACCAGAGTCGCTTACAGCAATGATGATCAAGAGCCAGTCCCTGTCACCATCACCGGGATTCCGATCAGAGATGAATCTGACTCAAATTCATCAGGGCGTCTCATATCAAAAAAAACCACTGATGATAAAGGGGAACGAATTCCATTTTACACCATACCGCGCAATTCCACGTTATTTAGTAATACCACATTAACGGCATTACTTGGAGTAGTGCCGAATGAAGAAGGCAGTGTACTTGACCCTATTCGTTTTAAATTAATCACGGGGCCAGAAAATCTTGCAACTAATGGTCATTTTATACCTGGTATTCGAGATATCGTCTGGTCAGGAGTGGCAATTGGTAACAGGGAAATGTCCTGTGTCCGTGGTGAAGTGCATTCAGTCACGTTTACTTTCGATGATGGTCGGGTTTATACCCAGTCCTCAACACGAGACGGTGATACTAAAACGACCAATATCCGCAAGATACTCGGTTATATCTCGGATACTCGCGGAAAACCCTGCCTGACCGGACAGTTAATCACTAATGCTCAGGATTACCTGAATGATCGCATGATTGCAGCAGGTGTTGGAGCAACTGCCGATTCTTTTGCTCAAACTCAGGAAACCACCACCCTGAGTGAAGGCGTAAGCCAGACATTTTTCTCTGGAGATCGAGGAGAGTTTATTGCCGCTTCAACTCTCTCGGGATCATTGAAAGAGTTAACAGATTATCTTCGTGATCGGCAACGTAATGCCATTGACCTCGTTTATCTCGATGGTGGTCAGGATGTTGTTCTGCACGTTGAAGATGAAATAACCATCGACTATTTAACCAAAGGTAGGAAGCTAGACTATGCCAATCAAATACCCACACAAACAACTGTTGTTAGCTATTTTGATTAGTCTTTCCCTGTTATCAGGGTGTAGTAGTCAAAAGCTTATTCCTGACACAGGTGATGAGATATTGAACGTGTATAAAAACCACGTAGGTTCAACTGATATCATACCAAAAATGTTTAGGCAACTGCGTAATGATCGTCGGGATCTTACGGGTTATACACGTGATGCGAATAATGAAATTAGTCAACAATTTCCACGGTTATCTAACCCTGAATTGAGCTTGTATGTGTTCCCTCATTTCAGCCGAAAAGGCCATCCTGTACCAGGCTATAGCTCTGCTTTTTTGATGTATGGAAAAGATGAATATGCAATGCCCGGGGAATTGATTCGATGAATGATGTAACGGCCCCGGAATATTGCCATGACTGAGACTCAACATAAAAGTTTTGTCATGACTGAAACTGTCGGTAGTTCGATGTTTAAAGATGCTATTCAAAAGCTATTAGGAATATTACCTTCAGATGGTAGTACGCCACTAACAGCTGAGGACTATGAAGAGATCTACAAAGAGCCACCATCGTTCACCCAATACCTGCCATTCAAAGATTACGATAAGGAACAACAGGTTTTTATCATGGACGATGGGCTAAGTGTGGGAGCGATATTTGAACTGACTCCAATTGATGTTGAAGGTCAGTCGCAAAAAGTTCTTGAAATTATTGAGTCAGGTATTCAGCAGGCTTTACAGCGTTTACCCGGTGACCGGGATTATCCCATTATCGTGCAGATGTATTTGAATGATGAACCGATTACGGATCTGGTCGATAAGCTTAGAGCCTATGCGACGGACGAAGCCAAAGCCACTAAACATCACGAGCTGTGGATGAATATAATGGAGGAGCATCTCCAACACCTGGCTAAAGAAGACGGCCTGTTTCGTGATGATGTGGCTCAGTTCAACTGGAACGGTCAGTATCGTAAAGTCCGTTGTGTTATTTATCGTAAATGTAACCCATCAGATTATTTGAATAAGTCAGGCTTACCTATCCCTGGACGAGGTACTCCGGCCACGGATTTAAACGATGCAGTAGAATCGTTCATCAGTGCCTTACGTCAAATTGGTATTGAGTCGAGGCGTTATTTATCTGCAGATTTATACAACTGGTTACTACCCTGGTTCTCTCCAAATCCCGACAGCTTCGACTCACCACAGGATTATCTAAAAGCACGTCCATTCCCTGATGACGATTCCTGTATCGGTGTGGGTGCTGATTTATCCGAGATGTTATTCACGGGATACCCTGAATCGGATAAAGAAAGTGGAGTCTGGAAGTTTCATGGAATGCCACATCGACTAATTGCATTGCAAGCCATCGATAACCCTCCTACGACCGGCATTCTAACCGCAGAGATACAAACTCATGCGGGTTCAACGGCATCGATGTGGGATCTATTGCCGAAAGGGTCAACTTTTGTGACAACGATTGTAGTTGCTTCACAAAATGCTGTCGAAAAGCATTGTAATAACATCATTGAATCTGCAGGGCAGGGTAGTCCTGCCGCCAAACAATCTGCGAAACAGGCACATAGTGCGCTGGATAACATGGCCAGTGGTCATGGTCTCTACCCTACCTTTTCGGGAGTATATATTCGAGCCAAAACAGATGTGGAACTGGCACGAAAAGCACGGCAAGCAGTGACAATTCTATCTGCCTCTAAATTCAATCCTATAGAGCCTAAGTTTGACCCAACAACACTGGATAATTACTTGCGTCATCTTCCTATGGCGTTTGATTATCAGCTCGATCAACGGCAGGGCAAAAGTACACGACTCACCTATACCAATCACCTGGCTTGTTATTTACCTTTGTATGGTCGAGGTAGAGGAACAGGGAATCCTGGTAATTTGTTTTTTAACAGGATTGGTGAACCGATGTTATTTGACCCGGTTAAAGATAAAACCCGTGTAGCACACGGTTTAATATTCGGTCCTACCGGTGCCGGTAAATCGGCATTAATAAATTACCTGGTATTGCACGACATGGCCATGGTCAAGCAACGACTCTTTATCATTGAAAAAGGCAACAGCTTTGGA
>Ga0233437_1005465_pt1 | contig 13751 bp, 12 predicted proteins | sample SI_122_August201_FD_182714 | JGI IMG/M metagenome (GOLD analysis project Ga0233437, IMG submission 182714) | Seawater microbial communities from Saanich Inlet, British Columbia, Canada - SI_122_August2016_200_MG | ecosystem: Environmental > Aquatic > Marine > Inlet | place: Canada: British... | reverse complement strand
ATATCTAACTCTTTTATTTTAAGGATATCATCAATTCTATTTATTGCTTCCTTTCCTTCAATATTAACACCTACTAGGGTATTTTTGTTTGCAATTTCAGTTAATATTGTTGCCTTCTCAAGAGAATACTCGCCTGCACGAGTGAATGGAGAATACCCTCTGTTTCCAATAGGTGGATATTTTGCATACTCAATCACCATTTCGACTTCCATTTTATTTTTTATATTCGGTATCTGAATCCCGTGCATACCTACATCAAGCGCTCGTAGGATATCTGATTCATTAACATCCCCTACACGCATAATTGGTGAAACTTCTCTCGATTCACAAATTGCTGCCATTTCTTGAGCAGTCTCGAAAGTAATTGGGCCATGTTCTGCATCAATAATGATAAAATCCACCCCGGTTGAACAAATTATATCTGTTACTACAGGTGACGGAATCACACACCATGTGCCAATCACACAAATACCAGATTCAAGTTTTTCTTTTACATAATTATTTCTAAACATATTTTCTCAAGGTTTTTAAATTTTTAAACAATATTTTTGCTAATTCAAAATCATAGGTAGTATCAATATCAATCGCCTCATATTGTAATACTTCAAAATATAGAGGGTTTTTAGATATTACATACCTATTCAATAACATTTCCCTTTTTTTTGCAATAAATAAGGCGCCGGTAATTGCATATAATTTATCTAGATGTTGAGAATATTTATGCCACGGTCCCCATGAATAGTTAATTGGTTGTCTATTCTCTGAAACTATAAATTCTGATATCGGTGTTACGGAAATCAACCCATCATAAGTATTTTTATGTAACACTTCAAAATACTTTTTTATTGCTAGGTCGTAGTTATCGAATAAAGGGGATGTTGTATGACACCAAGCTATTGAAACATCGTCGTCTTCAGGAATAGATTTGACAACTTCATAAATGACATCGCTCCAAGGAATTTCGTTATTACAATATTTTTCTTTTCTTGGAACAAAAATACAACCCAATTCCTCTACTTCACTTTTTATTTCTTCCGCATTCGAAGAAACATATATCTTGTCAAATTTCTGTGTTAACAATAGTTTTTCAACCAATAGTTGAAAAAGCGATTTTCCCTCAATAAACTCCCTGAAATTTTTTGATGGTACTCGATCTGATTTCAATTTTACTGGTATAACGGCAACTATTTTCTCTGAATTCGTTTTCATTTACGATAATTATCCAATTTAATATTGTTAATCATTTTCATTAATAATTTGAGCAATATCCCCAAATTCATTAATTAAATATTTGCCCTCAATTACGTCACTTTTTTTAATATATTTTTCATAACCCCAATTCGCTAGATATGCTTTTATACCTAGATCCAGTATTTCCAGGATATATTGACTATTATCATCAATAAATATCACGTTTTCATGTTCGATTTTATGATGTTTAGCCAAGGCTATTAAGGTTTCTGCCTTGGAGCCCGTTCTTTCCTTTGAAATAATATTATCTTTATTAAAATCCAATTTGAAATAGTCTAGTATTATTCTTACAGAATTATAATTTTTATTCGTAACTATGTATGTAGATATCTGTTTTGTAATTGAGCTCCAATGCTTCAAAACATGAGGGTATACCACATTCATATTTAACCAATATGATAAATCTGATGAAATCAATTCAGCACGCACTTGAAAGAATAAAGACTCGTACTCATTCATCGGAAAGCTATAATCATTGCATGATTTTGCGAATTCATCTGCACTTATTGACTCTTTGTAGTGTAACATATGCATTAACATACCATATTGCTTCGCAGGTTGCACCAGATAACGGTACTGGGAAAAATTATTTTTAATATTTTGAGGAATCTTGATATTTCTATCAACCACCGTATCGCCATTTATAAAAATTTGATATGCAATATAGGAAGTGAGAAGGCACTCTTGTATGCTATCACAAATGACTCCGTCAAAATCAAGACAAAGAATTTTTTTCATGAAGATGCATTTTTGGTTTAAGATCAAACAGTAACCGAGCTATATCAACCACTCTCCTACTGTAACCATATTCGTTATCATACCAAAGTGTAATTTTGATAAGGTTACCATTTATTACATCGAACCATCTAGCGTCAATTATAGCTGAATAATCAGTTCCTGTAAAATCAACTGAAACTAGTGGCTCATCGTTGATATGCATAATTGGCCATTTCTGGATGCTTATCACCGACTTTATTAAATCAAGCAATTCTTTTTTTGTCGTGCCTTTTTCCGTTTGTAATGTGATATCTGCAGCTCCAACAACAGGTGTTGGCACCCTGTAAGAGTAACATTTCATTTTATCAACTATGCCAGGCAGAATTTTTTCAGCTGCTGTTATTGCTGTGGTGGGTTTAAGAATTAGAGAAGCAGTTGCAGCTCTTCCCAGGGAATAGTGACCATACAATGAACCAGGATACCCCCAAGATTGAGGTGGTCCATCAAGTAGGTTTTGATAGGCAAGCCAGGGGTGCATAGTGGTGAGAAAACCATTTAAGATATTATAATTATCATCAATAATTTTGTAAACCGGAGCTAATGCAACAACATCACAGATGCTACTAGAAATTATATTGTGTTTAATTGGGTCATATTTTTCATCATTGGCACCAAGGACAATAGAACCATCCACTTTATCATCAGGGGAGTAAGTGACCACAATCTTTTTCACACCACTATCTATTATACCTGGTAATTCATCAAGAAGTGCGTGCGTTCCTGCTGCCTCGATAACTATATCACATCCAAGTTCACTCCAAGGTACATTTCCAATTTTATTTTGTTTATAAACATCTATTGTTTTTTGATCAATAATTATTTTATCATCTTCAATTTTTAGATCTCTATTTGAACGCCCGTAAAAAGAATCATATTTTAACAAATAACCAAGATTTTCAATCTCTGGGTTTATATCATTAATAGCTACAATTTGAATGTCATTAAAGAGCATTGCATTTTTGAATATTGCTCTACCAATTCTCCCCAATCCATTAATACCGATTCTTAACATAATATTATTTCCATTTCATATTTCCGTGACAATACGCATAACTTCATTTATTACGGTATGGTTTCATCACAAGTTTAAACTTTCCGATTGCACCCTACTTTTTCCATCAACATTCAGTAGCTTTTCTGTAATCTATATTTGCATCTTAAACTTCTGCCTCACGTCCTGCAGTTGGGATTTCTTCAACAACTATAATTGTTGCTTTTTCATATTCACCTGTATCTACTCCAGAGGAGGTATTAGCAATATCTTTTGCACATTCATCAGAAAAACGTAACCGTTATCTCTACCTTTCACCGTGAACCATTGGTGACTGCTGCAGTATAGTTTTTTAATTGCATTTGTCATTCTCTAATTTCAGATTTTCATTACACGTTACTATGAAATCATCAAGTCAATAAGACACCATTTTCTACCAATCGATAACTAAACGTTTGTTCGCCTACCTTTTGTCAGAATCATGGCAATATTGATCAGTTTCGAGCGAAAAGCTTTTGAATTACGCCTTATTAATACTCATTAAAGTGTGAGGGTATAATTATTTACGAAACAGCATAAAAGGATAAAGCCTCTGAGAAAAAATAAAAACGAAAAGGAATGATAAAATATTTGATATCGCAAAACCCCAGGCAACACCAGATGTCCCATAATTTTTAGCTAACATAAACATTATGAATACACCTATTATACCTGAGGAGAGGGTTGATATTGAAACAAGATAAGTTTTTTTTGAAAAAAATAATGGCCTGACTGAAAAACGATATAAGCCATAAAATATTCTACCAATAAGAAGCGCTGGCATATACTGGATAGCTGATACAAATCGTTCCCCTATAATAATTGGACCTAAAATAATAGTAGCCAGGTAAACTAAAACTCCTGCGCACACTAAGTAAACTACATTAAGAATAAATAATTTTGCAGCCTTAATAGAATTTCCATGGTCATATTGATTTAAAATGGTAAATATTTTGGGCATTATTGTTTTATCAAACGGCATGATAAATACAGTAATACTGCTTGAAATAGCTATAGCAACACCATATACACCGACTTCTTCAAGACCTAATTGATTATTTATAATTAATTTATCAACTGTGCCTATCAGCATAAGTCCAATACCATGAAATATTAGAGGTGTGCCATATTTGAGGATATCTTTAACAAATATACTGTTGTAGGTAAGAGTATATTTATCTTCTTTCTTTAACATATATACTGAAATCACACAAAATAATAAATGTGAAATAATAATACCAATTATCCTGCTGCGCCAGTCCGGAAATATTGTCATGACCATAAATAGAGACAAAACAAGTGATACCGTTCTGAAGCTAACTTCAAACATTGAATTTCGTAATGGTTCCTCCTGTAATATCCAAAGTTTTTGTTTATATGCCATAAATGACTTCATTAATAGTATAAGTGGAATTATTATAAATAAATTCTTGGGAAGATTTAATACATTTAGAGAACCAATATATAAAAATGGGATGAACATCATACTACCTAATACTGTGTTTGTGATTAATGCATTACCCAAATATAAATTAAAGTCAAGTTCTGTTTTTTTGCTATCATAATAGGCACGATTTACCGCCCCTGTAGCACTAAAGGACACAAAAATACCCAAAAAACTTATAATAGCCGAAAATGTACTAATAATCCCATAGTCTTCCCTAGATAATAACCTAGTAAATATCGGTAAAAGGATGATTGGGATTACATATTTTGCATATTCACCGATAGAATAAACAAAAAATGATTTAATATACTTTTTTCTGAGTAAATGCATTATTGATTTCAATAGATCAGTATTGTTTTTGTGTTTTATCTATACCCCATTTATTCGAATAATAACAATTTGCTTGAGTAATTGCAGTATTTGGGTTGTGGCCTTCGTTTAAACTTTTTTGCATCAATCGAATATAATTACCGATTCGAGCTCCCCCTCGTCCGTCACTAAATGGATCTAAACTATCTCGAATTTTTGACCAATCGCCAATGTCGGGTCTACTAGTATGATTTCTTTTATAGTCTTTCAAGCTGGTGATCATCTTTTCTAAATTAGGAAAAATGACTTTATCTTCAGCCTGATTATATAAATTAAGTTCATGTCGTCTTAAATTTGGATAATCATAGAAGACGGCGCGTTTTCCATGGATGACACATTCTAATACTGCAGCTGGCATAAAGGCAGAAATTCCCACAACCATATCAATACCTTTTATATAAGTACTAGGCGACTTTTGAAATGGACTATTTATTAACTTAACGCGTCCTGTTTTTTTTGCTAATTTTATGTGTTCAACTATTTCTGGCATGTTGTTAAGAAACTCTGTTTTCTTAGGTTTGATAATTAGTGACACACTATTGTCCTCAAGTACCCAATCTAAGAAACCCGTGTAAAATTTTTTCATTGTTAACGAATCAACAACTTGCATTATATTTTTATTCGAGGAATGATTTGTATCCAACAATAAAATGTTGAAATTCGGTGATATATGGTCCACTTTAATTTTTTTAGTTACTTTTCTTTTTTCCGCTTCACTGTTTGAACTTGAATTATATGGAAAACCTGAAATAACTATTTGTTTTATATTCGCTTGTTTTTGCAATCTATTTGCCGAGTCTCTACCCCAAACAAAGAAAACATCATTAGGATAATATCCGAAGAAATTCCCTTTGAAATTATTAGGGTAAGATCTCATTTTTCCAATTGAAATGCCCCCAATTTGATTAATTGCTATTTGTTTTATTATTGTATTAAGACCTGATTCGGTAGGATCTAAGTGTATCTTGATATTGTGATCTTCAAAAAAGCTTGACCAATATGAAGATCTATTACATAGATGAAATGCAGTTTTCTTTAACCACTTATCAATATCGTTAGAACATTTTTGTGATTTAATTTCATGAAAAAGTAAATTGTACGGTTTTACAGTTTTTGAAGCGATCCAATCCCATAACCGCACCTGATTTATACCCTTCATTTCGAAATATTTCCGTCCAGTTTGTTTATTGTCATGACGAATCATCATGTGATGGTTTTCATAGTAAACAACTAAAGAACCAGGGTCAATGCCTGAATTTTCAAACCAAAATATATCCGACCTTTTATTTGGATCGAATCCATCAACGTAGTTCATTGCAATTCGTACAGAGCCTAAACTAGGTTGATTTAACAAACTATTACTTTTATTAATAGATAGAAAAATGCTAATTATTCTTTTTTGCCAAATCAAGAGTTGTTTTACTTTTTCCTTAACAATGTTTCTAATTTTGTATAAATACGAGAAAGAAAAATCTGGACTATTTGCCGGCCAGACTTCATTCAGTAGTGCTTTGCTGGGAAACCCGTTGGCATTTATTTTACATACTGGTACATCACCATAGTTTTCTTTATCATGCCGAAAGATGACCAGCTGGTGGGACAGAGGTAAAAATGCTTCATAGATCATTTTTTGGTAATATAAATCAATATGTTTTTTTTGAATTCCGCCTACTAGAACTGCATAAATTTCACTATTGCTGATTAAGTCAAGCGCTTTTTTTGACACATCAAAGGCAAGTTCGTGAGCTGAATAACGCAACAGGACACCGCGATTATCTCTCTTATCTAAATACTGTAATTTCTTCAAAAGTTAAATTTATAACATTTTCAACCGATAAGCGCTTCGGCGGTGTAAAAGTCGATTAGACTGTCAATATCCACTGACCTTTCAGGGGGCATGATATATGCCAATGTTGAATCGGTATAAAATGTTTTTGCATCTTTAAAGTCATTTGTGGAAGCAATATATAGAGCGCCATTAGGTATATAGGTTGGTGCCTGGTCCTGTCTGTTCGTAGCAATTACGTTATGAGGATAAACTGGTTTGAGAGTTCCATCATTCTCTATAGTATGATGCCAATGAAGGGGTTTGCTCGATTTACAGACAGAAACAAGCGCAGATGCCTTTTCATGAACCATTACCTCAAGTGCATGATCAATATCATCAGTAATTCGCAGAGGGGATGTCGGCTGTAAAAAGAGTAAAATGTCATAGTTACCATCAATTAATTCGATTACATGCAGCATAACATCATTACCATTCGCATCGTCAGTGGCAAGTTTTCTTGGTCGAATAAATGGTACTTCACAATTATACTGTTTGGCGACATTTGCGATTTCCTGTGAATCAGTAGAGAGGATGAATCTATCTATATATTTCGATCCAGATGCTGCTTCTATAGACCAGGCAATTAATGGTTTCCCTGCAAAATCTAAAATATTTTTGTTGGGTAAACCTTTGCTGCCACCCCTTGCCGGTATCACAGCCAGAACAGATTTATCCCTAATCACAGGCGCTCACCCGCCTTCTGATATTCCGCCCATTGACCAACATCAATCCAGGCATCATCATCAATGGGGTAGACACCCACTCTTTTGCCGATTTTATTTACATCTTCTATAAGATGAGTCATATGGTAAAACTTATTTTCTGGAATTAGTTTCAGCACATCTGGGTTTATAATATAAAGGCCTGTATTGATGAGAAAATCATATGAGGGTTTTTCATTGATTTTTGACAGTTGCCCATCGTCATTGAGTTCACAGGTACCGTAGGGGATGATGTGCTCCTTTGTGGATGCCACGAGGGTTATGTCATTTTTTTCTTTAACATGAAAATCATATAGGCTATTATAATCTGCTTTAATAATTACATCACAATTAGTCACAAAAAAAGGTTGTGTAAATTTTCCCTCAAGGAGTTTGAGACTACCTGCAGTCCCCAGGGGTTCTGCTTCACTAATAAAATTAGCTTTATAATTCGGCTGTAACTCTTCAAAATATGCTTTAAGTAACACGCTCTTGTAGTTAACTGTTATATAAAATTCAATGCACCCTAAACTGGTGAACCGTTCTATAATATGTTCAATAATAGGCTTATCATGGATTGGGACTAATGGTTTGGGAAGTATTTTAGTAAATGGTTCGAGGCGGGTTCCCTTTCCTCCGGCCATTATGATTACAGGGATACCCGATAATGATACTTTGTCTTCTTCATTCATCTCGCCCAAGCTATTCCAAGTTACATAGTCCAGAACTTTTAAATTTTCATCAATAATGGGAATGAGATCTAACTTTTTTATTCGAAGCAATTTAATAGCCTCATCGCTGGTATATTGTCCAACCAGAAGAGTAGTAGATTTAGTGAAATAGATATTCTTAATAGTCGCAGAAATATGGATACCGGTCAATATACTTCGGCGAATATCACCATCTGTGAGAGTACCGAGAATTTTCATGTCTTCATCAACAACAATTAAGCATTTCTCTGCCGTTTTATCCAGGGCTTTCATGGCCTTGCGGATTGTCGTTTCAGGTGAAATTGTTATATTTTTCATTTCCGTTCCAATACTAATCAAAAAGCTACCGCTGACCCATAACCACATTGGCCACCGTGTAACATAGCTAAAGCGTGAAGTGCTTTTTCACTCCGTGGAAAAGGGCGTTCTCCTAATTCGGATTCAATTATCTTCATGGTTTCAATTTTGTTTTGTTATCATACACTGGTAGTCAGGTAGCCCTTTATATTTCCAATCATAAACACAAGTTTCTTGAGCGAAGATGTGGCTCTCCCACTAATGATTTCGAATAATTTTATGAAATGCATTCAATCCTTGGTACATCAATAATTCAAAAACAATACTCTTATACATATTCATTTTCTGCAAAAAATCATTATGTTTTATTTAGAAATGTTATTTTAAATCATTGAATTCTTTTTTCAGCTCTTTCGGTATAGGTTCGCTTTTCAGGATATCCATTATTTTCGCTGTTGCGCCCCCTTCTCCATAAGGATTTACAACAGACAGAAGCTTTTTCTGAAAATCGGTACTGTAGAGCTTGGTAAAACCGTTTTTAATTGATTCTTTTGTAGGTTCACAGTCAATTACACTCATTGCTTTTAGTCGCCCTTTCTGCCTATCACCGATATTAATGGTACCGACCTTAAATGTAGGCGCTTCCAAAAGTCCACTAGATGAATTGCCAACAACACCATCCACATACTGTAAAGTAGAAAGATAATTCAAATGCCCCATGGTGGTAAATGAAATGGATATTTGTTCATGACTTGAAACGAATTTATCAACCATCAGTTTAATGATTCGGCTATTTGAATCTGCATTCGGCATGGTAAAGATGAGATAAACATCCTTTATTTCAAGCAAACTATCCAACAGACACTGAAAATGCTCTTGTGAGGTCTGTTTTTCCAGAGTTACAGGATGATAAGTTATAAGTAAGTTTTTCTCACCGAACTGTATCCCCATTTTCTTCATCAGTTCTTTTCTCGAAAGAAGTTTGGCTTGTCTAATAGCGTCAATACCCAGACCACCCACATTGAAAACTCGTTTTTGATCTTCTCCAAGCTGAACCACACGCTCTTGGTATTCCGCGGCGGATACAAAATGCCACCAGGACATTTTAGTAATAGAATGACGAATGGCTTCATCAAAGGCGCCTTCAGTTCTCTCTCCACCGTGAATATGCGCAATTGGCGTTTTAGCAAAAAGTGCAGTTACAGTAGCAGACAAGATTTCAAATCGATCCCCCAGTATGACGACAATGTCAGGGTTAAGACTAACATATGCATCTGCAAACCCAATCATCCCCAATCCAGTTGACTTGGAAATGGCCGTTGAAGTGTCAGACGACAGCAGCATCTCTACCTTCCAGTTGATTGTAAATCCGTCTTTTTCTATTTCCTTATAGGTATCTCCATACTCAGGTGATAGATGCATCCCTGTGGCTATTACCTGGAGTTCAAGTTCAGGTTCATCATGAATGGCTTTCATGAGCCGCCGGAGTATACCATATTCTGCTCTTGTACCAGTTACTACACAGATTTTTCGTTTATTCATTGATATGTTCATCCAACACATAATCATTTTTAGATATCTTGCCTAGTAAATCATCCCACTTCATTGGAGATAGGCCAGTGCCGGGGCGTTTTACAGCAATATTCTGTAAAGTAAACTTTTCCCCTTTTTTTATTGTTTTACTTGCAACAATCGATTTTCGTGCAATATGGATGTTTTTAATTTCACTTTGACTCGGTTGTTTTATGCCATCCCCCAGGGCATTTTCAATATTCCTGATTGCCTTAACCATGGCTTGCAACTCATGTGGTTCTAAGCTTGCAACATGGTCGGGTCCTTGCTGGCTTCGATCAAGGGTAAAGTGTTTCTCGATGATGGTAGCACCCAGGGCTACGGCGGCGATGGGGATTTCAATTCCCATAGTGTGGTCGGAATAGCCCACGCGCACTCCCAGATTGTCCCGGATTGTGATCATAGCTTTCAGATTCACATCTTTCATAGGCGTGGGATATTCAGTATTGCAGTGCAAGACTGCAATTTGGTCTTTTTCCACGCCAGCTTCAATAAGGACACTGAGGGCGGTATGGACTTCTTTCAACGTGGCCATGCCAGTAGACATAACAATTTGCCTACCTTTACTACCAATATGTCTCAAGTATGGCAAGTTGGTAATCTCACCTGATGGAATTTTATATAAGGGGATGTTCAATTCATCAAGTAGATCGATACTACTATTGTCAAAACCTGTTGAGAGAAATCGGATCCTTTTATCTTCACAATAATCGATCAATTCTTTATGGGCGGCTCGGTTTAATTCCAGTTTCTTGATCATATCAAACTGCGACTCTTTTTTATCAATAAGCTTTTTCTGATATTCTGCTTTGTCTGCAGCTCGAGTGACTAGTGTTTCTGCTTTGAATGTTTGGAATTTTACAAAATCCGCACCTGCATCTTCAGCCACATCGATCATTTCTTTCGCTTTATCGAGGGATCCGTTATGATTAACGCCTGCTTCGGCGATGATAATTATTTTCGGAGAGTCCAATGCTATATAACCTGGGTTGACACCACATCATTTTTCAAGACAACACCGGCTCCGATGAAACAGGAACTCCCGATTGAAATAGATTGTTTAGTAACCACTCCACTACCGATAAAGGTTTCATTTCCAACTGACACTTCGCCATTTATGACTGCTCTCGTTGCAATGTGGCAATGGTCACCTATGAATGCATCGTGCTCAATGAGCGCATTATTGTTAATGATACAATTTTTCCCGATCCTGGCATTAGCATTTACAATTGCACCATGCATAACAATTGTACCATCACCTATCTCTGCATGCTTGGAAACATATGCTTTGGGCGAAATTATAACTGGCAAAGTATAATTAAATTGGTTTAATGATTTAAACAATCTGACCCTAGTATCCGGGGTTTTTATCTGACCCACAGTAATCAAGGCATTACTATACCGCTGCCCGAGAGCCTGTAAATCTTCATCCGTGCCGATAACTTTATAACCCAGATTCCCCAGGGTTTCCGCTTTTTTCTTTTCAACTAGCCCGGCAATTTTGAACTGATCGGACAATTCTATGACATCTATACAGGCGCGAGCGTGACCGCCAGACCCAATTAATAATATTTCATCCATTCAATAGTGCCAGAATGATATCGATTTCGTCTTTGGTAAGATTAGTGGAGGAGGGAAAACATAGACTATAATCAAGCTGCTTATTGGCATTATCTATCGCGTAGGTTTGGCTACCCCTAAAGGGTTTTTGCAAATGGTTCAGAGCCCAGACCGGTCGTGTCTGAATTTCATTTTTTTCTAATAGTTCCATGAGACTCTCCCGATCCTTACCGTACACAGAGCTGTCAACTTGAACAACATTAAACCAATGGTTATTATTTGCATAGTCCGGCACACCAGCCAGTTTGAGCCCCTGCACATCTTTTAGAGCTAAGTAGTATTGATTATGGATTTCACGCTTTTGTTGTAGGAACCCTGACAATTGCTCTAACTGGGCGACTCCTATGGCAGCCTGGACATTTGTGAGACGGAAGTTGTAGCCAATTTCATCATGGATATAACGAACCGAGTCATCCTTTGCCTGAGTGCTGAGATAGCGGGCTTTTCCAGCCAATTCCTCGTCATCAGTCAAAATCATTCCACCACCACCGGTGGTGATAATTTTGTTGCCGTTAAATGAAAGACAACCAAATCTACCTATTGTACCAGTATGCTTTCCAGAATATGTACCCTCGATATAGCGTGTGCCTAGACTCTCACAAGCATCCTCGACAACTACAATATTCCTTTCAGCACAAAATTCTATCAATTCATCAAGCCAGACAGCATTCCCCCAAACATGAACCAGGATTATTGCTGAAATTCTTTTACCGCTGGTTTTATTGTAAGTAAAACCATTCCGAAATTTCGTTTCTTCCAGGATGAATTGTATAGTCTTTTGGGAGTCAATATTATAATAATCATCTGCATCCATGAAAACAGGGGAAGCTCCGTTATACGCAATGGCGTTAATTGGTGAAATAAACGTCATTGTTGGTGCGATAACTTCATCCCCAGGTATCACACCTGCCAGTCTAAGTGATACATGCAGAGCGGCGGTTCCGCTTACGCAAGCTACCGCATACTTTGCCCCCGTATATTTGGCGATTTCCTGCTCAAAAAGATCGACATATTTCCCGGCAGAAGAAACCCAGTTCGTATCAAGGCATTCCTTGACATACTTCCATTCGTTACCGCTTAGATGGGGGGTCGAGAGAGGGATCATTTATACATTGTACTCATCTGGTTTATAAATATTCTGATTTGACTTCATCCATTCAATAGTTTCAATTAGACCAGAATCTAAGCTGTGTTTTGGCTTCCAGCCTGTTGCCTTAAATAATTTGGAATTATCACAGTACAGTCTTTCTACTTCACTATTGTCAGGTCGAATGCGATCGGTATCAGTAACAATAGTTATTTCTGAGCCAATAATTTTCGCTATTTTATGTACAAGATCTCCAATTGAAATCTCGTCATTCATTCCAATGTTGGTTGCTTCACCCAACAAACTATCGTGTTTTGATATTTCATAAAATCCCATACAGGTATCTTCCACGAAAGTTAAGTCTCTCGTAGGTGATAGATTTCCAAGCTTAAGCTTCTTTTTCCCTGATAATATTTGACTTATTACGGTTGGAATTATTGCTCGTGCTGACTGGCGGGGACCATACGTATTAAATGGCCTTACAATTTTCACCGGTAAATCAAATGAACTGAAATAACTATATGCTAATTGATCAGAGCTGATCTTTGATGCCGAATAAGGGGATTGACCCACAGCGGGGTGCATTTCATCTATCGGTACATATTGGGCAGAACCATATGTTTCACTTGTAGAAGTAATCATTATCTGCTCTATTCCCAAATTCTTTGATGCCTCCAACACGTTGTACGCTCCCTCAATATTTGTTTTTATATAAGCCATAGGAGAAACATAAGAATAAGGAATGCCGATTAAAGCTGCTAAATGGATTACAGAATCACAGTCATTCATTGATTTATAGACTGAATCGTAATCACGTATATCACCTAAAACTACTTTAACGTCATTTATAATTGGTGATTTTTCTAGCCAACCCCAGTTATTGTTGGTGTTGTATCGATCAAATGCAACAACATTGAATCCTCTTTCTACCAAAAGTTCAACTAAATGGGAGCCAATAAAGCCGGTTGCACCTGTAACTAATATTTTATTCATAAATGTTGTCCAAAGTCAAAAATAATTATAAGTTGAATTTCAAATTAATCTATTAAGATATTAATATTT
>Ga0233437_1005464_pt1 | contig 13754 bp, 11 predicted proteins | sample SI_122_August201_FD_182714 | JGI IMG/M metagenome (GOLD analysis project Ga0233437, IMG submission 182714) | Seawater microbial communities from Saanich Inlet, British Columbia, Canada - SI_122_August2016_200_MG | ecosystem: Environmental > Aquatic > Marine > Inlet | place: Canada: British... | reverse complement strand
GATGAGGAAGCGTATTAACATGAAATCGCAGCACCATGAGGTGTTTGCTTAATATGTTGGAGGCCCGGAAAGTGTCTCTTATTTTTTAAGCGATCTTGTCCGAATTACTTTGACGACTTACAGTCTTCAGCCCATGTTTCACATATAAAAAGCACAAACTCCTGTAGCAATCCAGTATCTTCGAATATTTCTTTACAAGTTTCCTGCGACAAGTTGTGAAGTTTTATTACACTTTGTGTCCATCCAGGTAGAGCATTCACAAGGGGCGCAATCGCACTAAAGCACTGAAGGGGGTCTCGATTTAGTTCAGGGTACTTATGCGATAATTCAATGTGAATAAAACGTGCTAGTTTGAAGCAAAACACCACGGAGCTGAGAATGCCACTAAATTGATCCTCTGCTTTGTTATCTGATAGCTCATTGATCTGATTATTATATTTCTCAATAAATTCGGTTTGGTATATCATTCTCAAATCAGGTAGTTGGAAGTCTGGAGGTGGAGGAGACTGCACACGATGCTTGGGGTCTTTATTCCTACCCTTTTTGCGACCTTTTTTTTCAGCTGGTTGAGTATTCGCTTCTTCCTCGCTCTCGTCATCCTCACCCTCGATTTTCAGGAATCCATTCTCAAACAGGTCCTCAATTCTTTTTCCAAAATTTACCAGATCATTGATGGGCATATTCCCATGAGCGTCTACCGGTACCTCTTCATCGAGTTCTTTAACTCCCTCAATGGTGAAAACCACATCACTGGGCGTTGCGGATTTTGATTTTTTTTGTGATGCCTTTCTCTGCCGGGCTGTGACGAAACCAAGATTCCCAGATATGAAAGCCATAATACTTTCAAATTGCTCCCATCCGTTTTCACTGTCTCTTTGTAATTCATCAATCTTTCCTAACAGTTGTTGTGTAGACCTACTCCTCATTAATACATGTTTTTGAATTACCCATGTAGCCCCTCTTGCAATGGCGGGCGCGAAAAGATTCAATTCGACCAGATATGGACGATCTCCCATACTCGGCTGATTGGTTGTTATTGGGATTGAATAAGAGGCTTGAGCATTTCGTTCGATGTTGTTGAAATGGGTGGTTTCTGACTCTCCGTTAACCAGTTTTGTAGTGAGCTGACCACTTATTTCTTCGAATTTAATATTACTGTTAAATTTCAGTTCAAGCCAACCGGGGTGGCTGATTGCTTCAAAAGATATGTGACTGGTATCGGAGTCGTTCTTGGGTGGCGCTGTATATTTCCAAAACTCATTCGAGAAAACTTCAACAGGGGAAAATGACTGGTAAAATGATTCAGCAGCCTCACTGCTGATTTCCCTGACAATCATCGTTTCCCAATTGCCTTCAGCACCAGGTGAATTGAGCAGGCCTGGCGTGGTACAATTAGCTGAGCCAACGGCTGAATATGTTTTTGTTCTTGTTCTAAACAAGTAAACCTTAGCATGCAAAAATCGACTCTCAGCGTCATTTTCTGTTTTGAAAACTGACACATCAATTGGGAGATTTGCCAAATTCACATGGGGATCATTGTTGTTGCAGAGGATTGAGCACTTGGGTTGCCCCCGCAGTTTTGTTATTTCGGATAAAGCATACATCCTGGCATCATAATACGGGGATATTATTTTGACCTCTTCTATGTCTTCATCAATATAGCTTAGCATCTGTGGTAGAATTGCTTCATGCGTGTTGTGAATAAATGTCGATGTTCCCCTGTCATTTTGACCGTCCGGAAGCATTCTAAGAATTTCTGCGATTATCTTTTTTTGCTCATTAGCGATAACCAGCTCAGTTAAACCCTGCAAAAATGATTGAAGGTTCTTAATTGTCCCTTTGTCCGCGTGGGACAATTCAATCATATCCACAGCATCAAGGTTGTGGCACATCCCTGGATAAGTAAAATTGCATCCAGAGACAAAGAGTACAGGACCCTTCTGTTTGTCAATCGCTAAAAATATTTTAGGATGAAATGCAAATGGAGTATCTTCCACTTTTGCTAATATATAATTAGTTCCCACCCCTCTAAGTGCATATAAATCATCAAATGACTGTGAGACTCCTGTGGTAGATGAGACAATGAGAATTTTCGTGTTATACTTTTCTTTGAATTCGTTTAGAAGTTTCTGCTCGATATATCCTAAGCCAAGGGTGAACGTGCAAATTATTAGATGTTCAGGCTCAAGTTGAGAGTACGCTTCAACTAAATTCAAAGCATTTGTATTTTGCGCTGGCATTTAATTATTCTGCAGCTAGATCGAGATGAAATACAAATTCGTTTAAGCAAAACCAGATATTTTGACTTATCGTTACAGAATCCAAAATAAACCCCCATTTGTGAGCTAAAAAGATAGCCTTGAGAGATTGTGATGCAACGGGATAAGATTGGATAGAATCCAGCTTCTCAATTCCATAATGTGAGTAGAAAATGCAAAACCTTCATCATGAATATGTATGCAATGAAGTATTTAAAAACATCAATCCAATTTTCAGAATCAGTATGATGATTTTCCAAACTTGGAAGCACGTGTTTACCAGGACAATCAGAATCGTCAGGGTCAACTTGTTCAGACATCCAACGATCCATTTTAGCAAAATACTTCACTGTTCTCTTCGATCTTTTGGGCGCATAATGATCTCGAGTGTAGATTCTCTTGTATTGCCGATTCCTTTGGCTCTCAAAAATATCTGCTCTTTTACCTGTATCAGTATTTTCTAATCGCCAATCATCAAAGATTTTCCAAGCACTCTTCTGAATCTCCAGAAATTTCTTTTCCGGGACATTTACAATCTGGCCAGTGCCACCGCAACTCTTGCATGAGCACCACTTGTCCCACTGATCAATGATCACCACTCCCTCACCTTGACAGGCAGGGCATATTTCTGTGAACTCTGGCAGGGTCTTCCTGTGAGGACCAATCGGTGGTAATCCTGTCAATCGATTGAAATTAGCCCTAGCTTCAATACCCGTGAGTCCGTAGCCATCAGGTGTCCCCCTTTCTCCACAGGATCTGCAGATCTCTTCGCCTAGCCAGACTTTGTTACCAGTTTCTTTGCATATATGTACCCATGTTTTATGTGGCATATTCTACTCCCCCTTTCTCGAAGCCACAAACGCCCTTAGATCCTTGGGTCCACCTTTCCGACAACAGTATCCACAGCCAAACTCATTCTTGCGGGCATTGATGAATAGTTTGTGCTTTGTTCCAGGGCATGTGGCAGACCAAAGCTTAGGATTGAGCAAAGGGGGTTGAGGGTGCAGACCCAGCTCAATAGCCACCTTGATGATTTTCGTCTCTCGTTTGTTAGCGGCTTCTTGATTCCTTCTGATGGTTGCCCTCTGTCTCTGATTGATCCCTTCGTAATCACTCCTGAGAAGCAGGCCTTCAGCCAAAAATTTTACTGGAGAATAGAATCCGCATACTGCATCGAAATACTCGCTGAGTAAAAACAGACCAGAGCGGAAAATAGAGTCCGTATGAGTCATGGTAAGCACTCTCATTGCCTGCCTAGATTGATTAAGCAAAAGGGTTTCAAGTTTTGTTATTTCATCTGCGGATGCTCTGTTTGGATTCTCATAGGGCCTCTCCTCTGTGACCATCCAAAGTTCATCGCCCCTGGATATTTGTCGTATATAGGCGATTTGATCCATGTCCAGTATGGCCATTACAAATAATTCATAAGCACAAAGTGCCACAGTATCTACAGGGAGAGCTGCTGAGCTTTCTGCGTCCTTGCCCCACACGTTGGAGCTCAATATCTCCAGGTTTTGATTCCAGCTCATTTTAAGCACTCCAGAACATCCTCACGTGTTCCATTGGGAACCAAAAAAGGGAATGAACTATCAAAGAATCTTGTTTGACACTCTCTGTCAGAATAGTCACCCTGATGAAAATGAAAGGCCAGCTGCAATTTGAGAAATTTCTGATGCTCTTCCATATACGATCCCAACTCCCACAGGCCTCTTAGCAGGTTCTCTCCAGTCCTGTCGCCATATTCCATCATGAACGAGTGGCAGGGCCTTGAAAAGTAAGGGATGTGAAGCCCTCCGGTGAGACCGGAGTATGGACGGATGATCTTTACGGAAATATCAGATTCATTTCTAAAGGTGATCTCTCCTTTGATGGTCTTGCCTTCTGCAACAATGCTAATCTCTTGATTCTTTGACATGTGACTGCCTCCTCGTATTGTGAAGATCTGCGGGACAAACATGTCTCAGGGTATGAATTTACCTTGAGGGTTTAGCACATGTTTTAAGTGGTTGCAATCCTCGCAAATCACCACTGTTTCTGATATCAACACTTCCAGAAACCAAAAATGACATCCGGAGATGCCATAAGCTCCCGGTTTAGCTCTTTATTTTATGTCGCGGCAAGTAGAGTTAAATGACGACACTCAATTATACTTCTTGATTCTAAATTTTCAATAGATTTTTGGCAGTGGAGCCCCTTTTATCTTATCACCACTTTCCATCAATCACCTTTGCTGTGTTTGGACCAAGGGAGTTGATTTTCGTGGGAGTCACAGCCTCGTTATTTTTCATGGGTTTTTCCCCCAGTTTCAGCGTCTTGGCAGCCACACTATCAAGGCCAGCAAGTTTGGTTGAACCCTGGAGAGGCTTCAATTTGTCATCATAATATTCAAACCAGGGTAGGCCAGCCTCTGTATAGTCAACAGATGAAGGCGGAGATCCTGGTATAGATTTACCAGTCACGTTATTCCACTGATCACTGTTAAGAATATGAACGAAACATCTGCTTGATGCATCAAGATCCCAGGCATCAAAACCATATTCATCCTCGTAGATCTCCTGGCGCATGAGCCCGCCTGGTGCTAAGCCCATTTCACTTGGTGCACTCATCTCATGAACGGAGAAACATAGATCTTTATGATTTCTGTGGGATTGCCCTTTCATCATCTCCTCATAATGGACACGCTTCATGGGATAGACGACAATCTGCAAGCCTCCATGCTCTGCTTTTCCTGTCAGTTGCTCTTCGGCTGTGTAGCCATCACCAAGCGGCATGGCGACAAATTGTCGGATCAGGCCTTTTTGGACACAATATCCATCTAGCCAGGGTTGATCAGGAACCACCAGATAATCCTGAGGTTTCATTACCAGGTCATTGGTCCATTGCTTTCCACTGACTGCGTTGATTTTGCCAGTGGCAATCTTGATTGCGCACGGATACCCTCCAGAAAAGTTGATCCAGAGTGCCTCTGATTGATACATGGGAAGCAGAACACCACCATGCTCTGCCCATCTGGATGGAAGGTTTGAAGGATGATCTTCAGTGTGTTCTAAGGGGAATCTACCCAAACCGGGAGGCAGTGGATACTCTCTGTTATCATCTGGGATGCGTAGAGTACGCTGGAAGTCTATGTGGCAAACCGCATCTTTGTGCAGTTCTGGGAAACTAAACACTAATTTATCCTGGTGAAGCTCAAGCATTGTTAATACTCCTTCTCTTTACTACCAATTCCCATCCTTAACCTCTCTGACAACACGCAGAATGGCATGGTCCGGGGCAGATTTCATCTCTCGCAGTAGATCGGCAAATAGTTTGGGTCTTTCAAGGATGACCTGCTGCAGCTCACTAGATAACTTCCCCGCCATAGCCAGCAGGACATCTCCGTCCAGACCCAGCTCATTGGCCAGTTTGAGAATGACTTCTTCTGAAGGTGGCGGGAAAACGTTTCTTTCAATTTTGGAAAGATAGGCTGGCTCTACGTTTATTCGAGCTGCTACCTGGCGCAGTGAGAAAGACTTATCTTCTTTGCGAAGTGCCTCACGAGCTTGGCGAATGTGGTTTCCGAATGTTTTCATGTGTACAATGTACTACACACTACCTCATCTACAAGAACTTTCCCATTCTTATGCGAAGCGAACGGAGGATTGGTTTTCAACCAGGGTTAGGATATCATCGAGATGCTAAAAGTATACATTTTTTTTAAGTCGCAATTCTCTTGAAGCCCTTACTCCACAAGAATGTGTATACGCAAAAGCGTATACATTTTATGCTTAACGGTGAGCAAAGGTGATTAACCATGAGCACATAAGTGCACTTTTCGGAATGGTGTTTTGGGATACAAAAAAGTCCCTAATATCTTTATTATCAAGAACTTAAGTGGTGTAGCAGGGGGCGGATTTGAACCGCCGACACGCGGCTTTGCCTACAAGGGTTTCATTTGTGTAAACCGCCCAGGATTCGAACCTAGAACCAATTGCTTAAGAGTCAAATGGCTGTGTTACGTAAGTAGCTATGGGTCAGCGAGCTACAGGATAGTAAAACAATCGGCATCCCAAACAATTGACTAAAAGCTATGAAAACTATGTCTGCATTAACCTTGTTACTTTTGTAGTCCGAAGCTATAATTTGACCAAATCTAACAGGGAATTAAATGCTAGCATTAAGATTATTTATTATCGGTATTGTGAGTTGCTTTTTTATCAGCTGTAGTTCCGAGACAAGCCAGGAGGAAAGGATCGCTAGTCAAATAGGTGTTGAAATTCCATCAGGGTTTGAAGTAATAGATGAAAATATTGAATATCTTGGGGAATATGGACAGGACTATACATATGCGGTCATATATCAATTTAAGGAGAATGATTTCGTCCCGCTAATTGACTCTATAGAACGTGCAATAATATCTAGTTCAAACTGGGGGAAATATCCTAATAAACCTGATGGAGAAGTATTCTGGGAATATGCTAAACAGTACAGATTAACGGGGTACTGGGTTAAAGACTCATCTGGATATGAGTTTTATGAACCCAGTTATAATGAATTACCAACATCATATGATCTCTTTGGGGAGACATGGCATGTTTCAGCTCATGTTAATGCAGCTAATCGGACTCTAAATTTTGAGTACAGTAAGATATAATAGGTATGGGGAAATATGTGGTCACATAAATTAAAGGTCTCAATAGAAGCCAGGGAAATGAGAATTACTATTTGGGTAGCCGTATGCATCACAGCTTTTCTGCTATTATACGGCGTATTGGATAATTGGGATATTATTGAATCCTTTATCTTCCTCTTACCTGGTGTAGCGACAATTGCAATTGGGTATCTTGTTTGGGGCAAACGTCCAAAAAAAAGACCCCTTGTAATAGCTTCCATCATTTCAATAGCAATAGTAGTATTGTATTCAATTTTATTACTATTTATTATCGTACTCTTACAGGATTTTGGAAATATGGTTGATGACATGTATGAACCAAATGAGTTGATTGGGCAAGATGCCATCAATGTTTTTCCAGAATGGATTGCACCGTTTGTACAAGACACCGACAGCACATACTATGGCACCCAAAGTTGGGAGGAACCAATCACATTTATCGCATATAATATTGAACCAATTTACAGAGATTCTGTAATAAATGATTGGCTCGGAGTTGATCACTCCACGATAGATACAATTAAAATGTCTTCTATTTCAGCCAGCAGAGAGAATATTTTTGACAGTCGCCAACAATATTGGAATCCCAAAGAATTAGGACATCCCGTGGGGTATCAATATCCAAGTGACTCACGCATTTATCGTAAAATAGCAATTTACGATTCACTTGGAACGCGTGTCTTGCTTTACAGTTGGCATGAGTAAGCGATAAAGAGCTATCCTTTTATATCACATAATCGGCGGAGAGACAACAGGAGATCCCTACCTAACAAGAATAAGTATGCGCAAAGGCGTATACATTTTATGCTTAACGGTGAGTAACGGCGATTAACTATGAGCACATCAGTGCACTTTTCGAGGTTAATGCAGAGTAAACAAAAAAGTCCTTAATATTATTATTATCAAGGACTTAAGTGGTGTAGCTGGGGACGGATTTGAACCGCCGATATGGGGATTTTGAGCTCTCGCCCTGTCCAATATCTTGATTCTCATAAAATCCACACACAGGGCAGGCAGAATGACCAACTGATTCTAGATCAATTGTACTATGACCTAAAAACCTTTGCCTTACAACCCGATTAGCTAAGTACGAGTCAGGGGTGTCCTAAGGTACCTCCAATTATGTGATAGATCCAGATGGGAGTATGCTCACTCTGATACTGGGAATGATCGAAGAAAATTATTTATACCTCATCCTTCAATTAGCTTCCAAAACTCAGTAGACTCCCTGACATTTGCTAAATCAGGATCGAACTTGAGCCAAGAAAAATCATCAAATCCCATTTCTATAGCAGTCTTAAGGTAGATCAAAGACTGAATTATATTACCAGTGTGAGAATAATAGCAAGATAGACCAATCTGCCCATAATTGTCCTTCCCCATATTATCCTTTGCTATCTGTAATAGGTCATCAGATTGAGGTTTATTTCCTTCAAGAAGGTATAAAATCGACAACTTTGAATATGCAAAACACATGGTGGGATCTGATTCAATCACTTTAATAAGGGTTTCTATTGCTTTTTTATTCTCACCCATTGCTTTATATGTTTCTGCTATATTTTCGAGAGCGTATGTACTAGCAATATCATAACTCGGAGCGTATTCCAAAACTTTTTCAAAATGGGATAGCGCCCGGTCATAATCCTTTTGATATAATAAGTTTAGACCAAAGGAATTATATGCGCCATAATTGTGGTCATCAACGTATAAAATGTTATTAAAATATTTTTCAGCTTTTTTATATTCCCCTTTCGAAGAGTAATGATGTGCCAAAAAATAATTATAATATATCTCATCGGGATTTTGTTCAAGGAGTTCATTAGCGATATTGATTGCCCTCGGATAATTTTTGTTGCCAATTTCTGAAAGCATCAATGAAACCATTGCTCCTTCATCTTTTGAATCATATTTTAAATATTCCTTTATATACTTTCTGCTCATAGCATATTCGTCAAGGTCTAAATAATAATTTCCAATTTTGCGATAATAATAGGGAGTATCAACTGCTGACTGCACCCAATTTGTCTCAACCCACTCTCTAGCATTTTCATCGATTTCATCGATTTCCTTAAAATTCATGCCTGCATAGTCATATATTTTTTTTAATTCTCCATCTTCATAAATTTCCATCAGCTTTTCCCATGGGATAGGTATGTTTTCCTTAGGGAGAATACTATCTTTGAAAGAAAGCACTTCTTTTACTTTTGTTTTATCTGCATTATAGTGGTGAACTCTCGCTAGTTTATTGAATGAATCTCTATATCTCTGGATAAAACCATAAGAAATATTTGTTCCAAAAATTCTTGGATCAGAAAATGATGAGTATATATATTCTCCCATAAGATTTTGTTCCCACTTCTGCAATGAAGTAACTCTCTCGATTGGTTGCGGGACCAATTTTTCAACCAAACCTTCTGATACTGTATGTTTGTGGAGTGAAAAAGGGACAGAATAATCAGCCCATGATATACTTCCAAAATATATGTCTCTAGTATTTATGTTCTGCCTAATGATTTCCAATACAATCTGGTCAGGTACTGAAAGTTCATCATAATCTTCACCCAAATAGGAATGATTTACTCTTAACGGTAAGTTTTCAACATAAAAATTATCTGGATTATATTTATCTAACTTAATGACCACATCTCTGGGTCTCGGCCAACTTTTTGGTTCCAAGCGGTCTATCTCCGCCTCCGAAAGATTTATATCGAGACCTTTGAAATCTCTCAAATAGTTTGCATAAAATGGGACACTCAAGAGAGCTAGATTTACAATGGTCACGTCTTCTCTAACTTTTTCTATTTCCTGCAAATACCAGGCAGGAAATGTATCATCATCACCATTTGTAAAAAGTATGGAATTTTGTGAGCAAGATGTCAATGCAGCTCTATTCGCTTCGATAACAAAAGGGAAAAAACCGCCACTTTGCTGGGCCCTCGTTAATGCTTTCTTAAGTTGCAAAGGTCTTTTTTTCTTAATCGCGTCAATCATCCAGAGTCCATGGACTCGGGCAATCTTTAAAAATCCATATTCATTTTCAGGCTCTAATTCTACGGATTTTGTAAAATTATCTATTGCTAGGTTTGCAAAATCTTGCCAATCAGGGTCATCTTCATTATGTGGTGCAAGTTGAACGGCTATTCTGTGAAGCGAAAAGCCCAGCTTGAAATAAATTAGTGGATCTGTCGAATCTGATTCAGTGATTTCAAAAAATAATTTAGCTGCGCTAAAATAGTCATCATCAGCATAATATTTGTCAGCTAATTCTCTCTTCAGCTCTACGTCTTCATGCGAAATTTTAATATCACTTTCTGTACTCTCATGTGAATTCAGGGCGATTAAATAATTTACCGGGACAGCAAAGTTTAAATTCTGCCCTCCTTTGAGATACATTGTGGTTATACCAATTACTTCACCTTTCATATTCAGTAAGGGTCCACCACTACTTCCTGGCGAGATAGGGGTTGTTGTTTGAATTAATTTGTAATCTTCCAAATCAGTTCGGATACCACTAATAATACCTGAAGACAAAGTATTTGATAGTCCTAGTGGATTACCAATCGCAATTACTCTTTCACCTACAGAAATATTATTTGAGTTTCCAAGACTTATAGCTGAGAGATCATATCCTCGTACATTGATAAGAGCAATATCTCTCTCTTTATCTATCGCAGTTATTCGATTCACATCATATTTTTCGCCAGTAACGAAGGCTACTCTCAGAGAATGGCTGCCCTCTATCACATGATGATTTGTAGCAATCAAACCTGTATTAGTCAAAACAAATCCAGTGCCCTGTCCAATTAATTCACCATTATCATCAAACGAATACACAGCAACTATTGCTGGGACTGTTTTGTTATAAATATCTGATTCAGTAATTGGCGAAGTGTTTTGAACATTTGAGCATGAGAAAAGAGAAAGAAGTAGAATAAAAATAAAATTTTTCATAGTGAACCTCCGCGATCGGACGAATTCAATTGTTTTATCTAAGGCAGCTACTTATCAATAACTAATATTTACCCCAGTTCAATGTAAAGAAGACAAGAAGAAAGATAATCGTGGGGGGATTTAGGGGCAAGATAGATTCTAGATTAATATTCAGACTTAACAATTCATTATTAGCATTTTTTATATTGCCAAGATCCTGTAATGAATTTTTAAACGTGTCTGGAAACATGTGAATTGATAAAATATTTAGCTAAGGGGACGAGCGTTTGCTTGAAAGAGATTCTAATATCCTGCTTCCAGAGCGGAGTTTAGCGCGTCGTAAACCGTAGGACGAAGAAGAATCGCAGCGAGCACAATCTTTCACTACTTTTTATTTCTATCGGGGCTGGCGTAGGCACAACCTACGCTCCACTTTTGGTGAGCCCCAGGTACTCGCTGACACTCTTATTATTAGTTTTACAAACTTGATTATAACGAGATTCAAACATCTAGGGGAGTTAGTGTATGCGACAAATCACGCTACCAAATGTCATATTTTTTACTTCAATTGAGAGAATCATTGATTCATTCTCAGCTTACAGACTGGGCATTTATAATATTCGCCCCAAGCATACCATGCTCCAAGAGCGAGTGGTGCTGTCACGGGTGTGGCTACTCCTCCTGTAGAGATAGTGATAATAAGCATAAGAATGACCCACATGGCGACCAGTATTCTTGTTTTCTCTTGTAACTCTGCACCACAATTAGGACATATTTTTGTCTTCTTTCCCATAACAATTCCTTCCTGCAGTAATTTGATTTGTCAATTTTTAGCCATTAACTTAGGTCTAGACTCGTCAAATGAGGCTCCTATCCCTATTACTAAAACTTTGACATATTCCTTGATCTTTGCAATTATCCACTCCCCACTATCATTCACCTACAGCCACTGGGTTGACCTATCCCCCTACATAGGATTGATCTTCGTTCAATTTCATGTTTGTAGTATTCGATTTGTTCGATATACAAGAATTATGGAATGCCATTTAACCACTTACTCATGGCATTTTGGGCATGGGCTGTTTGCATCCAATACTTCAACAGAATATTTGCACTTGCCACATCTGTACTTATTCATATTACTCATAGATATACTTAAAGTGTGAAAGATAGCAGGGTGAATGAATAGTACAATGAAAACAGTTACATAAACCAGGGTTATTGAGCAATTTGTATACCCAGATGTACATGCAGGTTATTGTACTTGCGTAATTAGCTGAAGGATAGGTTGGTATATTAAGTGGGTTCCCATAAAGGCATCCCCCTGTTCGACGAAGGTCCTTAACTCAGTTTTTTGGGGGGGATCCTCGGACGACATCAATTAATTGCATGTGATTTGAGGATTGTTACATTTGTTCATTGAGAAACATACAATCAACAGTTTCAAATTATTAGGAGTATAGGAGGACTAATATGCAATGCCCTGATTGTCAAACCCCTTTTGTGTCAGAAGATAAGTTCTGTTCAAAATGCGGAGCAGATATAGAAGCGATCTATATTCTCAATCCCGTTTGCCCCGAGTGCCGCAAGGAGTTTCCAGATGGAACAAGATTCTGTGATGTCGACAGCACACAGCTAGTACCTGTGGAGAAAATGACCCCTCGTTGTGTCATTTGCAACAAGGAGTATCCTGAAGAGGTATCTTTCTGCTCCAAAGATGGTGGAGATGTCATCCCAGAAGCCCTGAGAAAAGTGCGGCCGAAGGCATTCGATGCGGGCAGCACACTCAAAAAGGAGGAACTTGACAAAATTGGGAATGCCAAGCACAACATATCAATAGGCCAATATATCAAAGAGGGGTGGAAAATCTACCGCAGTAATACGGGCGAGTTTATTGGATTCACATTTCTGTTCTGTTGTTTTGCTGGCATCCCTCATTTCTTTCCTGGGATAGGCAATTTGATAGGTCTCTTACTCCTTGCCCCATTATCTGCGGGATTTCTGATCGTTGCCTTTAAGATTATTAACAAGAAGGAGACGGAGTTCACAGACTTCTTCAAGGGTCTAAGCTACTTTCTCCCATTTTTGCTGTTCTCAATCGTAGGGGGAGTGCTGACTGGAGTTGGCTACCTTGCTCTTGTAGTCCCAGGGATATATCTCACAATCTGTTTCTGGTTTGTACCAGCGGTGATTATTGATATTAGGGCTGATTTCTCGCAATCGATGCTGCTCAGTTTCAAAAAGGTTAATGCCAACTTCCTTGGTATTTTGGGGTTATGGCTCACTCTGGTAGCAATCAACTTCCTTGGTGTTCTGGCAGTAGGAATTGGAGTACTCATTACTATCCCACTCACTATGTGCATCACGGCGAGTGCCTATCAAGACATATTTGGCCTGAGGTCAGATGATTACTAGGTGTTAATATTTTTTGACATATAGCTCGGATATACCATTTACGGTATATTTGTCCCAGTTTGTCACAAACTGGATAGAAAACTATACTCGGGAATTGGGTAGAATACCGTAAGTAGAAGAGGGACTAATCCAATACGGAGTAAGCCTTTCCGCAGAGGCCGAACAATACTAAAACTGGCAAGAAAACAATTTTGACTCAGCGACTCTTAATCAATTCGCCCATAAAATGAGAATATGTATACGCAAAAGCGTATACATATTGTGCTTAATGGTGAGTAACAGTGATTAGAAATGAGCACATCAGTGCACTTTTCGAGGTTGTCGTAGAATAAACAAATAAGTCCTTGAATTAATATTATCAAGGACTTAAGTGGTGTAGCAGGGGGCGGATTTGAACCGCCGACACCCGGCTTATCAAGCCGAGTACCATTACTTTTTGGGCAAGTCAATTGGTTAGGAGTATTTTGCTGATATTGCATCTCTCCTTCGGAGGATATTGA
>Ga0233437_1005457_pt1 | contig 13759 bp, 7 predicted proteins | sample SI_122_August201_FD_182714 | JGI IMG/M metagenome (GOLD analysis project Ga0233437, IMG submission 182714) | Seawater microbial communities from Saanich Inlet, British Columbia, Canada - SI_122_August2016_200_MG | ecosystem: Environmental > Aquatic > Marine > Inlet | place: Canada: British... | reverse complement strand
GCGTGTAAAGACACAGGATGCGCGTCAGGGACTGATCTGGCATTTTCAGGGCAGTGGTAAATCACTCTTGATGCTGTTTGCGGCGCAGATGCTCAAAGCAGATCCCGACCTGAAAAATCCTACGGTGGTGGTAGTCGTTGACCGTGTGGATCTGGATAGTCAGATCAATTCGGTTTTCAATAACGCTTCGACTAAAAACGTCACGCCGGTAAAATCCTGTAAGGCCCTTGCTCAGGAATTGAAGCAGGACTCCCGGCAGATTCTTATCACAACCGTCTTCAAATTCGATGAAGTGGAAATTGATGAACACAACACCGATGGTTTAAATCCTCGGGATAACATCATCGTGTTGGTGGATGAGGCTCACCGCACGCAGGAAGGCAGTCTGGGCGAAAAGATGCGCTGGGCTCTGCCGAACGCCTTTTTCTTCGGATTGACCGGTACGCCGATTTCAGGTCTTGAACGAAACACTTTTAAGCTGTTCGGCGCTCCCAATGACCCGGGCAGATATCTCAATCGCTATTCCTACAAACAGTCTATTCGTGATGAGGCGACTCTGCCTGTCAAATTCGAACCTCGTCTGGTTGAATTGCGCATTGACCGGGAAACCATCGATCAGGGATTTGATGAACTGGCGGAGCAAAACAACCTTAATGAGGAAGAGAAAGCTTTTATCTCTCAGAAGGCCGGAAAGCTGGCGCATCTTTTGAAAGCACCCAAGCGCATAACTGCCATCGCTGATGATATTACGAATCACTATCAAAGCCACGTCGCCCCAAAACAGTTCAAAGGGATGGTCGTCGTTTATGACCGCGAGGCTGTGGTTCGGATGTATTATCTCCTTTGCGAGCAACTCGGAAAAGATGCTGTTGAAGTGGTGATGAACATTTCCCAGGGCACGATTGAAAAAGAAACCGATGAAAACGGAAAACCTAAAAAAATAGCACCGGATTGGCTTAAATGGCAGAAATTAGGACTTCCAATTGAGAAGGGAGACTTCAAGCGGTGGCAAGGGATCGATGCCAGCCCTGAAGCTCAGGAACAACTTCTTGATCGTTACCGTGATGCCACTGACCCGCTTAAGGTCATTATTGTTACAGCTAAGCTGCTCACCGGTTTCGATGCGCCAATCTGCTACTGCATGTATTTGGATAAACCGCTCAAGGATCATACACTGCTTCAGGCCATGTGCCGTACCAACCGTCTCTACAGTGACACAAAGAAGCATGGCCTGATTATTGATTACCTCGGAGTGTTTGAAAATGTTGCAAAGGCACTGGATTACGATCCCAAGGAAATCGAAGGCGTGGTGGAGAGCGTTGAGGCTTTCAAAAAGCTATTTCCTGAAGCAATTGGAAAATGTTTGGAATATTTCCCCGGAGTCGATCGGACCGTTGAAGGCTATGAAGGGCTGATTGCTGCACAGGACTGCCTTGTAGGCAATGAAAAGAAAGATGCCTTTGCGGCTCAGTTCAATGTGTTGAAACGATTTTGGGAGGCCATTACACCCGATCCTTATCTGAATGCCTTCCGTAAAGATTACCGTTGGCTGGCACAGGTCTATGAATCTATTAAACCCGTGGGTGGATTAGGCTCACTGCTCTGGGAATCGCTCGGGCCTGAAACCATCAAACTGATCCATGAGAACACTGACATTGATCGAATCAGAGATGACATTGACGAACTGGTCATGGATGCGGAGTCTGTTTTTGAATTGACCGAAGAAGAGCGAAAGAAAAAAGCCAAGAAGCTGAACATTTCGCTTATGGCCAAGGTCCGCTCCAAGAATGATCCGCGTTTTGAAGAGCTGGGACAGCGCCTTGAACGCCTCAAGGATAAATATGAAGCTGGTGTGTTAAGCAGTCTGGACTGGTTGAAGGAACTCCTTGATGCCGCCCGGGATATGGTCCGCCTTGAAAACGAGACCCATGAAGAAGTAATACCGGACGACAAGCAGGCCCTGACTGAAATATTCCTTGAACTAAGGAACGGCACCACCCCGCAGATCATTGCCAATGTGGTTGAGGACATCGACAAGATCGTTCGGGTAACCCGGTTCGATGGCTGGCAAAGCACGCACGCCGGACAAAAGGAAATTCAAAAGGTTCTCCGACAGACGCTCTTCAAATATAAGCTTCATAAAGAGCAGGAACTTTTCGAGAAGGCATATGGGTATATACGGGAACACTATTAAAGAGCTGGATGTATATGATCGCTAAGGCAAGAAAATCTAAATAAGATACGGAGAAAAATATGGCGGACTCTGAACAAACCACAACGGCCCCCGAGGCCATGAGGAATGCGGTGATCAGCATGGCGGTTGAATCCTGGCGCTTTGGCCGAGTGTTCGATCGTCTGCTCACGAAGCTCGATGCCGGAGAACAGAACCGATACAAAAGCCAGTTCCGGTGGTTCATCAAAAAAGTCGAAGAGGCTTTGGAGCAGGCGGAACTGAGGATCGTCAACGTTGAGGGGCATCCCTTCGATCCCGGCATGGCCGCCACTCCACTGAATATCGAAGAATTCGATGCGAAGGATGCCTTGATGGTCGAACAGATGCTCGAGCCGATCATTATGGGGAAAGAAGGTTTGGTTAAGACAGGAACCGTCACTTTGAGGAAGGTGGAACTATGAAAAATTTCGTTGGCATTGACCTGGGTACAACAAACAGCGCGATCTGTTCCTATGACGGCTCCGAAACCCGCATCTGGAAGAGTCCTGAACAAAATGATGTGACGCCATCGGCGATCTATATCGATCGGCGCGGCAACAAATACGTGGGCAAGCGGGCCTACGATTCCGCTCCGCATAGTCCGGATAACTCTGCGATGTTGTTCAAGCGGCTTGTGGGAACGAGCACGCCCGTGCATTTTTCTGCGGTGAACCTCACCAAAACTCCCGAAGAATGCTCCGCAGAGGTATTGAAGGTTCTGTTCGGCTATATGCCGGAAGAAATCAGGAATGATCCCGATACCGGAACCGTTATCACCGTTCCTGCGGCGTTTAACCAGATGCAGAAGGACGCCACCATGCAGGCCGCCAGCATGGCAGGTCTCGGCAAGGTCGCGCTTATGCAGGAGCCGGTTGCCGCGGTCATGAGTGTTATGCGTGCCCGCAATACCGACGGCATGTTCCTGATCTATGACCTGGGTGGCGGCACACTGGATATCGCCATTGCTGAAAGCATTGGTGGGCGGGTTAACCTTCTCGCCCACGGTGGTATCGCCATGTGTGGCGGCCGGGATTTCGACCGCGTCCTTGTCGATAACGTTGTCCGCCCTTGGTTGCTGGAAAACTTCGACCTCCCAGAAGACTTTTCTGTGAATCCGAGCTTCAAGTCGCTGCTTCGTCTGGCCATCTGGGCCACCGAACGCGCCAAGATCGAACTATCAGCCCGCGAGGATTCGGTCATCAGCCTCTCGGAAACCGAGGCTCGGGTAAGGGATCTCAACGGCAATGAAATCTATCTCGATATTCCTCTGCAGCGTGACACCTACGACAAGCTCATTGCCGAACGCGTTGGTGAATCAATCGAGTCTGCTCGAGAAACGCTCAATAAGGCGGGTCTATCTCCGCACGACCTGGAGCGCATTGTGTTCGTCGGTGGACCGACCAATTACAAACCCCTGCGCGACAAAGTTGCCTTTGAGCTGGGGATTCCAGGGAACACCGATGTGAATCCCATGACGGCCGTGGCCGAAGGGGCGAGCCTGTTTGCCGAATCCATCGACTGGAGCTCCCAGAACCGATCACGCAAAAACACCCGTGGGCAGATTTCCTCTGGCGGTGGGCTGGCGCTGTCTTTCAACTACATTGCCCGTACACCGGACGTTAAGGCCAAGATCGCTGTTCAATTGGCTGGCCAAGCTGCGTCAGGCTCAGAGTTTCAGGTCGACTGCGTCGATACTGGTTGGACCTCCGGCCGACTGCCTCTCAAGCATGGCGCAACCATCGACGTCACCCTGACAAAAACCGGCGACAACACCTTCAAGGTATTTGTTTTCGATTCCGTAGGCGGACCCATTGCCCTGGAACAGGACAAGATCGTCATTACCCGAACCGCTGCCTCAGTAGATGCCATTCCAGCCTCTCACTCGGTCGGCATTGAGGTATTGGAGAAACTCGGCGGGCGACCGGTACTCGACTATTTGGTTCGCTCGGGTGACTCGCTGCCTAAGAAGGGCAAAAAGATTTTCAAAGCGGCTGAGTCGCTAAAATCTGGTGCCTCGGGGTCACTCAACCTGAAGCTTTGGGAGGGCGAAATCGAGGACCCCATTACCGACAACCGCCCCATCGGGGTATTGAAGATTTCCGGCTCCGATTTCGGTGACGGCGTGATTCCCGCCGGTGCCGATCTGGAATGTGAATACGAGATCCTAGACTCCGGCAACATCAATATTAAGGTCTCTGTGCCCTGTATCGGCGGCACTTTCCACTCCGGTAAGAACTTCTATTCCCGCCAGGAGGGACAACTCGACTACACTGCAGCGGCCGTCATGGTTGTCGAAGAAGGCGAACGAACCCTGAATCGCATCGACGAGATCAACGAGGTCGTGGAGAACCCGAAACTGGACCAAGCACGGCAGAAACTTGAATCTGCAGTCTCGCTCGATCCCGATGAAGCAGAAACAGAGAAGTCTCAAGAGGCCATGGAAAAGGTTCTTGAGGCTCGCAAACTCCTTGCCCAGGTACGAAAGGAGCATCTCAAGGAAATCCGGCAGATTGACCTCGACGGCGTCGTGTCCTTCTTTGATGAGTATATCCGCCAACATGCCCGACCATCCGAGGCGTCAGCTTTTGACAATCTGGCAAAAACTGCACAGCGCTCAATCGACAGAAATGACAAAGACTTCGAGCACCACATAGATGAGCTGAAAGGCAAAAATTTCGAGATCCTCTGGCGGCAGGATTGGTTCGTGGTCGAGCGGTTCAAATCGATGATCAACTCACCCCATTTGTTTGCAGATAAGCACCGTTTCGAGGAACTCGCCCAGATCGGCACGCAACTCATGCGCTCAGATGACATTGAAAAACTTCGCGCCGTTGTCGCCCAGCTTTCGATGATTCAGATCGGCGGCAGCCCAGACAACGAGATGTTCGATGTAGCCAATATTATAAGGGGATGATTTATGGAGAACGACTTATGGTTGCCTAAAGGGTACGATTTGCCGGATGGTTCGAAAATTCGGTCACTCCTCTATTCCTGTGACGATTGGCAGATTTTTGATACCAATGGCTCCAACAATATTCTGGTCACGCACCCGGAGCTGATGCGGAAGTGGAATGATTGCGGTTATCTCGACGAATCCTTGTTCACAGAGGTTTCGTCTGGAACTGAATCATTCCGCAGTCTGAGCAGCCATAAGAAGTACTCCCTGACTCCAGTTGAAAATGGCAAGTCGCCCGAAAGCAAGGTTGATGCACTGGCCTTCGCTTTCGCCCTCAGAGAGTCTCGGAAGCTATCGCAGGATGCCTCATTTCATGATGCTGTTTATGTGGAGCAGTACTCCAGACTGCTCCCGGCCTGGACGCTGACACCCCACGTCGATGATGAAGTGGTTTTGGGTACTTGGATAACCGGAGGGGTCGTCATCTCCACAGAGTCCTTCAGGCGTTTGACCAACTTGACAGGGTGGATGCCTGCTGGCGATCTGGCCGAAATAGTGAAGACCGCCGGGTTTAGCGTACCTGCTGATGCGGGTCTACTGGCTAAGCGCAAACCCGCCTCTCAAGCCAAGACCGAAGCAAAAACCACCATCCCCAAGGAGGCTGTCAAACCTGAAAATCCGCAATCCCCAGAAGAACTGGACGAGGCTAAAGTCTTCAGGCTTCCTGGGCGTCCACAGCTCGAAGAGTTTTTTAACGAACACGTCATCGACATCATCTTCAATGCCGAGAAGTACCAGGCTTTGGGCATCGATTTTCCTTCCGCCATCGTCCTGCATGGGCCGCCGGGCTGTGGAAAGACCTTTGCCGTGGAACGTCTTGTCGAGTTTATCGATTGGCCCAGCTACTCGATTGATTCCAACAGTGTGGGCAGCCCCTACATTCACGAAACCAGCAAGAAGATCTCCGAGGTTTTTGACAAGGCGATTGATGGCGCTCCGTCCGTTATCGTCATTGATGAGATGGAATCTTTCCTGTCAGACAGGCGCTCTGGCAGTTCGTCCGGCTTGCATCACGTCGAGGAAGTAGCCGAGTTCCTTCGGCGGATTCCGGAAGCCATCAAGAACAAGGTGCTGATTGTCGCCATGACGAACCTGATCGAGATGATCGATCCGGCCATTCTGCGTCGCGGCCGGTTTGACCACATCATCGAGGTTGGCATGCCGTCGAGGGAAGAAGTGGCTTCGCTGGTGGACTCACTCTTGAGCAAGCTGCCGAAAGCTGATGATCTTAACGTGAACAAGATCCTCGATGCGCTTACCGGCAAAGCTCTCTCCGACTCGGCGTTTGTCATACGCGAGGCCGCACGGCTCGCTGCCAAGGCCGGGAAGACAGAGCTCGATCAAACCAGCATTGAGGCAGCGTTGAACAGCCTTCCTAAAGACCAAGAGAAAAAAAGCAGACGCATCGGATTCGTCTGGGATGACAAGTAACCGGAGGGGAGCATGGACCTTTTACAAAATCATTTTCACATTCTAAATGCCAGCCCCCGCGATAACCGTCGGCGGATCATGGAATTGGCCGATGAACGCAGCCTTCTGTTCGACTCAAATGAGTGCATGGAGGCGCGTTCGGAGTTGACCAATCCCCGGAAAAGGCTCTCCGCTGAAGTTGCCTGGCTGCCCGGTATTGGACCGAAACGAGCCGGAGAGGTGTTGTCGCTCATCGAATCCTCGCCAACGAAGTTGCTTGCGGTCGATAACCTGTCGTCAATTGCTCGGGCCAACTTGCTTGCATCCGGCCTCGCTCGTTTGCAGGATCACAATGCTGATGACGTGGCGGAATGGATTCTCGAAATCTCATGGGCATTTGAGGATATCGACCCTGAAGAACTGAGCGTGATCATCAACGAAGAACGGGTTGTTTCGGGGTTTCCGGAAGTATCGGACCTCTCAGCCGTTGAAACTGAAATCCAGGAACGGCGGAGGCACTATCGCCAGGTCATCAAGTCGGTCCTCGACAACCTTTCCCCAAAAGAACTCGTGGAGGCAGTCACCGTTGCTGTTGAATCCGCGACTGACGATGGGGAGGAACACGGCCCTATCCTGATAGCCGATCTTATTGATTCTTATGAGGTGGAGGCACAGGGATTTCTAGACAAGGAAGAAGGGAACATAAGAGCCCTTGTCGAGAAACTGCGCGCAGCCGTCGATGCAGAACGGTCCGATTCCACCTTGGCCCCCATGGTGAACCAGCTAATCCAGGTTGTGAAGAACTGGGATACCGTTGCTCAGCCGATTCAGGTCAGCACGAAGAGCCGAGGGCTCGATCACGATGCCAGTCACCGCGTTGCCGGTCTGGTTCGCGGCCTGGCGATTCATATGTTCAATGAGCACGGCAAGCTCGATTTCTCGCAGCAACTCACGAATATGCTGCAGGAAGTATTCGCGGAGGTTGGCGAGGTTGCCGAACGCACCGCTGAGGACGCAGATGCACTTGGCGAGATAGCGGAGCGAAGAAAGCTAAGCCGGTTACTCGACCCGATTTCTGATCTTTGTAAAGCAGCGCTGGAGAGCTCTGAAAAGCAACCAACCTCTGCTGATAGGGAGGCGCAGAAAGTTATGAATACTGCGCCCCAGCTTATAGCGAAGTTGTCAGCATCAAAACCCGGTGCCGAAATTCTCTCGCAAGGAAAAGATGAGATTGCACTGACCCTGATGCATTGCGCAGTTGTTTACGGCAACAAAACGGAAAAGTGGAAGCCGTGCATTGCATTCCTTGAAGAGGCCTTCAAGTACGCCAGTAGCCAAGAGGTAAAATCAAGAATCCAGAAGAACCTCAGCACTGTTAGAGATAACGATAGGCTTTATGGGGACCTCATACCCATCTCATCTGCTCCGAGTCTCCATACAATAAACGGGATTGGCACAACGATGTATGGTTCAACTGACCATGACCCTGCATCAGGATCGTACCTTTCTACCCATTATTTCGTATTTTTTGCAATACCCATTTTTCCGATAAGCAGATATCGGGTAATACCAACTGGTAACGGATACCGTTTTCTCGGAAAGGCTCCGCTACGGACATTTGATAAGTGGCACATTGCAATATCTCTGGGCCTGATTGCCTGGATGTTTATTAGCATGCAATGAACGGGAGCAACAGTATGGATAAAGACAACAAACGCGGATTCTCAGGCCTCAGTGATCTGACATCGGATACCGGGGCTCTCCCACAGTCTCAGCCTCGTCAAACCAGTCCACAGCCTTCAGCACCACAAAAGCCGGTGTTCGCCTTGCTGGAGCTGACAAAGTGGCCGACTCTTCCGGCTCCATGGTCGAGCGTCGATGCTGGCGAGACCTGGGTCTGGGGGGATTTCTTCCTGACTTTTCAGAAGAAGCCGAAGACCGTTCTTGACCTCACCATGGAAATGCAGGGGAAGAAGGCCGAGTACCGGGGGATGATCTATCACTACGCCATGTCGGTTTTCTACCGTATCGATAGGAATCCTCATGGACCATCGCACCGGCCGATCATGACCATTGCCCTCGAGCAGGCCGATATGGGCATGTTGGCCAAAATGCTCGGTAGCGAAGCTGGCGAGCTCCTTCAAGCCGAGGGTGGCAGCAAAATGGGACCGCTGATGATTGGTCTCTTCACCGGCGAGACACGATTGAACCTTGGTGATTATGAAAGCGACACAAGCTCGCAGGCGGTCAAGCGGAGGTTTTTCGAGATACTGGCTCGACAGTTGGGAGTAAGTGGCCAGCCAAAGATGATCGGTGACCTGGCGCAGGCGCACGGACATCCGGAAACGGGAATGCCCGCCAAAAAGAAAAACTCTGGATGCGCCCCGATGATTCTCTTGTGCATTGGTATTAGTGGTCTGGGCGCTTGGGGGCTGACGTTCATATGAGGGAGCTCGGAATGAAATTTATATGCGAAATGGAAGGGGGCGATGCCAATGTCTGGTGATAGCGACAAGAACAAAAAGGGCTTCTCCGGGCTTTCAGACTTGGCATCCGAGGTCAGTGGTATCGATGAGCCTATAAAGCCGGAGCCAAAAGCGGAGGCTAAGCCCTCAGCACCTAAGCAACCACCCCAGCCTCAACGAGAAGCAGCCACCTCCGAAACCGAACGGAAGACCACAAGCTCTCCTCCGCCTATTGAAACCGTGAGCTCTGGCAAAAGCGGCGGTGGTTCGGGCGGCAAATGGATTCTTGGCATTATCGGCGTCATCTTTGTGATCTGGCTGATTAATAGTGGAGACCAAAGCAACAAGAAACCCTCATACAGTCCGCCTTCGTCCTCGCAAAGCTACAGCTACCCGCAGAGCACCCCGTCTCCGACAGTTCAAACGCCAAGCACGACCCAAAGCGCCGGACTGCAATATACAAAGCCTTCGGTCGGCACCAACAACGTGCTGTCCGTGCCGGAAATCCGCTGGTGTATCCGGGAAGGCATTCGCATTGAAGCGATGCGAGACGTCATCGACAACAATGCGGGCATCGATGAGTTCAACCGAATCGTCAACGATTTCAACAGCCGCTGTGGGAGCTACCGGTATCGCCAAGGTTCCCAGTCTCGAGCTGAACGTGATGTTGAAGCCTACCGAAGCCAGATTGTCTCCGAGGCCATTAGGGATGCCAGGCAGTTGGGTAGCCGCTCGTACCCATTGGTATCGCCAGGTGCATCGACCAGCAGCACTCCCAAGAAGCCCAATGCCCAACACACCAGAGAGGCTCAGCAGCTCCTAACCGATCTTGGCTACGACCCCGGACCAGTGGATGGCGATTACGGCCGACGGACTGCCGACGCAGTTAAGGCCTTTCAGCGTGCTGCAGGTATCACCCAGGATGGTTGGATTGATGAAGACTTGCTGAGCACACTGCGGAGAGCAAAGGCTGCTTATAAACCGCCTGTCGTCTCGCAACCCAAGCCTCAAACCCAGACAAGTTTGCAGCCGCTTCCCAGCACTCCTTCGGCGACCACCACAGCGGCGGCAGGCTACTTTACTCGTGGCTCACATAAGGACGAAGTGCTGCGAGTTCAAGGTAGGCCAAGTGATATTTCAACGTATTCAGCATCGGGCTATGAAGAGTGGAAATATGGTTATAGCTCTGTAAAGATATCGACCCGTGATCGTCGAGTCATAAGCTGGAATAACGAGGGCAACCTAAAGGTAAAGTTACTTCCAGGGCAAAACACCTCCAACAAAACATACTTCACACGCGGCTCCCACCAAGACGATGTATTGAGAGTTCAGGGAACCCCTGATGACATTTCCATATACTCCGCATCAGGCTATGAGGAGTGGAAATATGGATACAGCTCAGTAAAGATTTCAACCCGAGATCACAGAGTATTGAGTTGGGATGATGAAGGAAATCTAAAGGTCAAACTTTTGCCCGGTTCAAACACTACCTCTGATCCATACTTCACCCGTGGTTCTCATCAAGATGATGTTCTTAGAGTTCAAGGAACCCCTGAAGATATTTCGACATATTCTGCATCTGGCTATGAAGAATGGAAGTACGGATATAGCTCCGTCAAAATTTCCACTCGGGATCGCCGTGTTCTGAGTTGGGATAACGAGGGCAACCTTAAGGTGAGATATTTGCCTGGGTCGAACATTACGAGTGGTCCATACTTTTCTCGTGGGTCCCACCAGGACGATGTGCTGAGAGTTCAAGGTACACCAGAGGACATTTCAACTTATTCTGCATCTGGATATGAAGAGTGGAAATATGGATACAGCACCGTGAAAATTTCTACACGAGACCGACGTGTAATGAGTTGGGAGAATAGCAGCAGAAATCTCAAAGCGAGATGATTCACACGAATGACTTGGAATTCGGATCACACTATATGAAACCAATCATCGCGTCTCAGATGGTGTTCCATAGAGAAACAAGGGGCTGAAATGAAAAGCAGACTGAAGAACCTTTACAAATACCTGATCGAAAACCGGAAACACGAAGTCAAAGGCTGGCATGATGCCTATCGTGAATTTTACGGTCAGGTCGGGCAAATCCGTGAACGTATTCAAGCTGGGGAAAGCATATCTCAAAGCGATGAGGCTTTTCTTAAACAGCTCCTCTATGAGAAGAGCAATGGGATTGCTTCTCGGGGCCAGTCTGTTTTGAGCAATGAAAACTTCCTGTCATTCATTAAAGATAAGGACTTCATATCCTCACTTGAACAGTTCATTCTTACTCCAACAAAAGATGCCTTCAGAAAATTTGAGGACGCATGGTCAGCCCAAGGCAAGTCCAACAATCCAGTTCTTGTCAACCGTGTGGCTGCAGCCTGCACTCTCGAAGTTTCCACAACAGTTGATTCTGGGAAATTCAATCAGGTATTCAGCTGGCTTATACGTGAAGGAATTGTCCCGACATACCCTGCAGAAAAGGATCAGGATTGGTTTTCAAAGAACCTGTTCTTACTAAAGATCATCAAAGATGAGTTTAGTGATGAGCTTCAGGACAAGAAAACTGATGAGTTCTATTTAAGCCAGTTTGTATGGGTGCTGTATGAGAATCTATCCAATCCTTTCAGCCTGAAAAAACAGATCGTTAAATACGGGGCTCCCGGAACCGGGAAAACTTACCAAGCTCGCCAGCAGACCTCTCTCTTATTTGATATCTGGAAGGAGGAATTTGCTTCAAACAGCAGTCTTACTCATGGAAGCCAGATTGAGCTGGTACAGTTTCACCCTTCTTTCAGTTATGAAGATTTCATGGAGGGTTTACGTCCCGTTTTAGATGGCAATGGAGCAGCCCAGTTGACCTTGCAGAACGGTGTTTTTAAGGAATTTTGTCGAAATGCCGGGAAGTGGGAAATTGATGTTTGCAGCCTTGGTCTTGAGCGAGACTGGGAATCAATTACGATCGATGAGCTTCGCCCCCATAGAGAAAAATTATCAGGTGCTCACTGGCAGTATATCTTCGAAATATCAGACTCATCCAAGTTGGTATCCGATGCTGTGCCACCATTCTTCTTCATAATCGATGAAGTGAACCGAGCCGAGTTGTCTCGTGTTTTTGGTGAGCTGATGTATTGCCTGGAATATCGTGGTGTCAAAGGCAGTGTCAAAACCCAGTATGCAAATTTGAATAACGAACACACCGGCATGCTTCAAAGCGATCAAGGATATCTGTTTTTCATTCCAACAAACATCTATTTGATCGGAACGATGAACACCATTGACCGTAGCGTGGAAAGTTTCGACTTTGCTCTTCGCCGCAGATTCCGCTGGGAAGAAGTAACTCCAGATACAGGGCTGTTGAGATACCACCTGAATCAGTTCTGTAAAACGTGGGTTCCTCTTGCGGACAACCTTGAACGGCTTAACACCCAGATAGCCAATGAACCCTTGCTGGGTCATGATTATCAAATCGGGCATGCCTATTTGATGAATTTGAAGTATGCGACCAGCCTTACAGTTGCGGAAGTAAGAGAGCGGGTCTGGGATGACTGCATTCGGCCGTTGCTGCAGGAATACCTGCGCGGTACCGGTAAAGAAGCTGAACTCATCGGTTCATTTGGAAAGGCATTCGGGGTTTAAATCGTGTGGCTATTCGACATCATAAAGGATGGAACTCTGGTCGATAACCAGTCTTATGCGGTCAATCGAGGGATGCTGACCAATAGGCGTTTGCGTGATTCGGTTACTCTCAGCACCAAATCAAAAGGCCAGTGGACATATCCTTATAACGATGATTCCGCCATTTGGCATTTTTTGAATTCGGTTTCTCGTGATGTCGAAAAAACATTGAATGATAATATTGCTGATGCCCTCGTACTCTTTAATGACGAAGATTACGAACACAATACTGATGGCGGGTTTATCAGTGTAACCGGCACTGATTCCAGAAACTTCACCCTCAATACCGGGAATCTGATTGGATTTGTTAAACGTGGCGATTATTCCCTGAAAATCAGCTCCCGGTTTGGTGATGCTTTCCTACAGTACATCATTGCCGATGCCGACGGGTTTCTTGAACTGGAAAATATCGGCGGTGAAAGTCACAGCGATGGTTATGAGTGGCTCCTTGCATATCTTTGGAATATCAAATTCAAGCGGGCTTACCGGCTGGGCTTACCCAAGACCTATATAACAAAGAATGATCGGATTTCCCGCGTTCGTGGAACAATCGATGCGGTTGACTATTTCCGGAATAACACCTCTGGAAAATATTTGTGTTCCTACCGTGAACATAGCTACGACAGCCCCGCGACCTCACTTTTTATCAAAGCCTATGAGGCGGTTGAACATTACTCTTTCTGCCAGCGCACAAGGAATGTCTACAATGCATTTCTTACAGCCAATCAGGGCGTGAAAAGATCTCGTCAGGAAATATTGAGAACGCCACATTTTACCAACCCGTTCTACAACGACTATAACGTGCTGATAGATTTATCGAAGCAAGTCATCGGTCAGCAAGGTTCTGATTTCGACTCCCAGCATGATTCGAGCGCATTCTTTTTCGATATATCGATGCTCTTCGAATATTTCATCCGAAAGCTCATCAAACGAGATGGGGTACGTCTGCTCAGCAAGTTTGAGCAACGCTATGAAATCCCAGCCGGAGCTCTCGGGAGTTATATGCGTAAACTTGAACCTGACCTTGTCTTTGAGAGCGATGGT
>Ga0233437_1005452_pt1 | contig 13780 bp, 21 predicted proteins | sample SI_122_August201_FD_182714 | JGI IMG/M metagenome (GOLD analysis project Ga0233437, IMG submission 182714) | Seawater microbial communities from Saanich Inlet, British Columbia, Canada - SI_122_August2016_200_MG | ecosystem: Environmental > Aquatic > Marine > Inlet | place: Canada: British... | reverse complement strand
TTCATTCGCCCAGCAACTTCGCCTGCTTCGCTAGTCAAACCCAGAACATAATAATCTAAGTCGTTTTCCTTAGAAACAACATTTAAATCAGTTCGTTTTGCTCTTTCTTGATACTCGTCTAAATTCATTTTATCACATCTCCTTAACTTTTTCATAAATTGTTTTCCAATCTTTACACGAAATAACGTTTGATTGATTATTCACATTTGCATGTTCATAAAGAAAAATAGTTCCATTGTATTCTTCACCTAAAAGTTCGGCTATTTGTGGTTTATCATCAATTACTCCAATAAACCGAGAATTATTTTCTTTGATAAATTTTGCTTTCCATTCGTCTCCTTTGTTAAAAGGCAATTCTGATGGCCTACAAATAATTTCTGCTTTTGGAAAATTATTTTGTTCGAGCCATTTTTGTGTTCCGTCTTTTACTTTGTCTGGCCTTGTTGTTGTATACGCTGAAATGGGTATGATTTTACTAATCTTAGTCAGATATGTATTTGCTCCGTCAATTAATGGGAGTTTCGTTTGTAGTTCATTTGAAAATCTTTGTTCTTCCATCCAAGCTTCTGCTTCTTTTGTTTGCCAGTAAGGTACATTTTGTGTGTATCTATATTTAGCAATCAATTGGTTTTGTGAAAGATTTTCAGGATTTCCAAATAATTTTTGCATTGTGCCTACCCAATAACCAATTGTCCATGAAAGTGTTTCATCAATATCTATTGCTAGTCCGGGGATCATTTTATCAGTTAAGTTGTAATCCAAAACAGTTATAATTAGAAATGTAGAGTGAGTAATAATCAACAATCAGTTCTAATCTCTAAGTTTATTAGAGCGAAATCTATATGAATAGTTTATTTTGTTTCTAGATTGTGTAGAAAACTAGTTGAATTGATCTTTACACGCTTGTGCATACGAGTTATATGCGGTGGAAACAGCATTTCTACAACTTTCAATTGCTTCGCCAGTCTCGCCGTTACAATTTGAAGCAGAAATCTGTAACATGGCATCATACATCGAACCACATTCTTTAAGCATAGCAGTGTTAATTGAATTTACTTTTGATTCCAATTCATTGATTTCAATTTGCATTGGCTGGGTAAGTTCTGCGATTGTTTTGTCTTGGTCTGCATTGTGTATTGCAAGATTGTTCATTTGTGTAAAAACAATTAGGAACAATAATAGAATTATTACGATTTGCACAATTATTACTTTCATTAATTTGTCCATAGATTATGTTGATTTTTATTATATTTAAAGATTGTGCCGTTCATCAATTTTTCGTTGTAAAAATAGGGGCTGCTAAAAGCGCCCAAGTGCTGCCGGCTTGCCGGCAACGCAGAGTGAGTGCGTCGAAAAAAAAGTTCGAATATTTTCAGGACTTTTTTCTCTTTTTAAGAGAAACCAATTTTGTTTGTATCTAATAGAACGAACTTATATAAATAATTATTGTTATGTAGTATTAATGATTGTATGAGTAAACTAATGGAAACAATAAAACAAATTTGTTTAGAAGAAGGAATAAGTTTCGAAGAATTTGTTGAGAAAATGAACAAGCGTTAGGCACTACAAAATAAATAAAATCCATCAAGCATTTTTGATGATAGGTTTGATTTAGCCTTGGTTTGATAAATCTAATCCATTACAGATCAGTTGGCTTTCGATGAATTAGTTATTTTTTTGTGTTTGCTATGTTGTATTTCCATTCTATTATTGTGTTGGTTAGGTTTGTTCTTAGTTCAGGTGCTCTGTTTATTTTTTTGAATGATTTTGCCATATTTATGAATAGTTGTGATATTTCTTTTTCTATGTCTTGTTTAAAGTTTTGTCCTTTTGGATTATTTGGTGTTGATTCTTTTATCCAGCAGAACATCATCATGAATAGTTGTTTATATTGTTTCATGAACTGTCTTTTTGTATAATGCTTTCCTCCAAGAATTACTATTTTTTTTGTTTTCTTATCATAAAATAAATTTAAATGAGAGATTTTATTTCGGATTAGTTTTGATTCACTAGATTGACTCAATATACAATCAGTATTTTCTGAATGAATCAATTTTTTTAATATTTGGAATAATTATGTAAAATAATCTGTTTTTGACAGAATTATTTTCGATGTAAGTTAAAACAAATTCTTGAAAATCTTTGAATTGTTTTTTCAAAAACTCGTTTTTAGATGTTCTAACTTTGGCTTCGAGGTTTCTCAAATAATCATCTAATGACAAATTTACTGTTCGCATTACAACTTGTATTGGAAAATCAAGCGAGTTAAGAAAATCTTTGTACGCACTAATAATTGCTTCTTGGTGTCTTGGAGACAAAATGTGAAAATTAATTGGATTAATTTGGATAATTGCTTTTGTAGAACCATTACTCAAAAAAATCGAGTCCTCACGAATCTCTTTTACTTCAATAAAATTAGCCATCTTCTTTGACAAATACCCAAGTTGTCTTGGTTGAGATAAAAACTTGTATAAATTAAATGAATATTCTTTGAAATTAAGGAACGCAAAACCAATTCCTAACCCGACTAATAATAATGCAATTACTGCATTATATTCAATGTCTAAAGGCGATTTTAACATTATTATTGCTGCAGGAATTATGAATCCACCTAACCACATTGCTTGTTTTAACGACAAATTAAAAATTACTTTTTCTTCATACTTTAAATTCTTTGGAATTTCATAACTCATTTTTTAACCCCCTTTACTATTGAAGCAAGTGAACCAACTTGTCCCGTTAATGCACTAACTGCCATGCCTAACATTGGCGCATTATCCATTACAGACGTCGCCGATTTTACTATTGCATAAGAAATTGCAAATCCATTGGTAATCGAAATTAGAATAAAGCCTAGGGCAGGCACAAATTCTAATCCTTGTGTTCCAGTTAATGCAACTATTATTTGTCCAGTTGCCACTAATAATATTACATCAATAAATTGTATTGCTAAAACTATTCCAATAAAATTAAAGATTATTTTTCCCCAGCTTCGACAACTTGGCATTAAATACAAGACAATTCCAATTGGAAATAATATAACGCCCATTAACAAGAATAAATATCTTGCAAACAAAGTTATTAGTGCGGCAATAACTGATCCAGCTAGTGCAATTAACATAAATAAGCCTGCACCCGAATAAGTGGTTGCCATAAAAAATTGTTCAAAACCTGAAACCCAAATAAACTGGGTTATTGCAGTTGATAATTCTAGGATTAATTGATAAAAAATAAAAGATAAGTTAACTGCAATAATCATTATAATTGCGTTTTTCAAAGACTCTTTTGCTTCTTCTCTTTTCTGAATGTTTGCTCCTGATGTCATGAATCGAAAACCCACAACCAAAAATATTAGTAAGTAAAAACACGAAATAACAGTTATTATTGCTTGCCACAAATCAAACATTAACATTGGATCCGGATTAACCGAAATTAACAATGCTGCCAAAGTTAATAATGCTCCAGTGAACTCGCGTAACGAACCCTTTAGTGATGCAGTTAGTAAATCAAATATTCCTTTTGGAATTGACCCAATTGCACCTTCTAAAATACTAGTTGTTTCATCTAGTTTGTGTTCTGTCGAATTAGCATTTGAATTGACCGCACCAATGACCCCGCCAAAATCAATTACGATTGGAGCGGGCGCCGGTGCAGCCACTGCTTGTGTATAGGGTGCGATTATCATTACACACAACAATAAAGGAATAAAGAATTCCAAAAATTTAGTCATCTTTTATTCCCTCATACCATCACGGTTGGTGCAGTCAAGTAACCAACTAATAATGGAGCTACCCAAACGAGCACTAAACCAATTACTGCATACGAAACCATGCTTTTTGCATTTTCACGATTTTGTATATTCGATCCCGATAACATATACATTGCTCCGGCACCAGTTATTGCAATTATTCCAACTATCGAAACTATTGCCTTTATCAAATCATAGATTTTCATGATTGGCGCAGTAATGTCTGCAACACTTGCTGCAAAAGCAAACTGTGTTGCCAACATCAAAACCATTAAGACAATTAAACTTTTTTTCATTTTCAAACCTCCACACATTTGTGTTTAGAAAACCTTTGCCCCGCCAGAGATTAATAAAGATTTTGTTCAATGATTCCCAATTTTTGAAACAAAAAACTTTTTTTTGAAAACTCATGGACAAAATCTATTTATATGTTCGAAACAGCAGTAAGATAAAAACGAGGCGAGCAAAATTGAAGAATATTAGATATGAATTATTAAAAGCTAAAAATAAAAAAATGAAAATTAAGAATAAGAAAAAGATCTTAGATGCGATTAGCAAATTTTTGGATGGAGAAACTTTTGGAGTATTTGTTTTAAGCGAGATTGATAAAAAAGGACGAGATTTTGTTCGAACACTAGCAATTAATTGTGATGCGATTCACTCGCGCGAACTAATAAAATATTTAATAGAAAATTTGCCGGGTTTAAAAGAAGAAGTTGAGGCATTAAACCAAGATTTTTCGCATAACAAGATGGTGAGTTAAAATGATTTCAAATCTATTCGCAGAAGTACTAGAAGAAATAAAAAAAATGGGCGGAAAATTATCACAAGAACAAGAAATTGCATTAAACGAAGTACATAAACAATATAACGACATGGTGGTGGAAGCATATGCAAAAGGAAAAAAACCAAATTACTGTGAACTTAAAAGGTGAACAACTAATATACAAATTTGACGAAAACCTCAAAGCATACCACAAACTAAGACTCAAAGGGCGCGGAACAAGAGACTACCATTACTTAATTAACGTCCCACGATTATATGTAGGAAACAAATACTGTCCTGAAAGTAAATATTCTGTTAGTTTTGGAATGAATAAAGAAAATGGGCACCAATTAGTAGTAATTGATTTAGACGATTGTACTGATTTACAAAAAACATTAAATCTGTAAGCAAGTCACTGATTATTATGGTATAAAAACCGAAAGTTGGAATAATAAAATCTTTAATAGAAATATTTTTTGAATTTGAAAGCTAGTTATTGTTTTCAAATATTTGTTTAAATATGCCTTCTTCTTGTAGCATTCGAACTGGCAAAAAAAGAGGTTCTGGCAAGCTATTCCAATCGAACCATTTCCAACATTCTAATTTTTTTGGTTCAGTATTTTCAGGATCTTTGGAAGTTTCAGATAAAAAAATAATTGCTTTGTATTGTTCTTTGTTTGGAAAAGAAACATTTATTTCTGTTATAAACTTGGGGCTTTTTATTTGTATTTTTGTTTCTTCATTAACCTCACGTATTGCACAATCTTCTATTGATTCGTTAATCTCTAAGTGTCCTCCAACAAGACCCCATTCTTTAAATCCATGTTCAGTTAATCTCTTTCCAAGCAAGATTTTGTTTTTATTCTTAAGTATTGTAACTACTCCCACTTTTGTTTTTTCTTTCATATTTTTACCTTTTTATATTAATGGATCTATTAAATTTGTGTCACAAGTTTTTCTTATTGCTGGGCATCCTGTTGTGTTGCTACTATTTAGTGCTTTAATTTTTTTAAATCCTTGTCCTGCGTTTATGGTTTTTAAAAGAGGGTCTTTGTGAACATTTCCTGATACAAAGTCTTGGCCCAAAAATATACAAGGGTTTATTTCCCCGTCATAGTTTATGTGAAAACTATCAATTCCTGCTCTACACGTATCTTCATGTATTTCAATTAAAGCTCGGTTTTTTATTCTATGTAGTTTTTCAATGTTGATTTTGCAGTTAGTATTGTTAATTAGGTTGATAAATTCTTTGTAGTCGTGACTAGGCGCACAAATGACCATGTTTTTTGTTGCTCTGCCAATGTTTTTTATTCTTCTAATTTTTAATTTTGAGTTTAGTGTTTTAACTAATTCAATGTGATTTTTGAATTCTCCAAGGTTATTATTAAGCATCATACTTTCTATCCAAAAATCAACATTATTTTTTGCTAATAGTTTTGTGTTGTTTAATGTTTTTGAATATGTGTTTTGGCCACGCAAGTATTCATGTGTTTTTTTGCTTGTTTCGAGGCTAATACTTAGTGAGATTTCGTACTTTTTGAAGAAGTTTATCATTTTATTGTTTATTCGTAGGCCGTTTGTTGTCATGGAGATTGAATAGTTATTTTTGTGTAGTAATTCTAATATTTCTTGGAGTTGTGAGTGAATTAGGGGTTCTCCGCCACCAAGTTTGATTTTTTTGATTTTTAAAGGTTTTATTTGTTTTATTATCTGTTTTATTGTTTCTAGGCTTAATTGTGTTGTTTTTTGGGGATTAGATGAATTTAAGCAATGTTTACAATGTAGATTGCATTTGTTTGTAATATCAAGATACAGTTTTTTCATAATATATTTCTTAAACTGGGACTTATTATATTTTAGGTTTAATTTAAATCAACCAAAAAGTTGATTTTTTTAGGGTTTTTTTATTACTACTAAAAGTCTTGTGCCATGATTTTTACTAACTTTTCTAAAGATTTTTGCTAAAGGAACAATGGGAATACAAATTAACCAGTATTTTTTATTTTTGAATAGTAGAATTGAAATGGTTTTGGCTGTTTTTTTATACCCCGCGTCAAGGTCGTTGAATGTTTTGATATAAAGTAGGTTAAAGTTTTTCTTGAAAAATTTTTGACTAAGTTTTAGAAAATGGTGCGGGGGAATGTCTGTTGGAAACTCTCTTTTTCTTGAAAATATTCGATCTTTGTTTGGGGCAGTAATAATTAAGAGTCCATCTGAGTTAAGTAGTTTGAATATGTTTGTAAAAAACTTTTGTGGGTCTATTTGGTGTTCAATTACTTCGGTGGCGAGAACTATATCGAAGTTATTTTGAAGTTTTTTTGGTAGGTGATTATCAATACGTAAGTTAAGTGTATTTTTTATTCCATGTGCTTTTCCATATTGAAGTGCTTTTTTATCTATGTCAAGCGCATAATAATTTTTAGATTTTATTTTAAATTTATCCCTTAATACAAAGAAACTTGCACAATCACTTGCGCCAACATCTAATATCTTTTTGTTATCTAATTTCGGACCGTGTTTTTTAAAATATTTTACTAGTTCTTTTGTCCAATAGTTAATTGGGTCTAAGTTTTTGTTTTCTTGCCATTGTATGGAATAATTAGAATAAATATTTTCAAAGATTAAAGGCGAATAGTAAGTTAGAGCACAGTTATCGCATTCATAGAGCGAGTAGGTTTTATTATTGGCGGTAGAGAGTATTTTTTTTAAGTATTTTTGAGTTGTTGATTTGCAGAAAGGACATTGTTCTTTTTGATTCATATTTTGAAAGCCTCTTTTAATAATTTTGTAATGCAAAAGTCTTTTTATTCGAATGTTTAATATTGTTAGTATGGGAAAAATAATTGTTATTACTGGAACTTCTGCTTCTGGCAAATCTTCTCTTGCTAAGAAGGTTTCTTCAGGATATGGTTTTCCTGTTGTGGGAGTGAGTGCTTTTTGTGAAGAAATTGCTAAACAAAGAGGTTTTAGTGATTTAGATTCTTTTGAAAGTGAAGTTGGTTTACGTAAATCTTATTTTGCGCTTATTCCTAATTTGTTGGAGCACATAAAGATGTTAAATTCTTCTAATGGAGGGGTAGTTGTTGAAGGAGTATATAACCCAGAGTTATATTCGAAAATTAAAGATATTGCAAGAGGGCAATCATTTTTGTTCTTGTTGGGAGCGGCTCGTAGCACTAGAAAAAATAGATTACGTTTAAGAGAAGGTTTGGATTCCGCTTCAGCAAAACGCGGACTTCATGTACGGAGGGTTAATAAAAAAATGAAAGGACTTAATGCAATGCTTACTCATCCTGATGCTATCCCGTTGGGCCGGGCAGGATTTAATTCGCAAATGAAAATTATTCAAAACGCTTTGAATGGGCGAGTAGTTAGTTCACAGGGTTTAGCTCGTCGCACTATGAGACATTTGAAAGAAAAAAAGATTGCGTTGCAAAGACTTTTTGATTCTAAGCGGGGCAAAGTAAAATATCGTAGTGCCCGAAAAAAATGAACTCCTTTTTTTGTCTTAATTGGATTTATTTCTTTTTAGTATAATCTTTTCAATATAGCTTAATTATATAACAGAATCGGCCATTAATGAGGTATCTTGTTTAATTGCGTTTCTCATTTACATAATAAACTACTTAGAAAGTTTTTTTATTAAATCTAGTTCCTTTTCGATTAAAGACACTTTTTCGGGGTAAAAATCAGACTCAATTATTTTTGGTACATCGAGTTTTAATAAGGGTTTAATTTGTTCTAATTGTTCTGGATTTTCTTGTAAAAAACCGTGTGTGCGGATTCTTTCGCCTTGTTTCCATTGGACAGCTAGGTGGATTCCTTTTACATAGTCTTTTAATTCTAAAAATTCGGCAGGATTTATTTTTGCTTCTAGCATGTGGCAAGTATCTAAAACTAGTTTAAGTCCAGTATTTTGTTCTAACAAAGTTCTCATTTCAGTTACTGTTTGAAATCCTTGGTTATATTCTTTTGAATTTAAGTTTTCTACACAATTAGTTAAATTCCAGTTAAGAATCGAGTAATCTTTTATTGTATTTGGGTGAAAAACAAGATATTCTGCTTTGACTGACTTGTATATTGCGGTGGCTTTGGCAATTACTTTTTTTGTTTCTGAGTCGTTTTTATATTCTGCATCAATAACTGGCATGTGTATTGAAACAAAATCCAAGGATCTAACAAAATTTAATGTATCTTTATCAAATTCAAATGCTAGCAATTCTTTTGGTGTTGCAAATAATAATTCAATCCCGTTAATTTTGTCTGAATATTTTTGAATAAACCTGATCGTATCATTTCGCTCTAATTTTAAATCATAACACGAACCAACAGAAATAGCAATGACCATAATATCACAATACAGTTACTTCGCCGGGTTTGAATGGTGGTGAACACCATACTTGGAATTCTAGTGTTTTGTAGGATAAGTTTTCGATTCCGTGTATTTCTTTGTTTGAAAAATTAATGTAGATTGGTTCTTTTGTATCAAATTCTTTTTCAGAGTCTTCTAGTAATAGTTTGAAGTTGCCACCGTTGTAGAAGCAAAATACTTCTTGTCCGTTTTCGCCTCTTTGGTGAAAATGTTTTTTTAGTGTTTCTTTCGGTTTTATCTTTGCGTGAATTACATCAAAATGTTCAAAAACCATCTTTGGGTTAAAGCCAACCGTAACGTTTTCTTTCTCTAAGTTGTTCCATTCTAATTCATTGTACTTGATTATTTTTGCCATTGTTTTCGCCTTCTAATAATTTATATGGGAAGAAATCACATTTAAATTCTTTGGTTATTTCCATTACATCCATTTTTTTGATTATTTGGTTAAAATTGGTTCTAAGTGCATTTAATTGTTCTTCTAGTTCTTGTGACGATTTAGCATGTACTTCAAAACACACATTATAGTTTCCAACACCACGCATAATATAGAATACACCTTTTAGTGCTTTCAAATCTTTTAATAGATTCTCTTCGTTTTCTTTTGTCAGAGTAATGTTTAGTAACACATAATACCAGTTTATGCCAAGCGAAGATATATCCATTAATGTTGTGAACTTACTAATAAATCCGTCTTGAACTAGATTTTTGATTCTATACGAAATAGTATTTTTGTTTATGCTAAGTTTTGCAGCAATATCGGTTATTGGTATTCGTGCGTTTTGTGATAGTTCGTGCATTATTAAAAAATCAATTTTGTCAAGTGTCCGATTCTTGGCTTCTCCGATAGTAGCATAAAATTTTTCATCAAATGTTAGCCCTTCGAATAATACTTTGTATGGGAAAATAAATGCGTCTACAACAGTAAATGTTTCAAAATCAATTACATATTCTCCGATTAAGTTGAATAGTTCACCCAGGTTTTTTCTAAATTCTTTTATGTCACTTGCTAGGATACATACGACTAGATTCCATTTACCCATTCCTTTCGAAATCCAACAAGTTGAGTTTAATGCAGTTATTTTGTCAAATAATTCGTTATTGCCTATGCAGGCTTGGTTTAATTCAAAATAAACGTTGTAGAATGTAATTCCTGTTTTCTCATCATCAAAAATCGAAATAAACTTTTTTATGATTCCTTCTCTTTTGAGTATTTCTATTCTGGATTTTACTCGTTGTTTTGAAATATTACACTTTTTGCCAATATATGCATTTGATAACCGACAATTACTATTCAGGTAATAAAGTATTTTTTTGTCAATCGAATTTGGTTTGTACGCCATACTTGTTTTTTGCAACTAAACCTTTAAAATCCTTACATATGACAAAGATTCACACAGTATTTGGTATTTTGTAACATTTTATTAAAAATAGTGTTATATATGCTCAAGACGCAAAACTATTATGTTAATGGTTCAAACAGAGATTAGTTTTCCAGAAAACAAGACTACAAGCGATAAAATAATCGAAGTTATTAGTGGTTGCCCGGGATTAACTTCAAAACAAATACATTACCTAATCAAAGACAAGGGAGTTAATGAAGTTAGTTATCAAGCTACGTTTAAACAACTAACAAAACTACGCGAAAAGCAAATGCTTTGTAAAAAAGAAAGAAAATACTATATTGACCCCAAATGGATTAAAAAATTAAAACAATTCATCCTAAACATCGAAGAAAATCAAGATCTAAACAAAACGATTATTTTGATTCCTTAAATTGACGAAAACCCCAGTTAGTTTTATAAAGTTAAAACAAATAATTCTAGAATGATCGAACACTTTATTTTTGAAATCTTTTGGATAATAGTTTTTATTATCGCTTTTATTCATTTATTTAAGAAAAAAGGATTGTATACTGCGTGTTTATTTTTGTTGCCAGCAGTCGTTTGGAGTTTTTTAGTTGAAGTTAGCGGAGTTCATTTGTGGGGAATTTATAATTATTCCCCCGAGTTTAGTTTCATGATATTAGGGGTTCCTTTAGCTGTTGCTCTTGGTTGGGCGAGCATAAAACATTTTGGTTATTATTTTGTTACAGAAGTCTGGCATCCCAGAAAATGGTTTAAGAAAGATTTGGAATCGGCTTTTGTTGCAACAGGCATTGATTTTCTGATTCTGGAACCTTTTGCGTTTATTTTTAAGTGGTGGGCTTGGAATAACAATAGTTTTTGGTTTGGAGCCCCTTTATTCAATTTTATTAGTTGGTTTTTAATAATAACAATTTATTTAGCCGCATATCATTTTGTGGTAAAAAGATTTAAAGACAAGAAAAAAAGAGCACTTTGTTTCATTGGATTATTATTAGTTGGATTCGTAATATTGCAAATAGTTGCATTCGGTTATTTGAGTATTTTTGGTGTTTGGATTTAGAAAGTAAAAAACACTAAGAATACGTATCCTAGTTCAAGAGCGATTATTAGTATCATTATTTGTGTAAACAAACTTTTTGAATCAAAGTTTTTTGAATATTTTTTAAATAAGAAAACATTACTAACCATTAAAGGATAAAAGACAAGTAAAACAAAAAATTTGCTGTCGATTATTCCACTTCTAATCATTTCAAAAAGAAGTCCAAATGCCAAAGTCAATATTACAAGTATTATTGCTATGCTTTTGTTATAACCTATTTTCACAGGTAATGTTTTGGCGCCATGAAAAGAGTCGCCAGCAAAGTCCATAAAATCTTTTGTTATTGATAACCCTGCTCCAAGAATAAATAAGAACGCGGCTAGTTCAAATGGAAAAGTTAATTGTGGATATAACGCCCACCCTAAAGCAAAACATAGTGTTGCATAAAAGAACGTTACGGATAGCGTTCCGATTAAAAATGTTTTTTTCAAATGCAATTTTGGGAACGAATATGCTATTGTTACTAACACAGATATTGCCATTATAGCAAGTGCTTCAATGCCAATAGTTGCAGAGAGTATGAGTGCGATTAAATAGAGTATTATTGCTAAATCTAGAGCTCTTTTTTCAGATATGTGCCCCATTGGTAATGGTCGGTCTAATCGGTTAACTTTGTCGATTTCTTTGTCGGCGATTGCATTATATGAATTAAATGCGCCAATTACACAACATATTGCTATTGTGATTATCAGAAATCTGTAGTCGGGTAATATATTTGATGTGGCAACTGCGCCAATAAGGGCTGTTGTTATCGCCATTGGAATATATTCTGGCGAAAATAACTTCAAATAATTTCTTACTTTCATAAGTCTAATTTACTTCAGCTTCCATTTTTTCCATAACTCTTGTTTTCTCTTTTTTATGTAAGCTGGAGAACCAACTTCTATTTCACAAAAAGGGTCGCCTCTTGAAGTACACTTTATTTCTAGTGCATCAACATCTTTTCCTAGTGTTGCACTTAACCCGCCCGCAACAAAACCGGTTGGGATAATGTCGACAGGGTATTTTGATTTGCCACAAACTTTAGGTAATTTTGAATTATTGAATTTTACTCTAAAGTTTTCTTTTGTAAAATCGATTTGTGCGATTTCGAGTTGTCCGTATCCTGAGAAAGTTACGATTTTTGTTTGCCAATCTAGTATTTTGTGTTTATCTTTAAACTTTTTTAGTTTTATGAATTGTGCATTGTATTCTATTGATCCTTCTTTTGCTCTTGAATATAATAAGTTATATGCTTTTTCAAATCCCATTGATGTGATTAGACCTTTTTGTAAATCGCAAATAATGCTTGTGGGCATAATGTTTATGTCAATGCCCATTAGGCTTAAGTCTCCATCTTTAACGTTTAGCAGTTTGCTGAATTTAAACATTTCAAATAGGTTTGGCATTTTCACTCACTTGATTTCACTATTATTCCTTTTTTTCCCATTTCAAAAGAATAAATCCCACTTTTTTGTTTAGTTAATCTTATTTTTGGTATTGTTAATGTTCGAAACCCATCATCGCCTTCTACGGTGTGCAATACTATTATCGAATCACATAAAAATTCTGATAATGTGTCTCTGCTGTAACCATCTTGTCCTTTGATTATTTCGCTTGTTAGCATTGCTGTTGCTCCTGTTGCACGCACAGCATCTAAAATCATTTTTACTTTCATTCTTGCTAAACTTTCATTATCCATTGGCACGGGGATAACCGAATCCATTATTTGTTGTGCCGAATAATTTTGATTTGCGCTAGATGGACTGCTTGTTAATGATGCTAGCGAGTCAATTACAATAAATTTGGCTTTTGATTTTTTTGCTTGTTTTGATATTGTTTCCATTATTTTTGGAGAATTGGGGTCTAAGAATAATAATGATAGGTGTCCGTTGTTTTTTCCAGTTTTGAGTCCGAATTGTGCTAATTGTTCTTTCATCATTGCTTCGGTTTGTTCAAAAGAAATGTATAACGCTGCACTACCTTTTTTTGCTATATTAAATGCGGTTTGCATACAAAAAATACTTTTTCCTGTTCCCGGGTTACCACTAACTAGTGTTAAACTTCCGCTAGGCAAGCCACCCTCAATTAATTTATCAAAACCTTTTAATCCAGTTGCTACACGTTTAATCATTATAATCCCTCTTAGAAAAGAACTCAAAGGAAATATATAAATCTTCTTAATACAGGTTAGGCACTACAATTATCCGCCTCCGCGTCTTTGGCCTTGGGTTTGCTGTGCAGCTATTACTCGAATAGCTTCTTTTTGTGCTTCTTCTACGGGAATGTTTTGTTGTTGCATTATTTTGATCGCTTCGGAGAATACTTTTTGTGAGATGTCTCGGTCTTGTTGTATGATTTCTTTTTCTTGTTTTAGTTGTAAGAATCCTTCAACGCTTAATGGGTTACTACAACGCATACATGTTCCGTTGGTTTTTTTGTTTGTTGTTCC
>Ga0233437_1005450_pt1 | contig 13783 bp, 11 predicted proteins | sample SI_122_August201_FD_182714 | JGI IMG/M metagenome (GOLD analysis project Ga0233437, IMG submission 182714) | Seawater microbial communities from Saanich Inlet, British Columbia, Canada - SI_122_August2016_200_MG | ecosystem: Environmental > Aquatic > Marine > Inlet | place: Canada: British... | reverse complement strand
GATGATCTAGTCATGTCTTGCACATCACCACCGTATGGCATAACAACGACCTTTGTGTTTGCAAGGTGGTATAAATACGGTTCTGCTCGCCACAAAAATACCGTCCCCAATCCAAGTGGACCACCGTTAAAGTATATATAAACACATTTATACTTGTAAACAGACCAGATAAACTCGATGACTGGTAAGAGTAATTTTCTTATTTGTTTTTGTTGTATCCAAAAATCTGTACGGATGTCAAATTGATCTGTAATAAAATAAATTGAATCCACATAAGTTTGTGCAGAAAAACCATACTCTTCGAGTGCTTTTTTGTGATATATATTGTTAATTAGTGGCTCTGGCCCCAAACCAACATCTATTTTTTTTTTGCTTAAGCGCGCAAAAATTATTGCCGATAGCAAAAAAGGAGAAATCATAATTTCGTAAAAAAAACGAACTATACTAATAACAAAATGCTTAGTCATCCATCAGAACCTCATAAAATACTGTGTATTAGAGATGTTGTGGCTATAATTGGCGAGTTGATTATAGTACGTAAGTCCAAATCATACGCAATCGATACCCATAATCGCGCTCGAGGAGATATCCCTTATAATTGGCTACTCACAGTCCCAATATACGACCCCATGACTTGCTTCTTCAACAGCCATCAAAACCTTTAGTCAACCTAATAAGATCATTCTCGTAAAATTGCAGTAATACCTTAAGGGTAGATAAATAGCTATCTGCTTTATATCAGAACAGCTTATCGTTTTTTGCATAATTATGCTGTTCCCAAAGAAATTTTACTCCTAGCTTTCAAGCCATGCCCTAATCCCAGTTTCAAAGGGGATTTGAGGTGCCCACCCCAATTGTTTGAGTAAAGCAGTAGTATCACCGACCAAAACAGGTACTCGTTGTTCCGGGTGTGCTGTGAACTGAGGCGCAATCCCAACGGTTAGACCTATAATCTCACTTACTCTACGAAGAGTTAGCCTATCAGGGCCTGCAACATTGAATGTCGCAGAATTCTCAAGCGTTAGACATCTCTCTAATACTCTAGTAACATCTGCGACGGCTACAGGATTGATTTGCATCCCGTCTTTTCCATGTAAATCTATAGCTTTTCTTTCTTGCACGCGATGCACTAATTGTGAAATTAGCATTTTAGGGTTCAGACCTAGTCCATAAGGAGAAAAGAGACGCAAGTTAATGATTGACATGAGACTGGTGTATGGTTTGATAAGCAATTCAGTTGCCAGCTTAGAAGCTGCATAAAAATTTCGTTGTGCACCTATGTCAAATCGATCGTCTTCTCGTGATGGCTGTGTCGTCTGGTCATATACACTCCCTGATGATGCGAAAATAAAATGCTGTGCCTCTACATTGCGGGCATATTCAATTGTGCGAATCACGGCTGCTACATTTACTTCAAACACGTCTTTTGCACCGTCTGGAAAAACGCGCCATTCCGGTGATTGCGCGAGATAAATAATACTGTCGCACTTTTCAGGCCAGGTTTGTACACAATTGGCATTTCGCAAATCACAAGGAAGCCATATTACATCTGGGAGTGATGAGGGAGTTTCGTTTGGCAAGCACTGCGCATAGACCTTCCAACTGCTATTAGCCAAATGTTTGACAATATGTTGTCCAATAAATCCCGATGCCCCCAAAATTAAGATGTTCGACTTTGTTTTCAAACTCTCTCCAATCTAATCTTATTTTTTGCAAACACTTTGCCAACCATACCTTCCATCGTATTAAGCTTGTTTGGAATAACAACTTCATTTTTGCAGGTAGCGTTTAATATCCACAATGGAGAGGATGCTGTTTGCACAACGATTCCGGCAGGTAAAGCTGCGAGGATACGTCCAGGGATGCGATTGAGTTCACGAAATGCATAGCAGTCAAAGGGAACAGCCTTCCATATTTTCCACTTCTTACCATCTAGAAAAGAGAAGGCTCCTGGATAGGGATGGGTTTGTGCCCGAATAGAATTGTATATTTCATCAACAGAAGACCTAAAATCAATATAGCCATCATCTGGAGTACGTTTTTGATAAGTAATTATATGTTGACGGCTTTGGACAATGGCATCTGGTGCTCCATCTAATACTTTAGGGATGGCTTTTTCAAAAAGACGAGAGCCAGTATACATTACCTTCTCATAGAGCATTCTTATGTCATCAAATGGAGTAATCTCAACAACTTGAGAAGCAACTATATCTCCATCATCAGCATTCTTCGTTAACTTAAAAACATAAACTTCAATGTCATTAAAATTTTTAATAATATTCCAAGGTAACGGTGCTCTTCCTAGTCCGATTGGGGGATGGCCTGCATGTATACCTAAACCTCCATATCTAAAAGTTTCAATGATTTCGGGTCTAATTAAACGGTTCCATCCATTAACAATCAAAAGACCGTTTTCATTTTCTTGAATGTCATCCAAGGTTATGTTGTAGGTTTTTAATTTTGTGAGCTTAATATCTCTTTGGGCACACACATCAGAAACGTCAGCAAAACCTGATACCGTGTACCTTTCTGCCACTTGTTTCTGAATTGTAATAACATGAGCAATGGGAACCCCCTTCGAATGCAAATACTTTAGCCCATATAAACCATTTATTCCAGAGGTTACATAAATTATTCTGCCTAATTTCATATGTGAGTACTCCTTGGGTGATGATATGGGCCTTTCAAAAGTAAATCGCTTTCAAACCACCAATCGGGATGCACTAAAACTTGAAAACGATCATGTTTATCCAGATGAGCTGAAAGATCTCCTTCACGCCAATTAGCATTAGAATCTGAAAGATATTTCATTGCATCACAGTATTTTGGATCCATAGCATAAAATTCAAAACCGTGTTCATAAGGATCATAGATTTCATGATATAGGGGTGTATTATGAATACCTCCGCTAATCTCACGATGTTCTGAACATGTTGCTATCTCACTCCCAATAACAGCTTCTATCACATCTTTTTCACGTTTTAGAAGCTCTGGCGGTGAAAATCGCAATGCACGCCCAACATTCATCGCCTCAAAGTGAAGCCCAATCTCATGACCTAACGAACGAATTCTATCAATCATAGACCAAGTTGAACATGAGAATAGATTATATTCATCAGCATGAACCCGAAATAAATAAGTAGCCGTACATCCTAATTTGTGCTCAATCTCAGCGAACCTAAGCATGCCATCACAAGTGTAATCAACATCATGTCGCAGAATTATTGTCTTTAGTGTTTTAGCATCGTAGTTTTTAAAAGAAGAGATTTTGTATCCTTTTTCAATAGCTGTGAGAAGCATTGTATAATAGGATTCATAGGAGAATTGCTGGATATCTTTTGTTTTACTCATTGATTTTAGCCCTTAGTATTGTGGAGGCTTACATAAATAGCTACGTTGTGTGTTTTTCAATAACATCATAATAAAAATTTACCAAACGGTCTTTTATTACAGCGTTAGAGTGATAAGTTTCATACCATTCCATGCCCTGTTTTGCTAATTTGTTTAGCCACTCTTTATCTTCATAGGCGCGTTGCAAGCCATTAAAGACCTGTATAGGAGTTTGAGCATTTATACACGGTGGATTCTCTGGAAAACACCAATTATGAACATCTTGGTCCAAAAAGAGCATAACCGGCTTACCTCTGGGTAAAGCTTTGGGTAAAATGCTGCCAAAGGCACCTAGAAAAAATTGATCTGCCACAAAATCGCATGCATCAATATATCTGGTCATATTAGCACTGTGTTGTGGGGTGATCCACTTGATACGATCTTCAATTCCTAGCTGTGCTATTAAATCCTTACTTGCAGAAACAGATTGTCCCCACTCAACAAATACAGCCCCAAATTTCGGGTTGCTTTCTTTTACATATTTGGCAATTCCCTCTATCAAAATATGATTCGATTTGAACCAACTGGGATCTCCTTTTGGTTGCCTGCTCCAATGTTGTCTTGCTGGGTGAAATAGTAAAAAATCAGCATTAAGTTCTTTTTGTAGTTTTTCTCGCAAATTTCCTCCATCAATAGAATCCCAAGTCTCATTAATTGGGTGAGGAATAAAGCGATAATCAGGCAGTTCTAATCGTTCGGCGGCACGTTTATTATCACAGTTGGTGATAATAACACCATTAGCTAGACGATATGAAAGAGCTATAAGGCGTCCTTGGGAGGTCTCTTCAAAGGGGAGGCTACGGATAGTCCCATGTTCAAATGCAAGGTAGGGACGCACTCCGCTGAGCAAAGCAAGAATTGGATCAGTACCATAGGTTTGAATTACATCATATTCTGCAAAAAGTCGACCAAGTTTATTGATTAGATGTAGATACGGTGTAAGGTCACTTAGTAAAAGTTGGTCTGAGCGATTCGGGAAAGCATGTGAGAATTTTGTGGCCAGTTCCTGATAAATTTTTTTATAAGGACTAGTACGCGAGAACTTTAGCGTTGTGTGTAAAAAAGTTAATACTCTCAATGTGCGTAAAAAAACTAATATTCTCCACCCCCCTTTTCGCAAGATAGTTAGAGAGCGTTTAGCAAGCACGAGGGGGAGCAATAGAATTGAAAGAGGGCGTTTTTCCAGTGAACGGGTAAATTTTAATTGGTATTTACTAAATTTTTCTTGCCAATAATTACCTTTACGACGAGCAGATAAATTACGAATACAAATGTTCAGTGGACCTTGAACAAACCAAGGTGGACGCTGAAAGCCTCTTAAATCTACCTTCTCCCAATGTGGATAGAATTCTGAATCTATGTCGCCCACAAAATCAGCATCTTCCCATTCCGGATTCCCCATAATATGGTAGTAGTCATGGCACATTACATCACAATCAAAACCCGCGTCATTGAGTAGTTTTGCGTTAAGGTATGCATTGTTAGCTATATTGCCAATGTGTAGTATACGCATTATTTATCCTATTAACCTGTCATAATAACTATAATCTGTTCGTCAACCTTACCATAAATCAGTTTTCTAAATCCAAGATTTACCCTCTAATATATGCTGGGTGAATGTTAAGAACGGAGCGTGATCCTTCTGGAAGATTGTTGAGTAGATATATCAACCGGTCGATTCCAATCGCAAACTCAAAGAGTGTTTGACCATCAAAGCGTCCCGCTGCTACCCACTGATTCTTTCCAATTAACCAAAATTGATAATCTGTTTCCCAGTCACAATAAGGGTTATCCAAAAGATATTTCTTCATCCAATGCTCAGAACGAACACTAGCTTTCTCTTTTTCAGTAATGAACGCCCGAACTTCTAGAAGGTTAATTTTTGTCTTTGGTCTAGCAAAGGTTCCCTCATACTGTAAATTGAGAAGACGCTCTGAAAGTGATTCCAGTGGCAGTGTATTCCCCTTAGGAGAGAGTTCTTTACGCGACCAAAGTTTACGACCAACAAAAACCTCAGAATTCTCTGCACCATAAATCGGTAGCGAATTGTGTCCCACTGTTCCTCTGATATTGGCTCTCAACGAGCGCAACCACGCAAGTTCTGTTTTGAATGCTTCACTTCCATCAACTCCAGGATTTAAATCGGCTCCCAAAACATCATTGTGTATGCCAATCTCACATCCTGTAACGATAAAGCCGCGCACCCACTCGAGGAGCAAGGGGTTGCGCACAAATACGCCATTATAAAATTCACCATAATAAATTGCTGTATGAAGTAAATAAAAACTTCCTGCTACTCCATAACGTGCTAGATGTCTTGCAGCCCGAAGAGCTGTTATAGGATCTGCATCTATATCATGGCGCAAGCCTAAGAGCCTCTGGTTATCTGCCGGTGTTGATAGCAAATCAACTAACGGAACAATTGAAAAACGATCAAGTCGCACTAAAGCTTCTACAAGTTCCTGATAATAATGAAACGGGTTAGAGAGTTCATGGTAATTTTGTCTCACTTGGGAAAAATAATCTGGCATATCACGACCTGTATATGTATAGCCTGAGCCCTTATTTTTCGCCCTCACAGTTTTCCAAGAAGAAAAATGCTTCAATGCGAACTTGACGAATTTCTTCAATACGGACTTGACGAACTTAATGATGCGTTTCATGCCCTGTCCTTTCTGGAACTCGTGCGATCACCCGAGTCTCATAGCGGATATCTTGATTGCTCGTTCTAACTGGCTCAATAATAATCTCACTACAACCAAGGTTCTCCAACGTGGCTCGTACTTGACGGGCGGAAATGTCTGTGTAAAAACATTGGTGTTCGTCAGACCAAGTGTAATGGTGCTCTTCTTGGTCGGGAAACCAACCCCGGTAGCAGGTGAAATAGATCCAGCCAGTAGAGGCGCGTACCATCGCTTTCAAATATGCTTCCACATCATAGATGTTGTCAATTGTTCCGCTGGACATAACCAAATCATATTGTTCTGGTAGAGGTTCCGTAATAAAATCAACGCACAAGTAGGCGTGATTGGGGTTGTGCCTGTTTTGCTGACACCATTGAATACTATCCGGGCTCAGGTCAACGCCCACATAATGGTAATCTGCTAAATCATCGCTGTAGCCTACTCCAAGCCCACATCCCAAATCAACAACAGATTGGATACTTTCTCCCTTAGATTCCTGCTGATGAATCCAGTCAACCAAATCTTTATGCATTTGGTACCGGCTATCATACATCCATTGATACCACTCAATATCACCAGATTGCTCATGCCAAAAACGCCCATAATCAATTGGTTTCCATCTGGATGACTCGTTATCATAATAACCAAGCCGCTCCATTGTCTTCGTAGCCAGTTTATCAAAGCGATCGCGTTGACCACTATCCCAATGCTTCCAGTCAGGATAACGGTTTGATCCCTGATTGCGCTCCTCAAGTGAATTGATACGCATGTCTAGCATGGTTTGAACTTGACCCCGTTCAAGCCCCGTGAGTTGAAGAAAATCAGCCACTCTGAGTATTTCCTCTACGGTCGTTCTTGTGTAATCTATCTCGATCCAAGCCTCTTGAGGAATTTTTGCCAACTGTTCCAAGTACAAATTATTAATTGTTGACCAGTAGTAAGCGCTCATCTCTTCCCTGGTCAAATACTCCCACTCTTCGAAGAGGGTGCTCTCTGGCAAGGGTCTGGGTCTGGAGTAGTCTGATGTGTCCAAATGAACAGGGAGATTCGCAGCAGAAGATATAGCTCGAGAAGATAAATTACCTGCATCATAACATTCGCGGTAGATACTGCCAAACATCCGCTCATGCCAATCTATTAGTGAACGGACGACATCTCGCCCGTCACGTTTGATAAAAACAAATTTACTCTCCAGCATCTCGTATAGATACGGGATAAAAGGACCGAAAGTAACATCCTTTTCACCATAGACAGCATATTTTTCGCATCCGGCGCGAACGCGTGGAATCACTGTAGATTCCAGAATCTTTTTAGGGTCAGAAAGCCTGCTTTCCATAGCTAATCGCGTTTCAATGTTCAGGTTTGGCATTGGCTCAACAACACATCTACCATTAGAGGCTGTGTCCAATATACGCGTCAACGAGGTGGAGCCCGAGCGGGCACAAGATACCACGAAAAAGGCTCTTTTAGTATTAGTTGATGAACTGAGTTGAATCATTTTTTTCTAGTTAGTATTTGGAATGATTGATAAAGGCTCATTAGTTTTATGTATCTCCACTTTGGCACGATAATTAACACTGCCAAATTGCAGAGATCTAAATTCTCGTATTATCGTGAAGCGTGTAACCCCCGTTTTCCGGTCAAATACCTCAACGTCTGATTGTATAAGGTCGTGGTGCCATGGTGAGGTGGCATTTACTGTAACGTCATACTCCCCAGAAGCGAAGTGATTTTTATCAAAGGAAAAGCTGACATAAACATATTTTGTACCAGAAGTGTTGAGTTGTTCATAAAAGTCAGAAGGTTGCCAAAACATATAGGTACCATCTGCTCTATAAATTATCAAGCTAAGGTTAAAAGGTGGGGAGTTTTGAACGCATTCCACACAAATTTGAATTGTAAAAGGCTCTTTTTCAGGGATAACATTCGTATGACCGTTGCTTGTTTTAATAATAATATCTACAATTTCTATAGGAGAAGTGCGCCTCTCATTCGCAATAATAAGAGCTTGTTCTCTAGTCTGGTCATCAATAGGAGGTATTGTCTCTGTTGCGAAGATTTGAGACCACCCATCAGACAAAGTTTCTTTCGATTTAATATTAAAAGGCTTCCAAATAGCCGTTGCTATATCAAGATATTCTAATACCAGTTCTTCAGTATCTCGACTATCAGACATTGCAATCCATTCCACTTCAATTGGCCAAGCTTTTGATACAAACTCAATAGGGCGATTGAGCAGAATATGCCCACCTTTACGCGGCGCACCTGCTCGAGAAGCCAAAATGCGAACGTCTACAGTCTGTCGCATATAGACACGTCCCCATTCACAACCCATCACATCCAAAGAAACACCATGTTGGTTATCTATAGCATCTAATAACGGTACCAATATAGTTTCTTGTTGTTCTGGGGTTGGGCTATAGCTGATCTGTATTTTTTGAATATAATGACTGGTTGTTGTATGAAAGTTTACAGATGAGCGTAACCGGATCCGAAGAACATCTGGATCACCAATTTCATCTGGTGTCGCAAGGTGTAGATTTTTCTTGCGTCTTTTTATATTTGCCGATCGAATGACTTCATCATTTCCGCGTGCCATGTCTTTCTCATACTGGTTTGTTACAATATCAACAGGACCAATAAGCCGGATACTACCGTTTTCCATCCAGATAGCGGTTTCGCACATTTGCCGTACCGCAACGATCGAATGGCTGACAAAAAGTAAAGCTTTTCCACGATCACACAAATCCTTCATTCGCTGAGCTGCCTTGCCAGCAAAATAGCCATCACCAGCACCAAGCACCTCGTCCACAATGAGGATTTCGGGACTAATTGCCGTAGCTATAGAAAAGGAAAGGCGAGCGCTCATACCTGCGCTATAGGTTTTTACTGGTTGATTTATAAATTGTCTGAGTTCAGAAAATTCAATGATTTCATCCGCCAACTCATCAATCATTTCTTTACTACAACCACGTAAAAGGAGATTGAAACGGATATTCTCAATCCCTGTCTCTTCTTCTTTCCACGCTGGAGCAAGACTCAATAAAGCAGAGATATCCCCGTCTACAAACACTGTGCCAGATGTTGGTTGCAGGTTGCCAGCAATGATCTTCAAAAGAGTGCTTTTTCCTGCTCCATTAGGACCAACAATACCAACACGTTGCCCCGCTTGGATATTAAAGGATATATCACGCAAAGCCCAGAACAAATCATGTTGAGTTTTTCGAGTTATAAACTCCTTAAGTAAATCCATGGGCTTACTATATATTTGGTAAGATTTTGAGAGGTTCTCCACAGAGATAACAGGAGAAGTCATAATACATCTCCGAAAACATTTTTTACTTTTCTAAAAAAGCGATATCCCAATGTGAATACGCTTAGACTCAAAACAAAGACAACACCCCATGCCCAAGGGTGCTCGAAACGGCCAAAATACAACGCATCCTGATAGCACCAGATCAAATAACTAAACGGATTTATATATAATATGGGCTGGAAAAGCCTTGGAACAAACTCAGGCAGAAAAAAAGCGGGGATCAAGTAAACTCCTGTAATACTAAAAACCTGAATAACATCTTTCATATCCCGGAAATGTACAGCCGCTGCCGCTAGGATGTAGGAAATTCCGATCATAGCCATTGTCTGCAAAACAATCAACAAAGGCAAGAGCAAAAATGTCCAATGCGCTACATGTTGTGAAATCAGTATATACATGATCAGCAAGAAAAGAAAAATAAGATTTGTGACTAATGTAGAGAAAACACCTTTTATAGGCAAGACTTCGATTGGGAAGATAAATTGTTTGACCAGATTAGCATTCCCAACAATTGCGTCAGTAGCCTTGCTCATAGATTCTATAAATGCGAGCCAAGGAATAAGCCCTGAAAGCAAATAGGTTGTGTAATTTAATGGTAAATCAGCTGTACCGCCAACTTTCACCTTGAAAACAATACCAAAGATGAAAGCATATACAAGCATTAGAACCAATGGGTGCCCAATAGCCCAGAATACACCGAAAAATTGCCCCGCGTAGCGATCAGTAATTTCACGTTTAGCCATCTCTATAATTAACAGGCGGTGGCGTTTTATAAATGAAGCCTGTTCGCGAAATGCCTGTAGATTATTCTTTGGGTTGAAAACTGAATTCATATTTTTACTCTCTTTTACAAGAATTTTCTCGTCCACCACTCAAAACTTAGCAGCGACCAGATTAATAAGCGGCGGTTCTGTTTGCCCTCTAAGTGTTCATTTACCAACCCGCTTACAGCATCGTAATCAAAATACTCGTAGATATTTGCTCGTGGGTCAAGTATTTCTCGGCGCACATAATCAATGCTTTCACCTTTGAACCAACTTGCATCTGGGGCTGAGAAGCCTTGTTTTTCTGAATTTGCGATTTCATCTGGTATATAACGAGCCATTACCTTGCGCAGTGCTAATTTACCATCACGCGAACGTTGATAGAAACGATTAGGTTTATGACCAGATTCATTCTCGTTAAAGCGAACAACTTTATCGAGATTCTTCAGTTTTAAACTAACAGGTAGGCGCATGGCAAAATCAACCAGATCATTGTCCAAGAATGGCACGCGTGTTTCAAGGCTATGTGCCATGCTCAATTTATCCTCAACCACAAGCAAACCGTGCAGGAAGGTTTTTATCTCAAAATACAAGGAGTGATTAATATAATCTTCAGGGCGTGTAAATTCTTCTGCACGATGTGAAAATACGTCACGAAAGATATCGCGGGTCCAGACATGCTTTACATCTGCCCAAATTGGCTTGAATACCTGTGAGATTTTTTTGTTTGGAATCAAACGTTGCCAGTACTGATAATATTTGTCGACATAATCATCAAAATCTGTATTAACAACAGCACGGTAATATCGCCAAGGATAACCACCAAAAATCTCATCACCACCGCCACCAGAGAGAGTTACTTTTACGAATTTGCTGGCAAGTTGAGCGGCATAATAATTGGGATAACTTTGTCCTAAACGCGGTTCTTCAATATGCCAAGCAAGTTTTGGCATCACACGTTCCATGTCCCCGGCTTTCAGTACCATCTCATAATGTTCAGTTTTGAAGTGGGATGACATCATTTCGGCCTTGGTACGCTCATCAAAGCTGATTTCCATTCCTGAAGCTGAACTTAAATCAAAGCCAACTGTGAAGCTCTTCATATACGGCAATTGAGTAGCAGCAATAGCTGTCACAGTTCCTGAATCCATACCCCCGCTGAGATAAGCCCCCACATCCACATCACTCACCAATTGACGCTTGACGGCTTGCTCCAGGAGACGGTCAAGTTCTTCTATATATTCACGCTCATCACGTACATTCTCTGGCTCAGAAAAATGATAATCCCAATAACGGGTGAATTTACCAATTTCTGTCGCCCCAAGCGGGACGCGTAGATAGGTTCCCGCGGGTAGCAATCGAACACCGTCAAATAAGCTTCGATCGGTAAAGATATTTTGAAAGGTAAAGTATTCGAGCAGAGCTTCTTTGTCCAGAACTGCCTGACAATTAGGATGCTGAAGCATAGCTTTTACTTCAGAGCCAAACAAAAAAGTCTTGCCAAATATCCCGTAGTACAAAGGTTTAATGCCAAATCTATCTCGAGCAAGGAATAGCTCCTGTCGAGTACGGTCCCAAATAGCAAAGGCAAACATGCCATTAAAACGATCTAGTGCCTTTGCGCCCCACTCAATATAGGCATGTAACACCACCTCGCTATCTGTACGCGAATGAAAATGGTGACCAAGGGCTTCCAGTTCCAAGCGTAGCTCTTGAAAATTATAGACTTCCCCGTTGAAGATCAGAACATAATTCCCGTCTGCAGTCATCATCGGTTGGTGTCCCGCAGGCGAAAGATCGATAATAGCTAGGCGGCGATGACCAAACCCAATAAAGCTATCGTTGTAAAACCCTTCGCCATCTGGACCGCGATGCGCAATAGCATCGGTCATTTTTCGTAACACTACCGAAGAGACCGGTGCACCGTTGAGGTTGAATATACCAGTGATTCCACACATAAAGATATTCTATTAGAGTTGGCTTTTTCGCCAATCTACTACTTTACGTAACCCTTCGAGTAAGGGGGTTTTTGCTTTGAAACCTAATAATTCTTCTGCTTTCTCAGTGCTGCCAATACGATGCGTCACAAAGCTTTGGGCTTGAGGAAGGTATTCTGGTTTCAGGTCGGAACCGGTGAGTTCGAGTAACATATCCACTAATTCTGTGATGGTTGTTCCGACTCCCATACCAATGTTAAAGAATTCATCGGCACAATCAGCTTTCATCCCAAGTACATTAGCTCTGGCAACATCTTCAACATAAATAAAGTCGTACATTTGGGAGCCATCGCCAAAGATTACCGGAGGCTGGCCTGCAAAAATACGGTCCAAAGCTTTCATAATTACACTGACATATGTACCTTCATAATCCATACGTGGTCCGTAAACATTCATATAGCGATAGCCTACGTACGGCAGTGTGTGCTGTTCGTAGATAGCACGGAACATTTGCTCATTGGCGATTTTGGTAGCTCCGTATGTGGTGCGATTATTGAAAGGATGTTCCTCGGTCATCGGCGTGACAAGCGCATTCCCGTAAACGGAAGCAGATGATGAATACACTATTCGCTGGATACCCAGATCTCGACACGCCTCGACAACATTCCAAGTACCCATAACGTTCGTTTCCCAGGCACTGCGAGGATCATTCACACACTCACCAAGCCAGAGCGATGCAAGAAGGATGACGCCATCTACATCCTGTAATTCACGCTTGAGAGCATCTATATCCGTCATTGATGCTTTAGCAATTTGTACCTTGGGGCTCTTGATAGCTTCTGCCAAGTTGGCACGCGTTCCGCGAGCAAAATTATCGTAAACCAGAATTTCTTTTACTGGTTCTTGCGTAAGTTGATCTACGACATGGGAACCCACTAATCCGGCTCCACCAATTACAGCAATTTTCTTCGAGTTGAGTTTCATTTTTTAACCTTTCCTGAGTTGAATTAGGTTTGTGAAGTACACAGATGGTTTTTACCAGCTATTTGACACTGTTATGAAATAATTTCGTACTTCTGTCCATTCGTTTTGACCATTACTTCGCACGGCTGACCACAAATCACGATTCCTGTTTCGAGGCATGTCAGACGAAAAATATCCATAATTTCATCATCGCCATGTAGATATACTTCCGTAATACCGTCAGCTTTTAAATGAGACACAAGATTTTTCGCATTCTTCCTAAACAACTTGTATGTCTTGAGTGAATCCTTTACATATTGCGTCGCTCTTTCAGAAAACACTGACATCCCTTCAGGTGTCAGATCATATTTTAGACGCGTTCGGTCCAGCTGAGAAACTTTGACAAAACCACGATTAATTAAACGTTTGAGATACCAATTGACACTTCCAACAGCCATTCCCAAACGAGAAGCAAGACCCAACTGAGTAATTGTCGAGTCTTGTGAGATGGCATTAAGGATATCGTACTCTTTTGGTTTAATCAAAATATCTGTGCGAGAATTCATTTTCTGAATTCTCGCACAGATATCCTAAGCTGTCAAGGAAAAAAATCTCTTCGGTTATATGTCTCTTGTGTAGCTCCAATCAGGGCGATAGAATCTCTAGCGCATCCAAATCTACCACACTTCCGCTAGCATGAACTAATCTCAAAGTATGTGAACCATTTGC
>Ga0233437_1005448_pt1 | contig 13788 bp, 7 predicted proteins | sample SI_122_August201_FD_182714 | JGI IMG/M metagenome (GOLD analysis project Ga0233437, IMG submission 182714) | Seawater microbial communities from Saanich Inlet, British Columbia, Canada - SI_122_August2016_200_MG | ecosystem: Environmental > Aquatic > Marine > Inlet | place: Canada: British... | reverse complement strand
GGACGACTTATCGTTGCCGGTAAAGGCTTGTCCCAAAAATTCCAGTCCAGCAGAACTTCAAAAATATCCTCTTTGCTGAGCATCTCTCATCTCCCCCCTGCGCATAAGTTCTTGCAGATTAAATATCACGAACAACCGGGAGATTTCAAGCTAAATCTCCCCGCAAGTCGGGAGACATGCATTTTATCCTTTTCAACTCAGTCTCCTTTAACTTATTACGATCAGCGGAAAAAGACTCAAATCTTGATTTGCGTTTTAGGATCTGTTTTCTAAGGGTCCACCCTATCCTTTCAATCTGGCTTGAAGGGCCTCCGCCAGGGGCAGGGCATCCTTGAACTTGTATTTCTTGATGAACTTTTCCAGATCGGCTATTTCCATGCTGAATTCAGACGGCCACTTGAGCTCCTTGATCTTTGTTAGACTCTCTTTCGCACCGTCCTATCCTGGAAGTTCTGTTCCCATTTACGGTCGTGGGGCTAAGGCACCATTCAAATATTTATGAATAACACTTGAAATAAGTGTTTGATATGGTATGCCTTCCTCAATCGCCTTTATCTGGATTTGATGATAATCCTTTTGAGTCAGACGGAGATTGATGCGTTTATCTTTTTTCAGAGTTTTTCGGGCTGCGGCCATGGCTTTTTCTTTTTCCTGTTTGATATTCTTGACACGCCGCCACTCATCATGCTCGATTGATTCCATCAAGTCTCTTTCTTCTTTATCAAGCGGATCAAATGCCTTTTTGTTAATTTTCTTAATCATTCCCCCTTTAAATCATAGCGCTTTGTATATTTCCGACTTGGAAAGGCCGCTTTAAGAAAAATTTCATCATCTTTTTGTAAATGGTACAACAACCGCATAACTCTCAATCTCCAAAATATATATTTTCTGATTAGATCGTCCTGGATTTCGTCAGGGGTCATTATGGATTGGATATCCTGCTCAAAGGTATCCAGCAAAGAGCCAATATTATCCAGGGTGTTGTTCTTGATACCCTCCGATACCAGTCGGCTGGGGGTCACCGACCCTGTGATAAACACGGGTGAATGTTTCATAAATCTGGGTTGAAAACCCGATCCATTTTTCGGTCGGTATCAAAACCTTCCATATGTTCTTCAAGTTTCCTGAATTCTTTCCACGCCGAGGGATTTAGAATGTCCCCTTAAATCTTCCAAACGATTCATGGCTTCCATGAAGTCCGATTCCAGCAGATTACCCATTCTAGGTAACGCCAGCCATGTAGAGCGGGACATTTCTAACAATACTATTTTCTTTCCGACCAATGTTTTTTTTGGAAAAAATAATAGCCTCCTCCGGAGAGTATTTTTGAATATACTGTTGAAGGCTTTTGGCCTGAGTATGCGTGCCTGCCTTTACTTCAAAAGGAATGATCTTCTCGCCACAAATCTTTAGGAATTCAATTTCGGAATTGCGTTCTGTCCAGGAATACAAGTTTCTTACTCCAGCGGCTATAAGCTCCTGGGCAACAAAATTTTCAGCAAAATAGCCCTTAGTTATGCCATAATCTTCATTGACGATTGCTTCCACAGGCAAATCCAGCATACAACCCAACAGACCGACATCTAAAACAAAGAGCTTGAAAGTGTTCGCTTTACAAAAGGCCTCAATTGGCAGTTCTGCCCTGTTGCACACCTTCACCTTAAAAGCCAACCCTGCCTGGACAAGCCAATCGATAGGTCCTTGTAGCTCTACAAAACTCTTCTTTTTCTGGATAACATCTTTAAATCTATACCGCTTTACCGAACCATCCATGTTTTTGGAAAGCTGCCTTGGAATATTTTCAAAAACAGATACAATATGCATGGAGTTATTGTTACCGGCGTGTTTGGCAAAATCCTTATAATAACTCTCAATCAATGCTTGTTGCAGTTTACGCACACTGTTACGGGCTTCAACTGGAGTGGTGCGCAATTGCTTATATTTTTCCACAACCTGCGGCATCCCACCCGTAATGAAATACTCTTTCATGAGTTGCCACAGCATATCATGGGCAATTTCGGGAAGTGGATTCTTAGGTTCTGCTGCCACAAAGTACTCCATAAGCAGATCTTCACCCACAGCCAATAAAAACTCTTGAAACGTCATGGGATAAAGGTGAAGAAACTCAACCTTACCCACCGGGAATGATTCTTTGGAGAGCTTCACTCCAAGAAGGGAACCGGCACTACACAATGCCAATTCTTTCATCTCCTCATTAAAATATTTTAGACTGGTAAGCGCCTTGGGGCATTCCTGAATTTCATCGAATATTACCAGATCATTCTCTCGGTTAATGCTCTTTCCTGCCGCCAGCGATAATTCCCCGAGAATTCGTTCCGGTACAAGATCCATCTGAAAAATCTTAGAGAGATTCGGGTTTTGTTCGAAATTGAAAATATGAGTGTGCTCAAACTCATTTTTCCCGAATATCTCAAGAAGGTAGCTTTTGCCAACCTGCCTTGCTCCCTTTAGCAGAAGCGGTTTTCTGGTGTTAGAATCCCGCCAGCTTATCAACTGTGTGTAGAGTCGCCTTTTCATTGCACGTTCCTTTGGGGCTGTTTTTGTTCCATGCGATGATATTATAATGTCTTCAGAAGCATATCAACCAGTTTTTCGGTATATTTAGATTTTCTGCAACCACTTTATCGGAATGATCAGACAATTTACAACCAAAGCTCTCCAAAGATTTTTCAAGCCGCCTGAATAGATGTCTATCCTTCCTAACCTTTCAATCTGGTTTGAAGCGCCTCCACCAGGGGCAGGGCTTCCTTGAACTTGTATTTCTTGATGAGCCGGTCTAGATCGGCAATCTCCGTGCTGAATTCAGCCGGCCATTTGAGATCCTTGATCTTTTTCATGGCTTTCTTTCGCACCGTCCTATCCTGGAAGTTCTGTCCCCTGGTTTATTATTTCCACATACTCGGTATAGCTGAAGATTCGGTTACGTTTTGCACCCGTCAATTCCCGGACAATGCCTAAGCGCTTCAGCTTATCGAGGCAATTGTTGACCGTAGCCGGGGTGATGCCTGTCTTTTCCACCAACCATTTTGCGGTGGCGATCGGTTGCTCCATTAACGCCCGATGAACTCGCAATGTTGACGCTGCCGCCCGGCCAATGCTACTGATTTTATCACGGTTCTCACTGCTCAAATCGGCGAGCTGTCGGGTCATCTCTACCGCCTGGGTGGCAGTAGCAATGACCGCGTCTGCGAAAAATTCGAGCCAGGCTTCCCAGTCACCGGTCAGGCGTACGTTATTAAGCAATTCGTAATAATACTGCCGGTGCGTTTTGAAATAAAGGCTCAGGTAGAGCATTGGCTCCCGGAGTGCTTTTTGCTCACACAATAGCAAGGGGATCAAGAGTCTCCCAAGACGACCGTTGCCATCTAAAAACGGATGAATGGTTTCAAACTGAACATGAGCCAAAGCGGCCTTGAGCAACACTGGAGAGGGTTCTGGCTGGTCGTGCAGAAACAATTCCAGCTTTCCCATACACTCCAGCACTTCCCCGGCCGGCGGCGGAACAAATGCCGCGTTGCCAGGCCTGGTGCCGCCGATCCAGTTCTGAGTTCTGCGAAACTCACCCGGAGCCTGGTTACTGCCCCGCCCCTTGGAGAGCAACACGCCATGTATTTCTTTGATTAGACGCAGGGACAGCGGAAACCCCTCGCTCAACCGATTCAGACCATAGTTCAGGGCAGTCACATAGTTGCTCACTTCCCGCACATCATCCAGCGGCACACCGGGCTCCATATCCAACTCAAAAAGCAAGAGATCGGAAAGCGATGACTGCGTCCCCTCGATCATCGAGGAAAGAACTGCTTCCTTGCGTATATACATATAGAGGAATAGGGAGATATCCGGCAGAAAGGTGGAGATACTATCCAGCCGCCCGATCGCGAGCAGTGCCTGATCAAACTTGCCGCGCAGCTCTGGAGTCCACTCAATGGGTGGTTTTGGCGGCAGCGGAAAGGGTACAAACGCTTCGACCCTCTCGCTCACTGTTGATACTGTAACATAATGACCCTGAGGCTTTCGTTTCATTGTTCAACCGTATCCTAAAATAAGGCGTTCTGTTATTTTAACTTCATGACACATCCCAAAATAACGGAACGGAAAGCAAGGATCAAGTGAATTTTCCTAAATTAGAAGTATATCAAACAGTTTCTCGGTATATTCAATTATTTACCGTTTTTTCAGGGCCCTCCCTATCCTTTCAGCCTGGCCCGCAGGGCCTCCGCCAGGGGCAGGGCATCCTTGAACTTGTATTTTTTGATGAACTTTTCCAGGTCGGCTATTTCCATGCTGAATTCAGACGGCCACTTGAGTTCTTTGATCTTTCCCATAGCCTCCTTACAGGGTTTCGGCTTACGGGTTTTGAGATGGGGAAGAAGCCCTTCCAGCGCGGCTGCCAGTTCATCGGGGGTAGCCTCAGGGCCGGCCTTATCTGAATCACCCGTTTCTTTCTCCTCTCCACCCAGAACGCCCAGAGCCGTTACCACATCTTTCAGCACTTCGCTGAAAACGAAAATTTTCCCTTCATATGAATCGGTTTCTCCTTCTTTGATGGCATGTTCCAGCCCGGCGGCGGCTTCCTGAAGCTGCCCGGCGCCCACATTTCCGGCCACGCCCTTGACGCTGTGGGCCAGACGTTCGGCCTCTCCGGTTTTCTTCGACTGCAGAAGCGCTTTGATCTCCTGATCCGTTTCCGCATAGTCATCCCGAAGTTTTATGAGGATACTCAAATAGAGTTTCTCATTGCCCCCCACCCGCATGAGCCCTTCCCTGATATTGATGCCTTTGATGGCCTTTGGCAGTTGGTCTTCCTTAACGGGCTTTGGGGATTCTACCGCCGGCGTGGGGATGTGGGCACCCGGCTCAAACCCTCTGACGCCCGGTTGAATCCACTGGGCCAGGCAGGAAAAGAGCCGATTTACATCGATCGGTTTGGCCACGTGGTCGTTCATACCGGCGTCAATGGCTTTTTCCCGGTCTCCGGCCATGGCGTTGGCCGTCATGGCAATTATCGGAATGGGGATTGCGGATTGCGGATTGCGGATCTTTTCTTCCTCCTCCCACTTGCGGATTTCATGGGTGGCCGTGTACCCGTCCATGACCGGCATCTGTATGTCCATGAGCACCGCGTGATAATCATTATCAGCATGAACCGCTTCCACTGCCTGTTTGCCATCACCGACGGTGGTGACTTTTAGACCCGCACCCCCCAGAATCTCCTCGGCCACCTGCTGGTTGATCTCGTTGTCCTCCACCAGCAGCACGTGGGCACCTCGAACCTTTTCGGCCCCTTCCGGACCTTTGTCCAGGGCTTTGCGCTTGATGGAGGAATCCTGCTTTCCAAAGGCCCCCATGGTGGCGTCTAGAAGCGTTGAAGGGGTTAACGGTTTGATCAAAAACCCATCCAGGTTCATCTGATCGGCCCGGGTCATGATCTCTTCCCGGCCAAAGGCCGTCACCATGATGATTTTGGGGATTTTGGAAAGGCTTTTATGATTTCTGATTTTTTCAGAAACCGCAAACCCGTCCATTCCCGGCATTTTCCAGTCCATGAGCACCAGTTCAAAAGGATCATCCGGATTTGCCGTTTCAAGTTCCCGAACCCCTTCTTCTCCGCTGGACGTGAGGGTCGCTCTAAAGGACATGGCGGTGAGCATTCCTTCCAGAATATCCCGACTGGCCTGGTTGTCGTCCACCACCAGCACTTTGAGGTTCCTCAAATCCGGATCGGGCACAAGCGCCGGTTTTTCGTCCCCCTCTCCGAGGCCGAAAACGGCTGTAAAGATGAACTCGCTGCCAACCCCCGGTTCGCTCTCCACCCAGATGTCCCCTCCCATCATCTCAACCAGGCGCTTGCTGATGGTGAGTCCGAGACCCGTGCCCCCGTATTTTCGGGTGGTAGAGGCGTCCGCCTGGCTGAAGGCTTGAAACAGTTTTCCGCATTGTTCTTTGGTAAGCCCGATCCCCGTATCGCGCACCCCGAAACGAACCTTCACCTGATCCCGGGTTTTCTCCTCCAGTGTGGCAGAGATGACGATTTCGCCCTCTTTAGTGAATTTCACGGCATTGTTGCTGAGATTAACCAGCACCTGGCCCAACCGAAGCGGGTCTCCCATGAGATTATTGGCAAGTTCCCGGTCCACATTCAGCAGTAACTGCAATTCCTTTTCCTGGGACTTCACTCCCACCAGATTGGCCACATTGTCCAATGCCTCATCCAGCTTGAAATCGATGGTTTCCATGTCCATTTTGCCGGCTTCGATCTTGCTGAAATCAAGAATATCATTGATAATCCCCAGAAGGGCTTTGGCACTGGACTGGATCTTCGTCAGGTAGTCGTGCTGTTTGGCGTCCAGATCCGTCTTGAGCGCCAGGTGGCTCATGCCGATGACGGCGTTCATGGGGGTCCGGATCTCGTGACTCATGTTGGCCAGAAAATCGCTCTTGGCTTTTGTGGCATCCTCGGCCTTCTGTTTTTCCTCATCCAGGTCCTGCATCATGTTGAGCATGGCACGGCGGGCATCCGCCAGTTCCTCGATCTGTTCCTGCATGGACGTTTCGGACGATTTGCTCTTTTCAAACGCATCCTTCAACTGGTCCGTCATACGGTTAAAGGCCTCTGAAAAGTCCCCCATGAAATCAACCTTGTGATCAAAATCCCCTTTTGTAATCTGCTGGGTGGTCCAGGTGAGGTGACGCAGGCTTCCCTGAAGATTCTTGAGCGCCCCCATGACGGTGCTGTTGCTTCTAGGTGGCCGATGTTCAACATGACCGGTGGAAAGGGCCAGGGCCAGATCGGCCGTAGCGGCATAATCGGCAAGGAACTTATTGATATAGCCCACCGCCTGCCGAATCTCGTTTTGGGGAAAATCATCGGGCAAAAGAATGGGCTTTGGTTTTTTACCTTTCATGATCAGGTAGAAAACCTCGCTGATTTTATCCAGGATCTGTTCGTCGATTTCCAGCATGATTTTTATGCTCTTGGCCTGACATCAAACCGGCAGACGCGGTCGCCGGTGCACCAGCAGTCAACTTCCTCCACATCAAACTCTTTTCCCGTGAATTCCAGGAAAAGGCCGTTGATGAATCCCTCATCGTAGGTGCAAATACTTTCATCGGAAATGGGAAGACCGGAGCAGTCCAGATCCTCCGCCACCGTGAGGGTAAAATTCAGGTTCTCCAGATCCGCTTTTTCCACCCGCAGAATCCCGATACTCAAATCGGACAGGAGCCCCTGCACCTCCTCGACAAATCTATTGAAGTCGGATTTTTCTTCTACCAGGTTCTTGCAGAACTCACGGCCGGCGGAGCGCCCCGCTTCAAAGTAAATGCGGTTGGCGGCTTCCGGGCCGTATTCCTTGATCAGCACATCGCGCAAGGTAAACTGCATGAGGCGGTATACCGCCACATCCATGGTGTTCCCAAGGTTGGGCCGGCCCTCAGCCACATCGCCCAGCATACTCCAGTCAAACTGCAATTCGTCACGTTCTTCTTTAAACATTTTAAATCCTCCGTTGTGTTCATTTTGTTATCACGTTAGCCTACTTGACAATCTCGTATTTTTCTTCCCGGCTGAGCTGTTCCAGAAGGTGGTTCACTTCCTCCTTCAAATCGATCATTTTTAATTCCCGGTCCACGGTCAGGCGACTGAACCGCTCCAGCTCATCGAGCCGGTCTTTCAGTTCCTGATCTGCCTTCTTTCGTTCCGAGATATTGATGAAGCTCTCCAGAAGATGTGGTTTCCCGCTGAGATTTATCCGCGTCACGGTCTTGAGGATCGGTATCTCCTCTCCCGCGCTGGTAAGAAGCATCCTTTCAGCGTTTTCAACCGTCTGGTCACTGTCCAGCACGGGGCAGTCATTCATGGCGTTGGGACAGATGAATTGATGACAGGTATGGCCGATGATTTCTTTGTCGGTCAAACCGATCATCTGGGCTGCCACGGGATTTACGTCAACGATGGCGCGGGTCTCGGGATCTATGATGATCACACCGGTGTTGATGGCGTTTAGAATCTTCTGAACACGCTGTTCGCTCTCTTTAAGGACTTCCTCCGCCTCTTTGCGCTCACTGATATCGCTCACCATGGCAAACGCGCCGACCCTTTCCTTGTCCTGGTCATAGAGGGGCGATACATTGAAAATGCAGTGAGTATGGCTCCCGTCCGGACGGGAGAGGGCGATTTCATAACCACTGGAAATTCCCTTCTTGCGAAGTTCAATCTGTTCCAGAAAGATTCTCGTGTTTTCTTCATCCACAAAATCAAAAATGGTTTTGCCAATCACCTCATCCTTTTCCCTCCCCATGATACGGCACATGGCGGGGTTCTGATCGATAATTTCCTGGCGGATATTGACCAGTTGAAAGCCTTCATCGGCGGTCTCCAGAATGTTTTTGAGCTTTTGCTCGCTCTCCCTCACTGCCTCTTGCGCCTTCCTGCGCCCGGTGATATCGCGGAGGGTTTCGATAGCCCCAACCACATTCCCGCCGGCATCATAAAGGATTTTTGCGACACCGGACAAATAGATACCGCCATCACCCAGATTGGGATGGAAGGATTCAGACAGGAGAGCGTCATCCTCCTTCTTTACACTGAGGTATTTCTCCTCCAATTTTTCATCCCACTCTTTCACCAGGTCCACCAGGATGGGGCGGCGCTCACCGTAAAAGGGGATTGCGTATTCGTAGTCCCCTTTGCCCAGAATATTCTCTTTTTTGACACCGGTGAGCTTTTCCATGGCGCGATTCCAAAAGAGCACTTTGCTATCCACATCGGTTACCAGAATGGGATCGGGAAAAAAGTCAATGAGATCGGCCATGCGGCGTTCAGAATCCTTCAATGCCTCCTCCGCCTCTTTGCGCTCGGTGATATCCCGAACCGTGCCCACTGCAAACCACTCATCATCAATCTGAAAGGACGAAAGGGTCACCTCCACCGGAAACTCTTTACCGTCTTTGTTGCGGGCCGTAATCTCCGTGGTGGTCCCGAGAACGGGCCCTTCTCCGGTTCTGACAAAATGTGCCAGGCCTTTGGCGATGCGCTCCTGATATTCGTCGGGTGCGGCGATGTCGTGGAAATTCATCCCCATGGCCTCCGACTCAGTGAAGCCAAAAAGCTTCTCCGCCGCGGGATTCCAGAATAATACGCGACCCTTTCCGTCAATCATCACCAGCGCATCTTCCACGGCCTGGCTCATGGCCTTGTTTTTGCGCTCACTTTTGGCGAACTCAAGTTCAGCCAGTTTTCTGGTCGTAATATCCAGGATGAATCCATTATAAATGACATCACCTTCCGCGGCAAAACTGGGAGAGGCATTAATGCTGATCCATTTGACATCACCCTCATGGGGTTCAATACGGCCCACAAGGTTCATGTCTTTCTCGGCGGATGTGATCTCAATGATTTCCTGCTTCACCCTTTCGAAATCTTCCTTATGCCAGGGCAGGCGCTCCTGACCCTCGATTACCTGGTTCGGCGGCATTCCGAAAAATTCCTCAGACTTGGGACTCAGGTATAGATAATCGGGCCGCCCCTCTTTGTCGATCCGCAGCTGAATGATGGCGCCTGGAGTCGTAGCGGCGATGGCCTGAAAGCGCTCTTCCGCACGTTTCCGTTCCAACACCTCTCTGGCCATCCGCCGGTTCCAGATGATGATCACCGTCAGGATGCTGCCGCCAACCAGCATGAATCCGGCAATGATTTTCCATATCATCTGCCAGTCGATCTGCTTTTCAACCCGAAGATTCACCCATTTGTCTATAATGACATTCTTTTCATTATCGGAAAATGCCGCGAGAGACTTGTTTAGAATTGTTACAAGTTCCGGCCAATCCTTGCGTACGCCATAGGAGAGCGTAAAGTTGTAAGGTGTTGCGGCGGCGGCTTTAAGATTATGAATGCCAAGTCTTCTTTTCTCAAATTCAACCGTGGCTATATTTTCCACAAGGGCATCAGCCCTGCCTTCGGAAACAGCCCGCATGACTTCAGCGGGACTGTCCAGGAGCAACAAATCCTGTTCCGGGAAGTCCCGTTTTATATAGTCCTCGGTCACATACCCTTTTACAACCGCAATGGTCTTCCCTTTAAGGTCACCGATGCCGGCGATATAGGGCGCGTCATCTCTTGTGACCAGCATCAGGGGCAGATCCATATAGGGCTTTGTAAAATGAAGATATTCACTTCGCGCTTCAGACGGCACGATGGCTGAAATGACGTCGAGCTCCCTGTTCTTAGCCTTTTCGAGCACTTCGGGCCAGATCAACCCCTTCTGGGGTACCATCTCAACATTCAGACGTTTGTTCAGAATTCGCAGGAAATCAGACGTCATACCGGAAAACACTTGGTTTTCATCATAATACTCAAACGGTGCCCACCCCGCGGAAAATCCCAGAAGCAGCTTCTTGTGTTTTGCAAGCCAAGCTTTTTCTTCATCGGTTAATTCAAATTCGGATTTTTCAGTTTTTTGATCGAAAAACCATTTGCCTTTCATGTCCTCCAGCTCTTCTTCCGTAATGGAGGCCATGGCCTTTTTCAGGAGGGATTGCAGTTCAGGCCAGTCATTACGCACGGCAATGTTCAGCTTTTCAATTTCAGGATTACCCGAATCAAACATCCCTTTAATTTCAAGCCCGCTCAGTAGATTTTCCCGTATCAGATAATTCACAACGGCCAGTTCGCCAAGAGCGGCATCCACTTTGCGCAATTGAACCGCCGTTAAGGTTTCCAGGGTGTCTTTCATTGGAACCCTTATGATTTCCGGAAATTCGGTTTTCAAAAGTTCGTCGTAGAAAAATCCTTCCGTGTAAGCGACCTTTTTGCCGGATAACGATTGCGTGTCCGTTATGGGACTCCCTTTTGTGGCAATAATGACATTTGGATTCTTTACGTAGGCATCCGTATACAGGAGGGATTCTTGACGCTCCGGGGTTTTGACAATGTTGAGCATGACATCCAGCTTCTTGTTAAAGGCCTGATCCAGCAGTTCCCCCCATTCACCGGAAATATACTTGATTTTAATGCCGATGCGATTGGCCAGCTGGTTCATATACTCGATGGAGAACCCGGTTGGTGTACCCTCTTTGTTATAGTTGAATGGCGGCCAGTTCCATTCATTGTGGACAAGGATTACCGGGTGCTTTTTCAGCCAGGCCTTTTCTTTATCCGTCAGCTCGATTTTTCTGAATTCTGCTTCTTTTTCAACCCCGAATACAATCCATTTGTCGCGGATTTCCTTTTGCTTTTCCGGGATGATAGAATCGATGGCCTTATCCAGGATAGAAACAAGCTCCGGCCAGTCCTTGCGGATGCCGTAACATAACCCTTCCAGTTTCAGATCCACATCCGAGTCCATCCGAAGGTCCACCAGGTTGTTTCTCTGTACGAGGTACGCGGCAACGGCCAGGTTCCCGATGAAGGCGTTTGCCTTGCCACTTGACACCGCCTTTAAGGCCTGAAGCGGCGTGTCGACAAAATAGGGCTGGATGTCAGGCTGATTCTTGAGAACGTGTTCCACATAAAAATAGTCTTTGACCATGGCCAGTTTTTTGCCCGAAAGATCTTTGAATCCCGTTACCGGCGGTTGGTCTTTGTGGCTCCAAAAAGTAACCGGAAATGTCATATAGGGCTGGGTGAAGTTGAGATAGGCGCGCCGCCCTTCGGTATTTGTGACCGCGGGCAGGGCATCGACCGCATCCTTTTTCACCTTTTCTAACACCTGAGTCCAGGTCAGCCCGGGAACGACGCGCATATGGATCCCCAGACGTTCATTCAGCAGTGAAAGATAATCGGATGCCATGCCAAGATAAGCGCCGCCCTTTCCGATGAATTCAAAAGGAGGGTAGGCCGGATCGACACCGAGGCGGATTTCCGGGTGAGCAGCAAGCCAGGTCTTTTCTTCAGGGGTCAGGGATATGCGTGTGCTTGCCTTTTGGTTGTAAAACAGATTTTCTGTCTCCAAAGGTCTATTTGTAAATCCCAAAAGCCGGTATACTTGGGCAATCCGCTCTATCCGGTCTTTATTGATGTTGCCCAATGGTGTATTCGGATCATAGGCCAGCTTCTTCAGTTCCTTGGCTTCAAAACGCAGCGCCTCTTGGGTACGATTCTGGGTGTTGTATTTTTTCAAAATGATATCAACGATTTCGTCTATGTGGGAAAAAGCATATTCCCACCCCCGAAGGCTTGCCTGAAGAAACCGCTCCACCAGTTGCGGGTTATCTTTATGGCGTTTTTGAGAGGTGAACAGGATGTCGCTGTAAAGGTCGAAACCGTAATCTTTGGGCGAAAAGATCGTATAATCGACGCCCCGTTTCTTCATCTGATAGGGTTCGTTGGAAATGTACGCGGCAATGGCATCGGTGTTATGGGAAATCAGATCGTCAATATTGAAGGTGTGCTTCTGTGCTACAAAATCGTCTTGGTTGATACGGTGGGTGGTCAGCATGGCGGTAAGCGATGCCATGCCGATCACATCATCGGTTACCATGATCCGTTTGCCTTTTAAATCGGGGACCTCTTTTAAGTCTTCCCGCTCTTTGGCCAGGAGCATAAACGGTGAATGCTGAAAAATAGCCGCGAGCAGGTAAACCGGCGTCCTCTCCATGCTTTCCAAAACAAGAGAGGACCGGCCCACCCCGAAATCCGATTTCCCGGAAATTACGTCCTGGGTCACATCGGTGCCGAATTCATACTCCTTGATGGTAACATCCAGCCCGGCATCGTCATAGAAGCCCAATTCTTTGGCAGCGTAGAAACCACCGAATTGAAACTGGTTTTTCCAGATGAGCTGGAGGCTGACCTTGTCAGCGGCAAAAACCGAAGCCGGCAGGAAAAACAAGAAAAGCCAAATCCATATACGCAATAAAAGAAGCTGGAATTTTTCCATGATTTAAACTTTATCCTTAATCTATCGAGAATACAATTGGGGAATCAAAAATTGCTTCATGGATTGCCGATGCCCTTTGAAAATATTAAGCAGGTTTTGAAAAAATGATAGATATTGTCGTTCCTTCGTCTTCCGAAGTATCAAGTGAAATTTGCCCCCCTATCGTTTCAGCGATCAGTCGTGCTGAATACGTTCCCAGCCCGGTTCCTCCTGATTTTCCGGCTGTAACATACTTGTCGAAAAAGGTATCTCGAACTTCTTTGGGGACGGAGCCCTGATTATGGATGTTTACGGTATGCGTTTCTTCACGCTTCATGGCAATGGTTATTTTCTCTTTTCTGGGTGAAGCTTCCACTGCATTCTTAAACAGATTGGACAGCATGGAATACAGAAGTAATTTTTCACCTTCAACCATAAATTGATCTTCCGGGGCCGCGGACTTGTCATCGATCATGAGATCGATCTCCAAACGTTTCGCCTTTAAACGGATTCGACTTTCATCCATTATTTCCGAAAAAACGTCTAAAAGATTGAGCGTTTCCGGGTTTAAGGCATAAGATCCCTGCTCCATTTTGTAAAGATCCATGGACAGGTTGATCATATTCAACATTTTACGGCCCAGTTGCACAGTCTTGTCAAGCCTGTCGATCTGTTGATCCGACAGGTTGCCCTCGCTTTTAATCATTTGGGGGTAATTGATGATGCCGTTTAACGGGGATTTAAGGTCATGGCGTGTAATCCGCTCCACGTCTTCTTTCAATGTTGCGTTCTCTTCGAGAATCGTGTTCTGCTCTTTGAGTGCATCGAGAGCGAGCTTTAATTGCAGATGATTCCGCACACGCGATTTCACCAGTTCCGGGCTGAAAGGCTTGGTGATATAGTCGATTGC
>Ga0233437_1005446_pt1 | contig 13796 bp, 13 predicted proteins | sample SI_122_August201_FD_182714 | JGI IMG/M metagenome (GOLD analysis project Ga0233437, IMG submission 182714) | Seawater microbial communities from Saanich Inlet, British Columbia, Canada - SI_122_August2016_200_MG | ecosystem: Environmental > Aquatic > Marine > Inlet | place: Canada: British... | reverse complement strand
TACTATTCTATTTTCAGCTATTAAGAATTAGGCCTATAAGAATGACGATTACTATATAATGAAGCGGGCCTATCCAGGAAATTTTTAATATACCTTATGTTAAGGATATACCTTATGTTAAGGATATACCTTATGTTAAGGATAGATATTGGTTAAAGAGTAAAGACTGATTATTAATTACCTTGACACATTTTTTACTTATATATATGTTATATATCTATACGAACTCCAGAATAAGATATTATAAACACATACAAAAAAATTTGTTTAATCCCGACAGATTAGTCTGTTTAAGGTCAGGATAAAGGAAAAGGTAATATGGAAAATACGATAAAAATCAGAAGATCTCCGTTCCGCTGGTTAAGAAAAAAAGTATTTATTTTTCGCTCACCCTGGTTTGATATTATTCAGTATATTATTCTCGTTGTTGGTTTCACCTGGTTGATGATAGAAAGCTCAGAAAGACTAGGCTATTATTGGCAATGGTACCGAATCCCCCGTTACATATTTACCTTTGACGAGGGAAATTTCGTAATCGGGCAGTTAATGGAAGGATTGATTTTCACCTTTAAGATTACCGGTATCAGTCTGCTTTTTGCTTTGATATTAGGTTTGGGAACAGCCCTGATCAGACTATCCAGCTCATTTATGGGTAACGTGGTTGCAAGGGTTTATCTGGAATTGATCCGAAATACACCTTTGGTGGTTCAAATATACCTGGTCTACTTTGTTATTGGTCCGATTATTGGCCTTGATCGTTTTAATTCCGCAGTCCTGGCACTATCCCTTTATGAAGGGGCCTATATATCAGAAATATTCAGGGCTGGCATTGTATCATTGCATAAGGGTCAATGGGAAGCTTCTTACAGCCTGGGATTAAGTTCTTTTAATACTTATCGGGATGTCATCCTGCCCCAATCGATCCGGAGAATTTTACCACCCATGACCGGACAGGTTATCACCCTTTTTAAAGATTCAGCACTGGTTAGTATCGTTTCACTGAATGATCTGGCCCTGGCAGCACGGATTGTGGCCGCGGATACATTTTTAGTCTTTGAAGTCTGGTTTGCCACTGCAGGCATTTATCTCATATTCACTGTTGCACTTTCCACTCTGGCATACCATCTGGAAAACCGTTATCGAATTTTAACATAAAAGTTTAAGGAGAAACTCCTATGAGTGAAAAAAAACTTGGAGATCATATCATTACCGTTGATAACATTAATAAGACCTTTGATGGTGGGATACAGGCAATTAAGAGTTTTTCAACCAATATTCGAAGAAGTGAAGTAATGGTAATTATGGGACCTAGTGGTTCAGGGAAATCAACCGTACTTCGATGTTTAAACGGATTGGAAAATCCGGATGATGGCTTGATTGTTGTCGATGGCATGCCTCTGGATGATAATCGGAAAAACAGACTAGAGATCCGCAAAGAGGTCGGCATGGTATTTCAATCCTTTAATCTCTTTCCCCATATGACAGTATTGGAGAATGTCAATCTTTCTCAAATACGGGTTCGGAAAAAAAGTAAAAAAGAAGCCAAGGAAATGTCGATGGAAATGCTGGATAAGGTTGGTATTGCAGAAAAAGCCAATGTCTATCCGGCACAGTTATCAGGGGGGCAACAACAACGGGTGGCTATTGCCAGAGCCTTAGCCATGATGCCTAAAGTGATGTTATTTGACGAACCAACCAGTGCCCTCGACCCTGAAATGATCGGTGAGGTATTGGATGTAATGAAGGACCTTGCCCGGGAAGGGATGACCATGGTCTGCGTGACCCATGAAATGGGTTTCGCCAGAGAAGTAAGTGACTGGGTCATTTTTATGGACGAAGGAATGATTGTGGAAACCGGTACTGTGGACCATTTCTTTGAAAATCCACAGGAAGAGCGGACCAAGTTATTCCTGAGTCAAATTTTGTAAGCAGTATAAGAAAAGATAGCATCGGTTTTTTTTATTTGTAATTTAGTTAATGAATTAATTGAAGGAGAAGAAAATGAAAAAGAATTCCAGTTTTTTTAAAGTGTTAATTGGATTGTTCCTATCAGTATGTTTATTGGGAGTATCATCTTTAACATTTGCCGGTGAGTTACAAAGAAAGCTTGTTCAGGAAAGTGCCATTGAAAAGATAATGAGAAAAGGTGAAATGAAAATCGGTATTGGTATCTTTGTTCCCTGGTCATTTAAAGATATCAACGGAAAATTGACAGGTTTTGAAGTGGATGTTGCCAAGAAAGTTGCCAAAGATATGGGTGTCAAGGCTAAATTTGTCCCCACAGAGTGGTCAGGCATTATCCCCTCATTGCTGACAGGTAAGTTTGATGTTATTATTGGCGGTATGGGTATTACAGCTGAGAGAGCTTTAAAAGTTAATTTTTCAAATCCTTATTCATATACAGGTATGGACATTGTGGCTAGTAAAAAGATGTTACCTGGCGCAACGTCAATTGCAGATTTAAATAAATCTCATATTATTCTGGCTGTTCGAATGGGTGCCACACCTGTATCAGCTGCCAAAAAATATCTACCTAAAGCTAAGTTACATCAGTTTGAAGATGATGCAGCGGTAATCCAGGATGTTCTAAACGGGAATGCTCATGCGGCCCTTTCCTCTTCACCAAAACCGGCCTTCTGGGCTGCTGACTATGCAAATGCTATTTATCGTCCTTTAGATGGTAAATATCTGTATGACGATCCGAGTTCATTCGCAATGAGAAAAGGTGATGCTGATACCATGTTCTTTTACAATGCCTGGATCGCTGACAACCAAGCCTTTTTGGAAGAAAAAGCAGCCTATTGGTTTGGAAGCAAGAAATGGGCACACCTGGTCGCTAAATAATCAAGTTTTCAGTAATGCCTGTAACTAATAATAACAGGCATCACTAAATTGTTTATCCCGGAGGAATAGTTTTGATTCATCGTCAGATAAAATTTCGGCCATCAGATGCCGTAATCCTGGTACTCATTGCTGCATTTTTTGGATACATCTATTACAGAGTTAGATACGGTCTTGAATATAAGACTGACTGGTCGGTTATTCCACAATTCCTGATTCACCGGGACCCTGACACCGGTTCATGGGCTGCAAATTTTTTATTGGATGGTTTTGTTTCAACCATCAAGCTATCTATATGGGCAGCTCTGTTTGCTTCCATCATTGGATTATTGATGGGTGTTTTTCGAACCAGCAAAATCCTGCTACTACGGATGATCGGAAGAACCTATGTGGAACTGATTCGAAATGTTCCTCCTCTGGTACTTATCTTTATTTTCTACTATTTTTTCGTCGATCAGATCATGCCGCTTTTAGGTGTTGATGAGTTTATTCAGAATCGATCAGAAACCGGAAAGGGTATCATCTCATTTCTGTTTGCAGAAGAAGAGCTTTTCAGCCAATTTATTTCCGGTGTGGTTACAGTGGCATTTTTTGAAGGGGCCTACTTCACAGAAATTATTCGATCAGGTATTGATTCCATTGAACGCGGACAGCGGGAAGCTGCCTATTCATTAGGACTCTCCCCCCTTGATCAGATGCGTTTCATCATCATGCCACAAGCCATCAAAAGAGTGCTGCCTCCTCTGGCCAATGAGTTTATCAATACCATCAAATATTCAGCCTTGGCGTCTGTTGTCTCGATTCAGGAGTTGACCTTTATGGGGCGATCGGTGATTGAGGCCACCGGAAAGATATTTGAGGTATGGATAACCGTCTCCTTGATGTTCCTGGTGCTCACCATGACTTTATCATTGTTTGTCGGGAAGCTTGAAAAGAAAATGGCAGAGAGTGATTAAAGATGAAAGACACCCATTTCATTTTAAAAATGGAATGGGCGTCTTCAAAACCGCAGGAATGATTAGTTCAGAATTTAAAGACAATCTAAAGCGTATTGTCACAAAACAGAAATGATTTCAATCAAATCATCTCACTTTACACCAGTTGACCTATTTCTGTAATTGGATACAACACCATTACAAGTATCAAAATAAAAAATACCCTAAATTTTGAATGGAGTAAAAAATGTCTGACAAGGATAAGTTACGTTATAGAATCCTTACTAGTACTGATACTAGCAAAGTTCACCAAACCGCGCTACGAATATTGGATGAAATTGGTATCAAGGTAGAAGATGCTGATACCAAACAATTTTTAAAGGATAATGGTTGTCAGGAAGCAGAAAACGGCTATATAACTTTTAAAGAAAAAATCGTTCAGCAGGCGCTTTCTACTGTCCCTGCTAAAATGGTCCTGTATAACCGAAACGGTGAAATTGCTGTAGACAGTGATGACAAAGTTCCTCATTTTTGCTCCGGTATTAACTGTTTGAAGGTCCTGGACTATCAAACCGGAGAACTTCGACCTTGCCTGTTAAGTGATGTTGTCAAATCATCCCTGGTTAGTGAGCAACTACCACACATCGATATGGTAGGCTCTTTGGGCACTCCATCCGATGTGCCGGCGGAAGAAGAAGCTTTGATAACCGTAAAAACAATGACGAATAATACTATCAAACCGGTCGGATTTACCGGTCATGACGAAAAGGAACAACAGGCTATCTGGTCACATCTGGCTGATTTAGCCGGTGGCTGGCAGCAATTAGCCGATAAACCATTCGGGCTTGATTTAACTGGGCCTACCTCTCCGCTGCAATTAGGAGATGAAGCTTGTCGTCGTTTAAGATTTTCGGCTAAAAAAAGACTTCCTACCGTTTGCTATCCCGGAATACTACCCGGGTTTGGAGGGCCATTGACCATCGCTGGTTCTTTGGCACAATCAGCGGCTGAAATTCTGGCAGGTATTGTTGTTCATCAATTGGAACAACCGGGTGCTCCGGTGGTTTCCGGATCTGCGATTCTACCGCTGGATATGCGTAACGGAAACCTGGCCTATGGTTCTACAGAATATTCATTGGCCTGCCAGGCGGCCGTGGATTACTTTACCGACATTGGCGTACCCAGCTGGATTGGTGCCGGTTGTTCCGATGCCCATCAAGTTGATGCCCAGGCGGCCTCAGAAGCCGGTATGAATATGTTAGCGGCAGCTATGTCAGGTAGCACTTTTGTTCATAATTTAGGCTACTTATCCTCGGGTAATACCGGATCTATTGAAATGTTGGTTTTAGCAGATGAACTGGCAGGAATTGTCAAAAAAACTATCAAAGGGGTACTGGTTAATGATGAAACCCTGGCCTTTGATGTGGTCAAAAGGGCAGCCTTAAATAATGGCTATGTCGCTGATCCTCACACTTTCAAACATATGCGGTCAGAACTGTGGATCCCATCAATGTTCGAAAGAACAGGTCCCGAAGCCTGGCAGAAAGCAGGTTCTAAATCTGCCATTGAAAAAATAAAAGCGAAACTCGATGATATTCTTAAGTAAATTACATTTGTATTGAACACAGTCGAACACTGAGCGAAGTCGAAGAAGTGTCTCAGGCTAATACGCTAACCGAGCACTGAATTTGCTGGTCCCTGAGCACTGAATTTGCGATACTTTAAGCAAAGAACGGGGTATGCTCAGGGAACTATAGAGGAGGAAAAAGATGGCGCTTATTGTTACCTATAAAAAAATCAACAAAGATACTCAAAAGCTTGTAATGGACAGCCAGGTGACGGATGATATTGTCATAGATACCACTGATATTCCGCTGGAAGGTAGGGCAGGAACTTCAGCCAAACTATTGGGTGCAGCCTGCCTCAATTGTTATGTCGGAACCTTTGAAGATGCGATGGAAGCGAGGGGGGCTATCATTAATAAATTGCAAGGTACCGCCACAATCCTGAAAGGAAAAGATGATCAGGGCAGAACAAAGATCAGCAGTATTACGATGGAAGTTGAAGTAGGATTTGATGATATTTATCTGCCACAATTCGAAAAATGCAAAAAGATTATGAAGCGGGGCTGTTTAATCACCTACTCGATAGAATCTTCTATTAATATCACTTACGATATTCAAAGACTGCAATGATTAATCCGGTTCATTAACTACTAATTCATCATAGCGAGTAATTTTCATATTAAATGATGATTAGTGCCTGAACGAAAAGTAGGTAATTTGGGGACATGTACAATTTGTAGAAAACACTTTAATAATTAAATACCAAGTTGTTACGAGGATCGTGAGACTTCGTAGCGATACCCCTAATTACCGGACTAATATCCAATAATTGAATTTTCGTTCAGCCACTAATTTATCAAAACAGATAGTTTTCAGGTTAAATGATAATCATAGTGTTGATCGCAAAATCACAAATTATAATTTGGTAGAAACATGATTTACAAAGAAGCAGATGTCATTGTCATTGGAGGAGGCATCGCAGGCAGTTCCATTGCCTTACGTCTGGCTGAAAAAGGACAAAAGGTTATTTTACTGGATAAAGGTCGGGTCGGGGAGGAAGCGTCGGGCCGAGCCGCAGGATGTGTGAGAAAGCATGGTCGTCCACCGGCAGAACTCCATTTGGGTATCGAGGCCATCAAGATCTGGGAAAGAATGGAAGAAGAACTGGGATATGACGTTGGTTACAGACAATGTGGCAATGTCAGAATGACGCTAACCCAGGAAGAACATGAGGCCCAGCTTAAAATCCACGAGCGAGAAAAAAACGCAGATATTTTTGGAGAAATGCTTTCACCGGAAGAGACCCGGAACCTAATTCCAACAATAGCTCCAGAAGTCAATTTTATCGGGGCTAAATATGACCCGGAAGTTGGTTTTGCTGATCCTTTGAAGGTAGTTAAGGCCATCTGTCGAGCAGCAGTTCGTAAAGGAGTTGTCATCAAAGAACATGAGGCAGTCACTCAGTTAACATTGGAGTCTGGTCGTATCACATCCGCTTTTACAGAAGAAGGGGAGTATCGTGCTGGTACATTCGTTATTGCCGCTGGAGCCTGGTCACGTCGATTAAGCAATCTGATCGACCTGGATTTTCCCTTAACTGTGACCATCGACCGACTGATCATCACTGAACCGGTTCCGGAAATTGTTAAACCGTTCATATGCATCGGTGATATGTATTTCCGGCAAACCCGTCGCGGTAATTTTCACCTTTCTGGCGGATATCGTCACAATACCCCCCTGGACGATGACAATCCGATTAATTTTGAAGGATTTTCCCATGCCGCTAATGGCGTGGTGGCCCTATTTCCTCAACTGAAAACCGTTAACGTCATCCGCGGATATACCGGAACTGTTGCTTATATGCCGGATGGTCTTCCGATTCTGGACAAAGCGCCCCACGTAGAAAACCTGTTTTTAACTGCGGGATTTCACGGACACGGTTTCACCATGGGGCCGATTGTGGGTAAAATGATTTCCGAATGGATCGTAGACGGGAAACCTTCTTTAGATCTCACTGCGTTTAAATGGACACGTTTTGACAAAATTAAATTATCCTCTACGCGTTCATTATTGGACATCTAGTGCCATGTCAATTTTGAAAAAATGTAATCAATTTAGCTGAAATTAGGGGACATGTACAAATTCTAAAACCTTGTTCAAAATAATAGTATCAAGCTGTTACGTGTACCCTGATTTCAGCGGATCTTAACCGATATCTTTGATATGACACTGCACGAGGGCCAGACCAAAAGTAGGAAAATTGAAAACAATGACGATAATTAGGGCAGTTTTAATTTGCAAAAGGACGAGATATGGAAGGTTCCAGAATTAAGGGAAAACTAATCAGGGGTAAAAAAGTTGATATTTTTGTGGATGGGAAAAAAATCACCGCCTACGAGGGAGAAACAATCGCCAGCGCATTAATCGCTGCTGGAATCCGAACACTCAACTATTCTTCAAAGGAACACCATCCCCGCAGTCTCTATTGTGGAATTGGTTTATGTTACAATTGTATCATGACCGTTGATGGGGTACCTAACATTAAAACCTGCCAGACAGTGGTTAAAGATGGTTCCATTGTACAAACACAAAAAGGCTTAGGTGATTTGGAGGTTAAGGCTTGAAACATATCGAAATGGTCATTATTGGGGCAGGTCCTGCGGGAATTAGCGCTGCCATTGAAGCTGCCAAGTCCGGCATGAAGGTTACTGTTTTGGATGAAAATGCCAAAACCGGTGGTAGAATCTTTTCACAATTGAATGAAGGGCTTAAATTTAACGATCCAAAAGCTCACAGCTCTGATTTCAAAAAAGGGACAAAACTCTTAACAGAATTTTTAGCAAACAGTCACAATATTAACTTTCTGAGTAACGCACAGGTGATTGGCATCTTCCCCAATAGAGAACTGGCCTATCACCAGAACGGTAAACTTTTTCGAATCCGTTATAAAGGTCTCATCATCGCCACCGGTGCCTTTGAAAGATCTGTACCTTTTCCAGGCTGGACCCTACCTGGCGTTTTTACCGCCGGTGGAACACAAACACTCATAAAGATGCAAGGGATTCTACCTGGGAAAAAATTTCTTTTAGCGGGGACTGGTCCTTTACAATTGGTTTTAGCCAACCAGATTATTGAGGCTGGTGGAGAAGTAGAGGCTATCCTAGAAGCAGGCAAGACAGGAAGTTGGTACGAAACCATGCGGGCAATCTGGGGTAACTGGAACCTACTGGTGGATGGACTCCGCTATTTGAATGGTATCAGGAAAGCCAAAGTACCCATTCTTCGCAATCATCTTATTTTAAAAGCTTCAGGGGATGGGCAAGTTGAAAAGGCTGTATTTTCCAAATGCGATCAGGACTGGAAACCTATCGAATCCACCTCCCAAACGATTGAAGTGGATACTATCTGTTTAGGATACGGGTTTGTGCCTTCTGTCGATTTGAGCCGGCTGGCCGGTTGCGAGCATCAGTTCGAAGCCCGTTTAGGAGGATGGATTCCGGTGCGAGACACCACCATGATGACAAGTGTGCCCCATGTTTACTCAGTAGGAGATGGCAGCGGAGTAGCAGGCAATATCGTTGCAGGTTTAGAGGGTCGAATAGCAGGTATTGCCGCTGCGCAATCTTTTGGCTACCTCTCACAAAAAGCAGCTAAGCAGCAGCAAAGTCCTTTTTTAAATGCACTTCGAAAACTCACTCGATTTCGCAAATATCTGGATAACATGTCCGTTCCACGACCTGGATTATATGAACTGGCGAACGATAAAACCCTCATTTGCAGATGTGAAGAAATAAACCTGAGAACAATCAAGAAAGCCATTCAGGAAGTTAAGCCGGAAAATATTAATGAACTTAAACGCACAACCCGAGCCGGAATGGGCCATTGTCAACATAAAATGTGCGGTCATGCCCTTCAGGAAATAATGGCAGCTCAACTCGGAATTAACCCATCTGAGGTTGGTGCTATTAGACCACGGCCACCCATCAAACCCGTTCCGTTAGGAGTATTTGAAGATTTAGAAAGGTTATAAGTATCCTTTTCCCCAATCACTATGATGGTATCAGATCCTGTTTTCAAACAACAAAACAAGATCTCTTTTGTTTCACCTTCTTCACTTGGATTGCAAATACCAGAGAAGAGTGGTAAATTAGTGCCAATTTGATAAAACGGTTTTAATAATTTGGAGTATCACAAAAGGAAAAAATGATTAATTTTAACGGCGAAGTCGTTTTATTGACTGGATCTTCAGGACATATCGGAACAACAACGATGGATCTATTTGTAAAAAGAGGTGCAAAAGTAATTTGTACCAGTCGTTCTTATCCGTCTACTGCGCTTCAAAATATCGATTTTGATGTAAATCCCGTCAATATCACACTAGATATTACTAATGAAGAGACCGTTAATAAGGTTTTTGATCTGACGATAGAGAAATGCGGAAAATTGGATGTTGTTGTTAATATAGCAGGAATATTGAATACAAAATCGATCCTGGATTTAACTGAAGCTGACTGGGATAAGACTTTGGCGGTTAATGTTAAAGGAACTTTTTTTATTTGCAAAGCTGCCATGCAACAGATGATCAAACAAAAAAGTGGATGCATTATTAACCTCGCTTCAATTTCAGGAAAGGTTGGCGGTGTTCTGGCTGGCGCTGACTATTCATCTTCAAAAGCAGCTATCATCTGCTTAACAAAATCTCTAGCGAAAGCTGGTGCGCCTTATGGCATTCGCGTCAATTCTGTAGCACCAGGTGCAATATATTCACCCATGCTTGATCAATACTATGAAGACAATGCAGATAAAATGGCTGGATATGAAGCTGACCACCCCATGGGAAAGTTCGGTGAGGCCATAGATGTTGCCAATTCAATTTTGTTTCTGGCTTCAGAGGAATCCGCTTATATTACCGGCACCTGCCTGGATGTCAATGGTGGGACTTTGATGTCTTGAAAGATCAGTTGGACTGCCGGATCCAATGTCGCTTGATCCGACCTACGCAACCGGAGGTTCTATCGACAGTTTCACCTATTAATTGGATAAACAACACTGTAGGAGGGCTCAAAGAGGTGTGTTCCGTGGTTAAAAAGTAAATACTTTAAGCAGGTATACAACCACAGACCACACGGAATACACGGAAAGTACCTTTAATTTGATACAGTACACTAGCTCCCCAACACTTCGGGATTTAATAGATTTTTGGGCCGTTCGTTATTTAAAGCTCTCGCAACCTCTTTGGCTGTTTCAACCTGCAATGCTTTCATTGAGTCCTCTGAATGCCATGCATAATGAGGCGTTAAGATTACATTATCCATGTCACACAGTTCACTGTCCGGACACAAGGTCAATTCGTTTTCGACAACATCCAAGGCCGCACCGCCGATATCCTGTCTCTGTAGACTGGATATCAGAGCCGGAGTATCAATTAAACCACCACGGGCTGTATTGATAATTAAGGCTGTGGGTTTCATCATCGCCAGGGTTTTGGCATTAATTATATGGTGTGTCTCTTCAGTTTCCGGGGCATGAATCGATAGGTAATCGCTAGATTCCAATAATTCTTCCAAGGAGCATGGTTTAGCACCAGGGACTGGGGATTCTTTGATAAAAGGGTCATAATAGCGTACATCGAACTCAAATCCACTCATTTTTCTAGCAACAGCTTGGGCATTACCACCAAAACCTAAAAAACCAAGGGTTTTATTACGCAATGAGTAAATCGGCCGCAATGGTTTATAATCAAACTGATGTTCTGCCATTCGTTTGATACCTAAGTTTATTTTTCTACTCAATGACATCAGTAAAGCAATGGCATGTTCAGCGACTTCATCACGGCAATAATCCGGTACATTACACATCATTACGCCACGTTTGGTCGCTGCTGCGATATCAAGGGTCTCAATCCCAGCTGCTTGTCTAACAACAATTTTGGCGTTGGGCGCTGCCGACAATATCGTCTCTCCTATGGTGACGTCTGAAGTTACAATCGCAATAACATCACCTGCCAGTTTGGCGGCTTCGGCTTCACTCTCCAGTTGAGCATCAATGACCTCAACATCATAAGGAGCCATAATTTCTTTAAAATCATTCAGGGAAGGAAAATAGTTATCGATATACAATATTTTCTTTTTTGCCATAAAAGGTCTCCTTGATTCCAGATTTTTTATCTTCTTTGATTGATTATTTTCTCGATTTTGTCTCTTTAATGAAACCGTTCTTTCAATAACAGAATTCAAATTCAAGAGTGAGGGAGAATTGGTGCAAATAACAGTTCTTCCCACTCAGCACTCATATAATATGTTTATTGAGCAGGAAAAAATGATTGATGGATGGCCAGGTTAAGTGATTAATTTACAGTAATCGTCCCTGCCTTGCAGTCCACTTTGATTTGATCACCATCTTTAACCAATTTATTGAAATCATCGTCCAGACGATCCAGCAAAGGATAATCAAAGACGATACAACCTGCAACTAAAACGGTGTCCGGTGTTTTTACAATAATGGCTTTGGGACCAGCGTTGTTTTGTTGCATTCCAAATAAGCCTTCATCCTGTACCACCGAGCTACCTTTACCGCTAGGTATGACGAGAATCACATCTTTAAGGCTGACACCATCCAGGGCATGTCCCTCTTCTTTGACAACCCCTGTTTTGAAATCAACCATATAAAAACAGACTGACTCCGGGCTGACCAGGGCTTTTCCTTCCACTACCTGCTCACCGCCGGCAATAGTGTGACACTTAAATTCTTTTATCATGATTAATATCCTCCTCTTATAGCAATTTCAATACACTCACTGCGTCTTCTTAAAGTAAAATTCTGGTCCATACGAGGGGTATAAAAAGCGGCTTTAACACTATCTGTTACACCACTCTTTCCACCGTATAGTTTATGCCAGCAGGTATCATCTGAACAGGTACTATCGATAATGTGCGCGCCGGCTTTTTCAATGACGTCCAACAGTCCCATATCTTTAGCCAATTTCTTAGTAGGTTCTGAAGTCAGAATCCAAAAGTCGACATCTTTATGCACTTTCTTACCTTCCAACTGTTGAGCCACTTCAATTACCTGGGCAATTGAGTAGTGAGGGCATCCAAAAACCACAAATTCAACCGGTTTGTCAGAACCTTTGGAAAGACGATCCTGGGCCCACTTGAGATCTTTTTCGGTTATGGTTATGGTTTGCTTTGGTTTTTTCCCGGCAAAAGCCATATCCATTGTTTTAGCTTCAGGAGTAACTCCCAAAATATGAAACATTGCAATAGACCCACCAGTGGCCAATTCAGCACAGAATGCCACCAATTCTTCCTGTAGCGGTGTTTGCGGCATATTGGTAAAAACAGGTACTCCCGGTTCCATTCTTTGAGCAGCAGCATAGCCTAACAGATGGTAATCAAAATCATCTTTGATTTCTGTTTCAACGTTGATCAAGGTATCGCCGATTCGATTCTCGTCTAAATGAAACCCGTAATTAGGCGTTCTTCCGGTAATGGCTGAAGCCAAAGAACTCTTAGCGGATTCCCGATTGGAGCGGGCACCTAAAATTGCATTAACATAAGGTGTAGCACTGGATTCAGCAAAGGCTACGTGTTCTCCCATTCTGGGGACGTTTTGTTGAATTTCGGGTGTGCAACTCCAACTTAGGGTAATTCCCAACTTTTGAAAAACGTCATTGACGCTTTTTAGGTGCTCTTCCTCGTTGCAGGGATCGCCAAATCCAGCTTTTTTCAGATAATCCAGATTATAATTAGGATTGACTGTTGGGCTGATACGGCATTTAGCACCACCGTTCAACATTTTGTCGCTATACCAAACGTCTGAGGCGTGATGTATCAATGAAGTATGAACACGATTGATTTCGATCATTCGGTCAGCGCCAAGGGCATCACCAATAGCAACCAGAAGCTTCATGGCTTCCTTATCGCCTTCGGTGTACTTCCCAGCTAACATATCTTCTTCAAACTTGGTTAAATGCATATAATATCTCCTTTTATTAAAATCTTAAATCGGTTTTTTTTACGATACTGTTTTTCCTCACCTGCGGTCCGCAGTATGTACAATTTCACCGTTTTTAACCACTTTCAGACAAGGATTCCCGCCAATCCGGTATGATAATTCAGCCACCGAATCGATGTCCCAAACTACAAAGTCTGCTAATTTACCTGTTTCCAAACTACCTGTGTTTTCTTTCAAGCCCAGTGCCTGGGCTGCGTTTATAGTCACACCCTGCAGTGCTTCCAGAGGGGTCATACCAAACAGGGTACAAGCCATGTTCATCATTAGTGGTAATGATAAACTGGGACTGGAACCCGGATTACAATCGGTACTGATTGCCATAGAAACACCCGCTTCACGCAGTGAATCTATGGGAGGTAGTTGCGTTTCTTTTAAAAAATAGAAAGCTCCCGGTAGCAGCACAGCCACACAATTTTTATCCGCCAGAACTTTTGCATCA
>Ga0233437_1005443_pt1 | contig 13802 bp, 9 predicted proteins | sample SI_122_August201_FD_182714 | JGI IMG/M metagenome (GOLD analysis project Ga0233437, IMG submission 182714) | Seawater microbial communities from Saanich Inlet, British Columbia, Canada - SI_122_August2016_200_MG | ecosystem: Environmental > Aquatic > Marine > Inlet | place: Canada: British... | reverse complement strand
ATTGGCGCCTTCCAAACCTTCCAAGCTTCAAGCCTTCCAAACTTTTAATCTTAATTCCATCAAATAATTCTTCAATTTCGTTTCTAATTCCTCTTTCTTTTGCATATCTTAGTACTGTAGAAATATTGAGTGGGTTATGCAAAAGTAAATAATCTAGAATTTCTTCAATTTTATTTGTTAAAGGTATTTTTTGTCGAGAAATTTCAAAATAATAATCAACAAAAGCTATTTCTAATGATGCTAAACCATCTTTTGATCCATAAAAGTAATTTTTCTCTCTAACAATAATAATATTTCTTTTTCCAGCATGATCTCTTAATAATTCAATATCTTTTTTTTGTGGGTTATCAAGAATTACAAAATCAAGGTTAAGTGTTGGCAAGTGGGAAAGAAATAGTTTAGAGCTGTTTTTTTCTACATATATAGTTAAATAATTAGTTAAAGGATAAAATTTATTAAAAAAACTTGTAGAAGTAATAACAAATTGTTTGTTGTGGTGTTGAGATAAGGGTAATAAAGAGTTTCTAATGTATTCTATGAGTGGTGTTTTAAATTCTTGAGAAATAGCCTTTTGTTTTTGTTGAGCTAATGAAGAGATAAATTTATATTTACCTCTTGAAATTCGTGCAATCTTTTTTTGCTTAAGAAGTTTGTATCTGTAATAGTGTGCATTAGATTCTGAAAGATTGAGAACTCTACTTATATCTGCTTCTGTGAAGTGTTTTCCCCAAAACACTTCCTTTAACTTAACCTCTTTTTGTTCCCCACTCATAAAATGCCACACTATTTATTCAATGCGACACCCCCAACAAACGAATGACTATGATTTATGATATAACTATGAATTGAAGATGTAATGTAAGTTTTAGAAAAGATAATTAAATTTAGGATTGTAATTTAAAGACGTTTAAGGTTAATAAGATAGGCTATGACTGATACACCACACATCAGCCATTTGCCATGGACTTTATTTGTTTTTGTACTAAACCTTGCGCCTTATACTCATTCGCCTTTGCCAAGTTCTTGCCATATAGAGGTGATAAGCTTGGTAAAGCAAATACCTAATAATTATACTAAACTCTTAAACCCACTCAACTATTTAACTAAAAGAGGAGGTATATAAAGATTTCTATTTTCATGTAATAATAAACATAGAGAAAAACAAACTATTTTCCCCAATAAGTAACTAAAAAAATTTATTATTTCGAGGAGAAAGTAACAGAGTACACATAAAAATAACATAAGCAATAATTTAACAAAAAGAGGAAAGAAGAAATATGATTAAACGAGAAAATAACAACAATGGCCAGGCGAGCCGTTAGGCGAGTAGGGCTTTACGGAGTAAAGACCGTCTGTGCCAAGGTTGTTGTTATTTTCATTATTATAATATTAAAAATAAAGAATTCCAGAGTGACTTTTCCTCCCAACCTAATTTCCACTGAAAACACATAATTTAAATCAATAACATTTAAAAACAACTAAATAAACCTACAATATATGGTTAAGACAGAATTCAATCAAGATCATGTTGAATTAGTTGAAGTAATAGATTTACCTACTAAAATGGGAGATAATACTAAATTCTTTATTTTTAGAAGATTCAATGAACTAATTTCAGTTTTAGTTAAAGGAGATGTTCAAAGAAAAGAAAATGTTTTATGTAGAATTCATAGTGAATGTATGTTTGGAGATTTGTTAGGAAGTAAAAAATGTGATTGTGGCCAACAACTAGATAAAGCAAAATCATTAATTTCTGAAGAAGGAACAGGTATTTTATTTTATCTAGCACAAGAAGGTAGAGGAATAGGATTAATTAACAAAGCAAAAGCATATAATTTACAAAAAAAAGGATATGATACAGTTGATGCAAACATTGAACTTGGTTATTCTCCAGATTTAAGAGATTATGAAGCATGTGCTGTTATATTAAAAGATTATTTTAAAATTGATTCTGTTCGATTATTAACTAATAACATGAAAAAGGCACATCCATTAAAACAAAAAGATATTCATGTTGTGATGACACCAGTAAAGATAGAACCAAATGAACATAATTCTAAATATTTAGAAACTAAAAAAGCAAGAATGGGCCATAGATTGTAATTATTCTTTATTTATTCTTTTTTAACAGGCCGTAGGCTCCTTTTGTTGTGATTCTTTTAATTTTTCTTTTTAGAAAATAACACTAACATGATTATTTTAAATCCAACAACAAAATGATTTATATTAAATCCAACAACAACCAAGGCACGGACGGACATTTGCTACGCAAATATCCTATTCGGCTTCGCCTCATCCGGCCATGTTGTTGGATTTAAAGATTAATTTGGTCAGATTGTTATTTTCTCAATTAGCTTATTAGAATTAATTAAAGATTCAGTAGAAGTAAATAATCTAGACCTAGTTAAAAAAATTATCTTACTAATTGTGTCCCATATTTCATAACTTCTATTTTATCACATAGAAAATCAATTCCTTCTCTTGTATATCCTACTTTTTCCCCATGCAAAACTTTTTCATCATGTTTTTCAGGAACACCTGCAATATATTCTCTTGCCTGCCAGCAATTATCAACTGCAGAATCTAAGAACATGTCAGAAAACGAACTAGTTTCTGAAAATTCAGAATTAGACCAACTAACCATAGAAAAGTACTGAAATGCTAATTGATGATGAGCTAATGACATAACAAAATAATCCTGCCAAGTTCCGCCACCATCTAATTCAAACTTTTTATTATAATGTTTAATTGCTTCTTCCCAATTTCTATTTTGAACAAAATAATCTCCAGCATCAATCATTGACGCTAATTCATCTCCATTTTTAGAATTTGCAGGATGAGTTGAATCATAACCATTATGATATCTTAAACTACAACTTACAGCACCAATAAGAATAGCAGAATATATTACTAATTTATCAAACCAATTTAATCCTTGAGAGTTTCCACTATTATCTATCATAATTAATATTATAGATGTACAAGTTAATAAATTTTGTGGTGAAAAAGAATATATTTTTTATTTTTTAACAGGCCAGCAGGCTCTTTTTGTTGAGAATTTTTAATTTTTACTATGTTAACAATAAATCCAACAACATGGCCGGGCGAGGCGAAGCCGAGTAGGACTTTAGTCCGTCCGTGCCTTTGTTGTTGTTGGATTTATAATAATTAGAAATGAAAAAAAAGAAAATTAGTGAGCTACATTGACTTCGCCCTAATTAAAAAAAAGAAAAAAACTATTTATTTTTAGTTTTTTTTGGTTTAGCTTTATTAGGTTTAACATTCTTTACTTTCACATCAATTTCTTTTCCATGTTTTCTAAATGCAAAATAACCACCTAAACCAATACCTGTTAAAACCAATATTGCGATTGCAGCTATTACACCAACCAACCAATAAGGCAACCCAAATAAATTATTTCTATCAACACATATATGCTGAACAATTAATTGACCAGTTTTACAAACTAATTCATCACACTTACCTTTATTACAAAATTCATTAACTGCACAATCATTTGGTCTAACACATCCATTGTCATCATTAAGAGTTATTGGTGTTTCTTCACTTACACATTCATTATCAACACAAGCTTCACCCTCATCACAATGGCTATCCATTGTGCATTCATTTGAAACAGATGCATAAGGATCTTCTTCTATTTCACCTTGTAATGTTTCTAATTCAGGGTAATCTTTGTTTGTACTGCTAGAACTTGAACTGCTTGAACTATCAGAACTATCATCACTACCTGCATCATCAACACCAGCATCTACAGCACCAGCATCAAACACAAACTCAACCCATTGTCCAGTCAAAGATTTTTCAACAAATTGACTTGCTTCTGCTTTTATATCTCCATCAGTGTCAGTTATTTTCAAAGTTATTGTGTCTCCTGGCAAATTAAAAAAGTTACCACTTCTTACAAACACAGATGCTTTATCAAACTCAATACCTTGTTCATTAGATTTCATCAAAAAGCTTTGCTTTGGTTTTGTTACATAAATATCATAACCACCTAAATCAAGTGCTGTATTGATTACTTCCTCATCACCTGCATATACTTTGAATGCAAAATCAGACATATCCCCACCATTATTTATATAAGCTGTTCCATAGTCATAATCATTTCCAGCATACCATGAAAAATGATCTGTTTCAGAATCTAATTCAACATAATATTTAGTAGCACTTACAACTTTAACTATAACTTCTGCAGGTTTTGATTTTTTTAGAAAATCATCGGTTGCATAAAATTGGAAAACATATGTTCCTGCTTTTTTAGGAGTGAATGTTGCTGTATCTGAATCAGAGCCAACTAAATCTACTATAACTGCTCCTGGCTGTTCCCAATCATAACTTGTAATTTCATCTCCATCTGAATCTTCTGCTGTTCCATGTAAAGTAACTTCATAGCCAACAAATGTAGTAATATCTTCTCCTGCATCAACAATTGGCGCATTATTTGGTTTACACTTAGCAAGAGCATTTTTGTCTACAGGTGAATTTCCAATAACTAAGAATTGACCATTACTCATTTTTAGAAGATCTTTTCCTTTAGTAATAACTTTATCAAGACCTGTTCCATATTCAGACCATGTATTTTGAACTGTTTTTTTATATACTTTAGCTAAATCATTATTAATTCTAACCAAAGCATAAGAACCACCATGTGAAGTAATTATCAGATCAGCATATTCCGTTGCCCCTGGAATCTGTGCAGGATAATCTGACCAAATAAGATTATCAATATCATTATATCTGATTACTGATTTTCCATCTGATTTTTCTGCTGTTACATAAACTGTATTGCCAATAAAATTAAGATTACCTATATTAGTCATTTGACTTCCTACCCTAGAAGTTTTTGACCAACCATTACTAGGATTACCAGTATAATATAATCTAGTATCTTGTCCTGCTACCCAAATTTGATTATCATGTGATCCTAATGCTGTTATTTTTGTTACTCCAGAAATTTCAGCCACTTCACCTTCTGTTGAAGAAGTATCTATACCTTGTTCATATACTATTTTTCCCCAACCATCTGTTCCATAAAAAGTTGATCCAGCATATTCAATCATTTGAAAAGTTTGCATAGGATCAGGATCTAAAAATTTAGTAAACTTATCATTATTATCAACCTTAAACAATCCTTCATAATATCCTGAAACAAAACGACCTGCAATCTTATTAAGATAAGTTGATGAGATTCCTGATTTTTCTGCATATGTCTTGAATGTTTCTCCATCATCCTCTGAATATAGAATCTTGGATGTCATCCCCATATAAACAGTTCCACTATCCTCATATAAGGTATTGTATAAACCATCTGAGTTTATAATTTTTCTCCAAACACAATCTTCAGCTAAAACAAAAGAAAAGCTCAAACATAATATTATCCCAATTATTAGTATTGTTTTTTTCATAGTACTATATATATTAATAATAGTATATAAATATGTACTTCTACTATAAAATAGTAAATGTAAATTATATTCTTTTTTATTTTTTAACAGGCCGGCAGGCTCTTTTGTTGTGATTCTTTTAATTCTCCTTTTTAGAAAATAACACTAACATGATTATTTTAAATCAGACAACAAGATGATTTATATTAAATCCAACAACAAGATGATTTATATTAAATCCAACAACAACATGATGATATTAAATCCAACAACAACATGATGATATTAAATCCAACAACAACATGATGATATTAAATCCAACAACAACATGATGATATTAAATCCAACAACAACATGATGATATTAAATCCAACAACAACAACGGCACGGACGGACATTTTCTTTAAGAAAATATCCTATTCGCCTTCGGCTCATCCGGCCATGTTGTTGGATTTAAAAGTGAGTTAGGTCAGATTGTTATTTTCTCAATTAGCTTATTAGAATTAATTAAAGATTCAGTAGAAGTAAATAATCCGGACCTAGTTAAAAGAAAAGAAAAAAATTAATTTGCAATAGGATCTCCTGGATGTTCAGACTTTTCTTGATCTTCTTGATCAGGTTTGTCTTCTTTGTTTTCTACAAACATGTCTTCGTATGCTTTTCTGTATTCATCCTCAGAAATAATTCCTTTATCAATTAACAACTCAATTAAAGCATCAATTTTATCATCAGCATGTTCTGCAATGTCTTCAACATCTTCTGGAATACATTCACATTCTTCTTTACCACATTCATCACATGGACAAGTACATTCTTCTTCTGCTTTTCCACAATCATCACATGGACAAGTGCATTCTTCTACTGGTTTTTCACACTTTGTACATACATCTATTTCTTCCATTTCTTCATTAGAATTTGTTTCAGCTTTGCTGGAACTTTGTTGAGCTTGCTCAACTTTATCTTCGTGACTATGACCACAACCACATTGTTCTTCCATAAATATCCCTCCTTTTTTTAAAATTAAAGATGAAATAAATGGTTTTAGGGAATGGCAGTTTGCACTACCATTCTAAAAACCATATCACCAAACATTAGCAATCCTTACTTGTTTATAAATATATGTGTTATAAAATTTAAATATTAGAGTGCTAGATTAATTTTTATTAAAATCAATTTAAATTAACAAAATGATGAATCAAAATAGTACGAATACCACCTTTAAGTAATAAAGCACCAAAAAACATATAAATAATCCATAATACCCAAATTTATATAAAATTTAAAGATAAAATGGCAGTTATAACAATTTCATTAGATGATTTATGTGTAGTAGCTAGTGGTGAATTTGATCCATTAGCACAAGGAAAAATAGATGTATCAACAGATTCTATAAATCTTGAAGATTTACAGCAAGAACTTTACTTTAATGATATAGGAACAAGAGGAACAGCTGTTTCTAAAAGAAATGGAAGACCACTTGAAGAAATTAGTGAAAGTGAAGCAAGACAATTATACGCAACAGCACAAATTGCTCTTGATAAAGTAAAAAAACAATTAGCTAAATCAGCAACTCAAGGTGGATATGGTTTAAGAAGAGATCATTTAATTAATTTAAAAGGAACATTAGAAACAATTACAGCATCAAAAAAAAATTATTTTGCTTCAATGAGTATCCAGAAAAATGATTCTAGTCCAGAAATTGATTTTACTAAATCAAAACCTTTTACACTTATTAATGGGCTTGGGGGCACATATGTTTATGTTGTAGATTACAAAAAGGATCTTTATGGTGAAAAACATGAATTTACTGTAAAAGTAAAACCAACAAAAAGAAATGGAATTTATTTATTTGAATCAAAAGCAACATTAGCTGGTGCAAGTGAAGCATTTTATACATCAAAAAGATATGTTGATCTTGGACACCAAATATTAACAACACAATTAACATGTGAACACGAAGTTTTAAAATATTATACAAACCAAGCAATAAAATCACAAGGAAAATAAGTTCTTTCTATTCATTCAAATAAAGCGAAAATCCAAAGAATTGCTATCCCCACGGCAAGCGATGGGGTAATCTTCAAGGAATATTTCTATACATCTTTGCTGTTCTTGAATTATCCATAGGTAAATTTGCTTGTAATGAAGTTATAATAACACTTCTGCCAGAAGATCTAGCTCTAATATATTCTGCATTGTTTCCCCTTATTGTAAATTCAGCCTTATGTGATACCTTATCTGTCAAAAGAAGATATAACGGAGAAGAGCCCATTGCTTTAAGTCTATTAACTTGTGCAGGACCAACAATACTTATTTTTCCAATGTTAAAATGATTATCTAACCAGCTATAATTTCCTCTTCTATAACCACCAACTATTACAAGGTGAGAAATTTCAGGTCGTAAATCTTCTGGTGTTTCTTCAATTTTTACTTTTTGAATAACTTCATTTGTATCACAAGTAATCATATGACTATGTACTCTTTTTTTAACAGCTTCATCAAGCCCACTAGCAAGTATAAGATAATCAAGTAAAACCATGTCATTATCTCCTTTGTTTCCAGCTGATGAACTAAGTTCATCAATAAAATTACAATATAATTCTTCATTACTAGTTCTTAACATTACTTTTCTTAATTCTCTAATATCTTTATAATGTTGGTTCATATAATCAAAATCCTCTACTAAAAGCTGGCCAAGATCCTGATTTACAATATGTACCTGCTCTCTATTTTGTTCATTGTTTACTAATTTTAATTTATTAAACATATCTCTTGTTCTTTTCTCTGCTTCTATTGTAGATAGGACATCTAAGAATTCTTCCATCAAATCAAAATCCATTTCTTCTAATATTTTTCTTGGGGAAGGGATTTCCATGTCAGAATAGCCTTTTAATTCTCTAGCCATTTCTTTGTATGCCTGAAAATCTCTAAGAAACTCTGTTAATACACCAGCATTATATACATCTTCTTCAACTACTGGGGCAATTTTTTCTTTTTGCCACTGAGAAGCCATTAGATATTTATCTAAAAAACCATCTTTTTCAAATTTAATCCAACTTGAAAGATTATTTGGATTAACTGTTCCAGCTAATGGTCTTGCACCACCATTTGAAATATATTTCTGAACAAATTCATATGCAGCTTTAGGGTCATCTTGTTCCCCATACTTTTCATCAAATTTCTTCTTTTTAGGAAAATCTATAGTATCAAGAAGAGCTTCTGCTAAAAAATCAACATTAGATGCACTTTTAACTTTTTCATATCTTTCTGAAAATTTATCTATTTCTTTTTTCATTCCAACTATACGTTCTAATTTAGCATTATAATAATCATAAACATCATCAAAATTATCCAAACCATTTTTTATTATTGATTCAATCAAATCTGCGTGATCTACCTTCAAAACCTTTTCAATAATTTTGTTAAGGTCAACAGCATTCAAGAATTCCCCAGCAAAAGCTTGAGCAGCTCCTTCATGTTCTATTGATCTGTATAACTGCTGTCCCTGTTTAACTGCATCTGCAACATATTTTAAACTTAAATTTCTTACAAGATCAGAATAAGTTCTTTTTCTTGAAAGCATTTCATAATAAAAAGAAATTGCCTTGTCTGATTTAGCACCTTTTGATTTTATATCTATCGCATAACATGCTTTTCTTAAAAGTTGCATTTCATCATTAAGTCTATACAATAAACCAACATCATAACCAATATTATCTGCTGTTTCATTGAGTTCTCTTTCTGATTTCTCTGTTGAACAATCGCCTATAACTATTTCTTCTAATCTTCTGTGTGTTTTTTGGCTTTTTAATGTTTCCCTATTAAATTTATTCTGTAGTTTGGCATGTTTGGATTGAAATAGGTCATATTTTTTTAGAAATGGTGTTTTATCTAAAAACAAACTAAGAAATTTAGATGTTGTTGAAAAAGCATGCCTATAAAATAATGCAGCTTCAAGAAATTGAGGACTACTTTTTACTAAAGCAAAATCCATTTCTTTCAACTGAGCATTTGAACTCATCCATTCTTCATGTGTTGCTTTTCCAGCTTTATATTCTTGAAATGCTCTGGAATTCCACATCTGCTTAAGATTCATTGCGTTAGGACCTTGTAGAGTATAACTAAAGAATTTTTTTATTGGTCTTACATGAGAAGGAATTTCTCTTAATACTTCATCCGATGGAGTAAAATCAAGTCTATTACTATTAGGATCTCGAGCATAGACAAACAGATAATCAAAATCAACAATAGGGAAAAAATCATCAGAATCATGATTAACATCAAAAGATAGTTTTTCAAATTGATCTGCAAGTCTTCTTCTTTTCTTAATCCAGTTAGGATCTTGACTAAATGCAGCATAAGTTTTTACAGCTTCTTCAAACTCTTCAACAGAATTAGCACTTCCAGAACTACCATTTTGTCCCTTTTTCTGCTTAAGTTTAACTATTCTAGTCTTTTTTCTACCCATATATAATATGAAAAATCAGCCATTTATAAAGTTTTCGGTTATTAACCACTACAGAGTAGTATATTTAAGCGAATAATAAATATATTCTAAATATATGATTATCTTAAAAACAGAATATAAAACATGATTTAATAATAGAAAGATCTGTTGATGTATTGGGAAAATAATTTCTTAAGAATTTTTTTATTTTCTACAACAGGCCGGCAGGCTCTTTTTGTTGTGATTTGTTTAAATTTAAAATAAAGAAAGAAAATTATCATGAGAAACATGTCCTCCGGACCTAGTAAAAAAAACCAGCTAACATTATAAAAAAAGAGATACAAGATAAGATATAAGAATAATAACGCCGACGCCCGGATTTGAACCGGGATAGGCCGAAGCCAACAAGCTATCTTGCTTATTGATTCCAGGCTTGCGCAGTACCAGATTGTGCCACGTCGGCATTATAATTATCTTTAAAAACAAGATTCTATTTATATAATTAATGGTATTTTAGAGCAAAACTTAATCTGGCGAAAGCTTTATATAAACTAAAATCATCTAATTTATATGAGGGTAAATAGCTAATAACTCCTATTTACTGCCCATTTCTTTGGTTTTTTACTGCTTAAATCATTCTGAGGAACATTTTTAAGCTTTTGTTTTAGGGAAGATACTAACTTATTCAATTTATCCATATTACCAAGATAAAGTTTTTTTTGTTTGCCATCAATAATTGTTGTAAAGAAATAATCATAACCTTGGCCACTCCATTTCCTATTAAAAGAGGTAATATTCTTATAATAAATTGTATACTCTTTTCCCAACCTAGGTAAAAACATTATTTTGTCTTTTTCTAAGATTATTCTAATTGATGAATTAAGTAGATTTCTAAAAACTAATATAATAAAAATAGTTAATCCTATAAAAAAAGCAGAGAAAAGATACGAATAAAGATTATAGATATTAAAAAAATAATACACCATATACAAAGAAAGTCCAATAAGTAATAAAAAAAACACAATTGGAATATATTTCACAATAAATATTGATTTAATAGTTTGTGTGTATTCACCTAAACAATTATCTTCCTTAGTTGACTTTTTTAGAGGAACTTTTTTTCTTAACTGTTTCATAAACATCTCAAAGCTTTTTTCTGTTTCATTTTTATCAAGAAAATACACATCATACTTTACTTTTTTATTTCCTTCGTTACACATTATTCTAAAACTAAGTCCATTAAGATCATCATCATTCAGCATCGTTAGACTACCTATTATCTTGGTAATTTTATCAAAGCGAATCTTAATTTTTTCTTTTTTTAGATTAAACTGAATCCCAGAACTACTAAGCAATAAAACACCTTTATCAAGATTTTTACCATTTTTGTAAATATTTATTTTTTTATCCATCTTACTAATCACAAACACTCAACCTACCAATATTCTTTTCAGTGCAAGTAATCACTTTAGCCATTGTTTTAACAGCTAAAACAGGATATTTGCCTAATGCAGATTCTTCAGATAACATAACACCATCACTTCCATCTAATATTGCATTTGCAACATCACTTACTTCTGCTCTTTCAGGTATTTTAGAATTAACCATTGATAATAACATTTCAGTTGCAGTAATTACTAAAGTTTTTTTCTTATTACATCTTCTAATAATTAATTTTTGTAATATTGGAACTTCTTCAAAAGGAACATGTCTTCCTAGATCGCCTCTAGCAACCATTATACCATCACTTTCTCTAATTAGTTCTGCTAAATTATTAAAACCTGTTCTATTTTCAATCTTTGAAATTATTCTAATTCTTCTTGGGAAAAATTCTTTTCTAATTTCTTTTATTTGTTTAGCTGTTTGGGCAAATGAAACTGCAATATAATCAAAATCTTTTTTCTTTAGCCAGCTAATCATTTTCCTCCCTTTGATATCAAACATAATTCTACATTTTGTTTTTCTTAAGCTAGAAATAACTTTTTCATATTCTTTTTCTTTACCATACTTAGTATTAACTCTTGCAATATTCATACCTGCCTTACATAATTGTGGAATCTTATTCTTAGATGCAGGTCCTATAGTAGCAATGATTTTTGTTTTCATATATGTTTTATTAATTAAGAAGTATATATAGTTAATTGTTTCAGGAGAGAAATAACAACAATGGCCAGGGATATTTTAAATCCAACAACATGGCCGGATGAGCCGAAGGCGAATAGGACTTTAGTCCGTCCGTGCCGTGGTTGTTGTTGAATTTATCTAATAAATTATAAATGAAAAATTAAAATCACGGGAAACATGTCCTCCGGACCTAGTAAAAAAAGAAAATTAGAAAAAGAAATTAAATAAAATTATTCTGTATTGGTTTATGAAAGTCTTCTATAACACCAGGACATTCTTCTTCCATTACATTTGGAAAGTATTTTTCTGCAATATCCATAATTATTGAACTTTTTACATCCACTACTCGGTTTTTAGGAATACCTGGATCAAATTTAACCATGTATTCATCTAAAGTATCTGCAAAATCATTTAAAGAAAAATCATCTTCTCCAAATTTTTCTTCAAGATAAAATTCAAATCCTTTTTTATAAGATTCAAATGCTTTTATATCAGCAATTGTACAATCAGGAAATTCTGTATTTTCCGTATGTATATAACTATTATTAATACCTGATGAAATCATAACATTTGCACTTGCAATAACACCAGCAAGGTATAATTTAGCACCAATACATTCATCATAACCTTTAGCTATAAAATCATCTAATAATTCTTGCTGTGCACCATAAAATGTTTTTGCTTCACTATCTGCTTCAGATTTTAATTGCTTTGCTTTTTCAGTCATATAATTCAATACATTTTCATCAGAACAATCAGCTATTACTTTAGATTTGTTATCATTAGAATCTACAGGTTCTTTAAGCATATGAGTTTTAACTAGCTCCATTGCTTCATTCATCTTATTATGAGATGGTTCAAAATTATTAACATCAATCAAAGGAAAATATTCTTCAATGTTTTCAACAATAATTTGACCCAATAAATCTGTTTCTCTTTCTTCACTAACATCTATATTATTCCTTATTTTATGATATGAAGCTACTGCAATAATTGCTTCAGGAGTTAATAGATTCATATCATTCACATATAATTCACTTAATAAATCTTCAAATCCTTGTTTATAATTATTAAATTGTTGAACATCTGCTTTTATATCATTTGGAAGTTCCATCATAGATTTATGATAATATGTATCTTTTAGACCTGTTGAAATAGTAAGATTTGCCTTGCCTAAAACAAAAGAAGTATAATCATCAGGACTAAGTCCAGATCTATATAAATTATTTAGACCATAATCCAAAAGAATTGGAGCTTCAAGATCTATAGCTTTCATAATTCCTTCATTTAATTTTTGATTAACCTTTTCAGCAGTTTTAGCAACCATATCATCTAATGTTAATGGAATTGGATCAGGACCACTAATAGCAGGCATTGGAATTAAACCTGTAAAACTTGGATTTTTCTTTATAATACCAATATCAGGCCCTGTAGAAGTAATATCTGGTTCAGTAAATTCATATCTAAAACTCATTGAATCTTCTGCTTTAGCTGGTTCTTCTTTTACAGGTGCATTTCTAAAATAATTACTAAGAAAATTTGTAGATCCTAATAATGCCCAAGACCATGCTGCTCCTGCTAATCCAATAGCTATAGTAGCTCCAACATAAAATGCTAAGTTATTAGGTTTTTCACTCATTCTCGGAAGAAATCACCCAAGTATATATAAAGATTATCCATATCAAAAATACAGTTGTTTTCACTACTTTTCAGAGAAAACTTTATAAAGAGATATTAGGTTCGTTTATAAATGGGATTAGAAGCATTAGTTGAAATACAGGATTTTTTAATGAATAATTCATTAACTGCAGTATTAGATATAG
>Ga0233437_1005442_pt1 | contig 13810 bp, 15 predicted proteins | sample SI_122_August201_FD_182714 | JGI IMG/M metagenome (GOLD analysis project Ga0233437, IMG submission 182714) | Seawater microbial communities from Saanich Inlet, British Columbia, Canada - SI_122_August2016_200_MG | ecosystem: Environmental > Aquatic > Marine > Inlet | place: Canada: British... | reverse complement strand
TATCTCATCTTCCTCCCTTTTCAGCTTCTCGTTATCAACAATTATCTGAACGCTGAGTAGAGCGGATAACACGGTTTCCCTACAACTGTTTGAAACAGACTCTGTTATCCTAACCTTATCTGCGTCAATAAACTTCTTTTGTAGAGTATTCTCCCATACGAGGGCATCAATAAGCCAGTCTAGCTGTAGTGAACCAATCTGTATAGAAAACGGGGTTCCTGAAAACGTGCTCTCAAGATGGTCTTTTATCGCACCATCCCAAAATGTTAGACTAACATCCCTCTCAGTTTTTCCGTTAATGGCAACGGTTTTAGAAGCTCTCCATTTATCCCTACTCTGTTTTGATACGAGTGAGTAGTTTCTTAGGATAGCTCTAATCCATGAGTTAATCGACTTAAACTTGTCAGATTCTTCCTTAATATCCTTATTTATCTGAGTGAGTAAGTCCTCCGAGTTATCTTTGTTCACAAGTTCCTCTGGAAAATGTAGTATTAGTGTTGGTATCTCTGTCATCTCCTGATTCGTAATAACTATATAGTATTGATATATAAATCATGTTGTTATAAAATAGCCGAGGGGTGGGGTTTAACGCCTTAAAGTATTAAGGTTCCTCAGTGGCTGAACCGAGCTTATCCTTCCTGTAGTGCATATCCACATCGACCAGATAAACAGAGGAGGCATAATCGTTCGCCACCCCCGTATCTCGCTCAAGACTCATAATTATACATGAACTAAACGTGTTCCCACCAGCCGCTATATCATCAATCTCCATTAGAACATGAGCATCCACCAACTCGTCCTGCACATCCAGAGTAGCTGTTATAGTTGACTCAGCGGGATACTGCGCCCCTATACTACTCCATGAATGAGTTATATCAAACTTAACATTCTCAACGCCCCCACCAGAACCAGCCACAGGGAGAGCAAGGTGAAGGTGAATCTCGATATCTTGACCATCCCATGAGTGCGGAAGCTGTGCCGTAATATACATTTTCTGATTTGGGTTAGAAGCAAACGCAAGAACTGAGCCTCCCTTATACGAAGTCGCAACTGGCGGGTTTGATGAATCGAGTTTAGTCTGAGATGCTAATAGGCGTAAATCATCATAGTTTTCGTCGTTGACCTCGAAGTTGTTGTTAAACCCCTTCTGAGAAGTCATTGACTAGGCACTATCCCTGATGCTGTATATGATCTTCTTCTGTGCGCCTAGCCTATTCTTTATGACGATTCCCGTACCACCATCGTAGATACATAGGTCTGTATCTGAGTCAGTGTTGGCTACGTTTGCGCTGTTCTGAATCAAGGTGACTACCCCAGCAGTTGTAAAGCTGAACAAGGCATATTCTTCGCCGTCACCAGCTTGCACGAACCCCCAGCCAGTTCCTTACCACTCCACGGTTCATCGCCCAGGGTGAACCTGATCCCGCCGTGAACCTCAAATCTTCGCTCAACCATTAAACATCAATACCATTCTCTTTGAGTTTCAATATAAGATTGTCTCGTTCTTTCGTCAAGTCCTGGATCATCTGGATCATGCCCTCATCCCCGACGAGGTTCTGTCCTGTCTTGATCTCTAACGGGAATCCTGGGTTCTCGTTTCTGATCTTGGCTTTACAGTTACGGCATACCCCGACGAAGGCGGCAGGGCTGTAGTAATGAATATCGACTTGAGGGCTTCCACAGCATTGGACCATAAAAAAGGGATTGCTCCCTGAAGATAAAAAGGGTGTGACTAAGCCGCAGCGAGCAGCCCGTATCCTTCCAGATCAGCCAGCAACGTGTTAAACTTCGTGGTGATGTCACCAATGGTCCCGTCCGCGTCAACGATATGCGCCTGCTGTGCCTGCGGTGTTGTTTGGAGGAATCCAATCGTGCCGCTTCCTGCTTCTATTGCCTTCGCAGCCCCAACGAACAACTCCCATGTATTGGCAGCGTTATAACGCATATACGAGTCCAGACTGTTCCCCATCGTGATCTTCGCCCCATCAGCGAACTGGAGATTAACAGCGTCAAGGTTCACCTGAGCATCCGCGTAGATCGTCAGGTTAGTTGTAGATTGACTGTATAGATATGTTGTCGAATCACGGAAATAGGCTCTGTTGGTGGTAGCCAATAGCGTTTCTGCCCCGAACGCAATAAAGTTACTCGCATCAAGACTGATTACGTTTACATCTGCGCTGTCTGCCGCGTTTCTTGCTGTTATCCATGTGGCGTTTGGAAGTTTGAACCCCGTGTGAGTGACGTTACTCCAAGTCGCAACAACAGTCGCCGCCGCCGCGTCTAATAACAAAACTGTCTGGTCATTGATATCATCATATATGAAGAAAGTGTCACTAACAGTTTTACCAATCTGCCACTTTACTGTCCTATCTTGACTGAAATAGATTAATGATGCCTCTGCGGCACCATCATCTCCGCTATCCACTTCAATTATCGCGTCACTTACTCCGCTTCGGACTATGAACCGTGCGAGGTCAACTGGGTATGTAAAGGTTAGGTCGTTGTTTGAAGTTACCACTAAAGTAGCATCGGTTGTATCCCCCGCGCTTCGCCACGCAATAGCGTTATTGTTTTCAATCCTGATAAACCCAGAATCAGCGGGTGTGCCTGACTGATAAATCCTTTCAACGTCCTGTATGTAGAATCCGTTAAAGTCAAGACTCCCACTCAATGCAAGCCCCGTGTGAGTGACACTTCCCCAAGTAACAACATCATTCGTATCCTCATCAAATGTAACAAAGGTAACACCACCAACTTCAATATCAATCTGGTCAGTCCCAAACTGTATTCTAGTATCAGAGTCGCCTTTGTGTCTGATATTTTCTGGAACAAGTAAATCACTACTAATTTTAAGTCCGCCGAGATAGTCAACCGTGAATTTACTCGCCCCACCGACATGAAGGTCAATGAGGTTAACAGTATCCCAACCCGTAGCATTTGTGATTGTTAGGTTGCCTTTGATGAGGTTGAACAGGTCAGAGCCACCAGCCGCGCCAGTGTCGTTTAGAGTCGCGGTTATATTAACGGTTTTATCATCAACACCACCGCTTGATGCCGCACCTCCAAATATCTCAACCATGTCACCGCTTGTTCCACCTTCTGTTAATCGCATAAGTTCAACTGCACCAGCAATTAGACTTAATTGGTCGTTTGCGTTCCATCCTATTCCTGTGTGAGTATCAGCACGGTTAGGCACAAGTGTTGGATTATCACCTACCGCCGCCTCGTTCAACAATGTTGGACCCGCTGCGTTTGTCATATACAGTGTGCCTGTTACCTCAATGTTATCAGGAATCAGCAACGTATTCGCGGCTGACCTATATAACTGAACATCACCACCAATAAGCAAACCCGCACCAGAACCAGTAACTGGTAACGCGAGTTGTCCAGTTGATGGAGTGAATGATAGTTTCTGTACACCAGCAAGGTTAACGTCAAACGTTAGCCCCGTGGTTATTTCTGCCTCTACTGTTCCTCTTACTATTCTGTGTGGTGGAAAATCTGCTGTCATTTTTACGACTTCCTCAGTGTCAATCTAACATAACTGTTAGAGTACACTTTTGATTCTACTGTTGATACGCCTCCCGCGTCATCCGTCCAAGAACACAATCTCATTTGTAACTGATTAGCCCCACCAGTTATAGATGTTATATGTAGCCCTGCACCCATCCTCTGCTTATCAATATATGTAGCACTATTCTCTGTAACGCTATCTGTTACATCGACCCAACTACCGCCGCCGTCACCGCTAATCTGCCATTTGACAGATGTAGTTGTTCCAGCACCAGCCCCAACCGTAAACTTCTGTTGCCATTCTAGGTTATAGAATATGCTGATTAGGTTGAGTGTACCGTTTTGGTCTATGTTATAGTCCTCAGTCCAAGCGGGAGTAGCCTCTCCCTCACCCTCGGTTTTGGTTGACTGAGATACCTGAGATAATAGTGCAGGAGATGAACCGTCATCCGTTATCTCAGTTGTACTAATGTCCTCGGCTGCAAGATATATTACTATATCACCAGCCTCTATGTTTGTGTTGAGCATTCCCTCTAATCGCTCAAGTACGGAACCGTCGTGGTTTGCTACAACACTTGTTGAGGCAAACGCGTTGTTGTTGTTATTCGCTCCTATGGCACCTAGTACACTAGTCGCTGAATCTGTTACAGTTACAGCGTCTGTGCCTAGGGCATCTACGAGGTTTGCTGTCCCGTCAATCTCCAGACCTGAGCCAGTACCTGAGTCCGTGATGTTTAGGGCTTGCATGATACCTCTAATCTTCGAGTGTAGTGAGCCAGCCGCCCCAGGCGCGGTAGGTGCCTGAATCGGTGAGCCTATCCTGTCGCTGAATGCGCCGAAGGTGTTTCCGAGTCTGTAGGTGTCAACATCCATCTGAATGTCGTCAGTTGACAGTGTACCACTTGAGTAGATGAATTGGTAATATGATACCGTCTCAGTCATGTACTCGTTAGGGTCTTCAATCTGCCCCGCTAGTACCCAAACTGCGTCGCTCGCCTGGTCTGTTGAATAGTAGAGTCGCCAAATGTTATCGTTTCGCTCAATCTTCAGTGCGAGTGAGTCGTCAGTTATATCGAGAACTGCAACCTCTGTGTCTCCTGCACCGTTCAGGTTTGACGAGATTCGTAGCCTCTCTACTCCAGTTGCCTTCTCCTTGAATATTCTGATATAGTTTGTTGAGTCGTATGCTGAACCAGCAGAAACCATAATGCCTCCTAAGAGGTCATTAGCTGAGATTGTTCCCCAAGTATATGAAACATCTGTATAAACAGTAAAGTGCCTCATAAGGATGGGAAGCTCTCTCGCCACCGCATACTCACGTGCACCGTCACCAGCCGTAACATCTAGCTTCATGTAGAGCTTGTCAGATACGGTTGTGTCTATGTCAGCAGAGCCGCGGTCTGCACCAGTAATGTACTCTGGTGTCCACCTTTCGTTGTCCGCTGTTGCACTTGGAACATCAAAGTCATCTGCATCTATGAGTAGCTGTGATGCCATCCATGAGACATCAAAGCCTCGGAGGAAGTAACTGATAGCCTCTAGCGAGTCAGTGTCCCTGTTATATGTTTCATCTGAACTCTTATGCTTTATCCAGTATAGTGATTCAGAGATACCTTCACTTGACGACATTATGCCATCACCGCATATCCCTTAACTCGTACATCGCCCGCCTGTAGTTTTCTTACGTACAGTGAGGGGAAGTTGAGTCCTGCCTCGTTGCAGAGGAAGCCTACTGTTAGTGGCATCCTGCTATTATGATTCATACATACCGCTATCTCGGCTCCAGCCGCCACGTTGTACGTATTAGTTAGATTCGTGTCAAGTGTCAATGTGTCTGTGAGTGTCACAATACTTGCGATGCGTCCCCACTCAAAGTTAGTATATGTGTTATCCTGTAGATACACATAATCACCCGCAGTAAACCTATCCACGTTAGTTACAACCACAGTCGCCTGAGCCGCAGCCGCATTCGAGGCGACTACATCTGTAAGGTTAAGTGGGTCATCAGGTGGTCCGATTTTGTTTGGACGACCAAGTGGGAACAGTTCTGCGTCCCCGCCAGTTACTTCTGCACGAATTTTAAATATATAGTTAAACCCGCCAACCGTTGCTAAGTCGCTTTTTGATAGCACACCCGTCAGCGTGTGGTCTGATGTCGTTACGTCGAATCCCATCACGTTTACACGATTCTGGGCACCTTTTACTCCTATTGCCATTGTTATTATCCTCTCGCATGGTCTGGTGGGTCAACTTCCAAACATACCGCTTGAGCATTACCCGTTCTATCAATGGTTACGTGTAGGGCGGATATAAGTATTTCTCGTAAAAAATAAAAAAAGGGGGAACTAGAGTGTTACGTTCACTCCAGCGGTTTCAACAAGTGCGTTGTCGCTAATTGGATACCAGTAGCAGTACCACGTAACGACTCCAGCCGTTAGTGTTGCACCTTCAATCTCGTATCCAATGTCCTCATCACTTAGATAAGCCCATTTTGGTAGCGTATCTGACATAACTAGGTATGCTAGTGGTGTGGTTGCAAGACCAATTTCACCGTCGTCCCAAGCAGTACCAGTAATCTGACCGAGGAACAGGTCTGTGTCGCTTTCACATCCCTGTACAATCGTACCAGAGCCAGTTATGTCTGTGCTACAGACTCCGATGATAGTTGCGAGAACTGTACCTGTTACGGTGAACAGTTCCTTCGCTGCTACGGCACCTGTGGTTCCTGCGGCAAACGTGACTGTCTTCTGTAGCCTCTCAGCTACTCCGAGGTCAGCACCCTGAGCGCAGTATCTTCCTACCCAATATCTTCCAGGCATTATTAACCACGAATGAGTGTGTGAGAACACTTATAAGGTCTGTGTTACAATATTATTTTGTAACGGTATGGAACACCAGAACATAGCAGTAGTCGGTCGTCCTAAAACGTGTCCAACAATTAGGAAAAGAATAAAACGACTACGAGAGGAAGGTCTATCATATAGAAACATAGGGGAAATGACTGGTGTTTCATACGTTACAGCTTGGCGTTGTTGCCGTTCTAAATGATAGCCCTTTATATCATCCTATGTGTATAGTAGTGAGATGAATCTAGCCGATTTAGGGAGTAGACGGGTACCGCTCATTGGTGTTATTGCGATACTTCTGTTGTCAACGATTATCACGGTAAGCGCATTGACGATTTACTCGTCAACCATAGAGAAGATAAATATATGGGGTGGACAGATTCAGGATACAGATTTTACCCTTGACAGCACCTCCAGTAAGGTGAAGGGGCAAAACAAAGTTGAGGTAACTATTGAAGTTACGAACAGTGACTCAGTAGACCCCCACGAAGCCGATGTAACCGTACAGCTACTTGACTCAAGCGGAGACCTTTTGATAGAAGAAACCAAGTCAACTGGAAGTGTCGCCGCAAGTGCTACGTGGACATCCATGTATATATTAATCTTAACGGATTTAGTTTCCCTGTATGATGCGCCCTACGTAATAGTGTATCAGACCGATACATAGGTGCGCTCACGGAACTCCTGCTTCTTAGACTCATTCGCCCCATTAATGTCACGGTAATACCCAGTGATGCGGTTATAGATACGAGTCACCGAACCACACACAGGACACTTACCATGAATACCTGTAGTGTTCCGCTTACACGCCCTATCAGAGCAAACAGAGAAAGTTGCAGCGACATCAAAGTACGGAATTGTAGAGAATGTAGCAATACGGTGCACCAGCTTCTGCAAAGCACCTGGGTCGGGTGAAGCCTCACCCAAGAATAAGCGGTGAACGGTACCACCAGTGAACTTCATCAACAAATCCTGCTCCTTATCAATACGCTCAACCACATCCATCTCAATACTGCTAGGCGTAAGCATCGTAGAGTAGTATGGGTTATCAGGTGTACCCAAAGTGTAGATGTCAGGGTACATACCCACATCCTTCTTCGCAAGTGTACCAGCACTAGACTCGCCAGGAGTCTGCTCGTTGTTAATGAGTATCTGATTAAGATTCTGCATATCCACTGCCCACTCGCGTGTGAAATCCATCACCCTATGAGCAAGTGGAAGGTTTCCCGCCTCCCAGTAATGAGAACCCGTGAAGTTCATAAACAGTTCATCGAATCCGAGGTAGCCAATGGTTTTGAAGAACCTATCCAGATTCATCCCGTACTCAGACGCAAGAGGCAACATACCTGAATCCAGTTTCTGTTGACACCACTCCGTCTTCAACATCAACGACTCTAATGACTTGTTTAACACATGACGCAGATTCTCAAATAACTGAGTTTCATCCCGTGAAATATACCCCAGTTTACCTAGGTTAATTGTGGTAATTCCGATTGAACCAGTTGACCCCTCAATAGCCCAACGCCCACCAGAGTCGGAGAGAGCATCAAAGTCGATGGAGAACCTACAACACATAGAACGCTTTGACCCCACCTTGTACCCCGTACCAAGATAGTTCATCCACGAGTATGTGCCGAGACGCGCCTCAACCGCAAATATCTCACCCCATATCGGGTCATCCCAATCCATCCCAGGCACAAGGTTGATTGTCGGAATAGGGAACGTGAAGGGTCGCCCAAGATAATCACCTTTACTGTAAACGTCATTAAAGGCTTTAAGTATCATCATTGATTCCTTGTAAAAATCCCCATACACGTATTCGTGCATCCCTGGGCTTACTACGGGTTCATCCGCCCAAATAGCGGGTGTCACCGCGTTGAATATGACATTAGTGAAAGGTGTCTCATAGCCTGAGCGAGTGGGGAAGTTGAGGTCAAAAATGAACTGTTGAACAAACTGCTTAACCTCGTCTTGTGTTAGTTTATCTTTCCATACTAGAGGTGCTAGTAAGGTGTTAAAATCAGCGAAAGCCTGTGCACCAGCAAACTCTTGCTGTGACGTACATAGGTAGTTGACGCACTGGTTCAGTGCGGATGAGAAATGTTTAGCGGGACCGCCAACCACGTACTCCGTGTAGAGACCCTTACTCAGTAAGACTTGTAGGTCTCCTCCGTGACAGTAAGGGATAATTCCGTTTGAGCGGTCGTGAATATAGATGAAACCTTCTTCATGTAACTTGCGTATGTCACGAGGGTATTTACCCATCGTGTACTCGGCTATTGCTTTCTCGGCTATTGTGGACTTCATATTAGAGTATGACCTTGACCTGTTGGCGTTCTCATTTTTGTCCTCCAAGCCTTTGTTCACATATCTATCAATCAGGGAAAAGTCAGGTGATAACATAGGGAATCACTCTAGGGGAGAAGGGAATTTAAGCCATCTGTTTGATGAAAGAGGCAAAATAACTGCTATTAAAAGTCTTGAATTGATAAAAAGGGAAAGGGGTTCCGTTTACACTAAGCGGTCAGTTAAGTACTTTTCAGGTACTTGACGGCTGCGTGAGCACGGAAGTTGGTTGCTAGTAGCTGTGCTGAATACAGGAACATACTCCTCGTCTTGAGGAAGTCACCAGTTAGCATCGCCGCAGGTGGAGTCTCCAGATACGTAATCGGGATAGCCTCACGGATTTCGATAGCATCCAAGTCTATGAAGTGGATGTCACCAATGTCCGCGTCGGTGATGGTTGCTGAACGGTTGCTTGATGTCTCATTCGCTGCGTGCCTGGTTGGGAAGAATGGGATTTCGATTCCGTTGCTAATGTAGGAAGCAACTGGGAAACCTGTCTTCGCACCAGCCCTCGTGCTGACTCCGTTGATAGTGTACTCCACGTTCATAGTGGCACCATCAAACCTCTGCTTAGAGTCGATGAGCTTCTGCATCTCGTTCATGGTCTTGTGACCTGTTATCGCAATGTACCTTTTCTTCTTAGAGTATGCCATTGACTCCGCGATGACGTCGTCAATCATATCCAGAGATAGTACACGCGCACCCGCACCAGAAGTTGGGATGTCGATACCGAGTCCTGCGCCTCCACCGAATGTGTCATCGGTGTCTGCACTCCTATCAATCAGTACGGCTGACTTGCCCCACCAGATGTCGGGGTCAGTCGCTGCTGATACGTACGCGGTAGCTGCTTCCTCATACCTACTGCAAACTCTGTTGATGCTCTCTATGTTAAACACCGAGGCGTTATTCGCTGGAGAGTCAATGCTTGCCGTAAGCATGTTGTCTAGCTGGTTTGGTAGTAATTCAGCGTGGTAGTTCTTAATGAAGCCTGGGTCTAGCTTGGGCTGTGCTTGCCAAGTAGAACGAGTCCTCGAACTGAGAGCGGTCTCCCACGGGTCAACCACGTACGCTGGAGTAAACTCCTCTAGTGTACCAACGGTAGGTGCAGACTCGGCTGAACCTGACGCAAATGGTGTACTAGAGTCCTGTACGCCAGTGAGACCAGCAAGGTCGGTCTCAATGTACTTTAGGCTGTCTCCGTACTGAAGCCATGTAGTCCTCGGAAGGAGTTTATACACTTCGCTCGCACGAGCGGCGTACATATACACGGCTGCACTGAAAACAGGCTCAAAGTATGTCGTATATGGTGATGCAGGGGCATCCCACGGACCGATTGCCTTGGCTATCTTCGCTCCCATCGCGGAGCCTCCGCCAACGCTGTCGGTGCCGTAGATTGTCTTGTGCATTCCACCCTTATTATAGAACCAGTCGATGTACTTGTCGCCGTGTGGCATTCGGGGAATCATTATGACTCAACCCCCACGCGGTACAGGTAATCCTCAAAGTTTCTCGCTTCATCCGCTGCCTTTGCAAACGATTTAAAGTCTGCTGGCTCAACGGGTTCCGCTGGTGCTCCTGCTAGGCTCTTTTTAACTGCATCACCGATTTCCTCTGTCAAGTCTCGCTTGATTGCAGAGATAAATCCGTTGTATGCGTCGTTTGCCTTAGTGAAGTCAGCCTCTGATGCGAAACTCTCGCGGACTGGTTTCTTATAGGGTGTGGCGGGGTCGGCTTTAACCTTCTTCGCTGTATCCCAGTGAATAAGTGCCCTAGCGAACTCTAACTCATCGTCATAGTCAGTTGCGACTGGTTTCCCCTTCTCAACTGATACTGGTTCGGGTTCAGGCTCTGGCTCGTCTACTGGGTCAGGGTCGGGTTCATCAGCCTCTGCTTTCTTCATCTCTATCCATGAACGCATGGACTCAGGAAGTTCCTCCCTGGCTTCGAGACGAGTCATCGCTTCGGCGTCGCCGATGTTCGCTAACACGCTGTCCTGTAGAATAGCAATAGCATCCATAACTTTTGTTACTTCATCCATTGTGTTCCGAGTAGTTACTTCCGAAGGAATCTTAAAAGTTCGTCCCCAGTATCAGACTCTAATAAAGCGGGGTGCGATATAGTCCCCTTCATTATACGGAATTTCGACTCTGGATTGATGCCTTTTTCACATACCGACACTTCGTGGAGGTCAATGACCGTTATTTTATCGGTACATTCGCTTCCATTACACACTCTCATGGTTTTTATCGCTTCTCCACCTATGCTGTATGCTAATGTGTCGCCTTTCTCGATTGTGCGCCTGTATCTGCGTGCTTCCACCAGGTCGTCGAAGATTTCACCTAGTATCCATAGTCCTTTCTTCGGGTACTGTTTGGTTGGCACCATCACTACGTGTGATTTCCAGATTTTGCCGTCTGCGTCTGTGAATTCTTCGATGATTTCACCTATCTGGGCGTTTGTGTGCCACGCCATGATGTTGCGTCTGGAGTGTACGGACATCATTCGCGGGAACGCTTCTTTAAGTGCACTCATTACGATGCTGTCGCCTTCTAGGTCTGCTTGTTCTACGCCTTCTACGTCTTCCAGTAGCACTGAGGCGTATCCGCCTATAACCATTCGCGGGGCACCTGCTTTAGATATTCTTCTCGCTGTGCCTTCTAGCATAATCAGTATCTTTTTTTCATCAACAAGTTTCATTATATAAACACCTCATAGTAGTTAATAATAAATAACCATTGTTTATTATTAAGTGGTCTAGTCAAGGCTTGTAAACTCCCATACATCATTTTCTGTGGCACATAGTCCCCATTTGCCCTGTATGTGTTCGCCTTTGAATCTTAATGTATCTGAGCCGTCATCGTTTTTGAGTATTAGTACGGTTCCTCGGTCAATGGTTGTGCTTGTGATGTACATATCGCCGCGTTTCCATTTGCCTTCTTTTCCCATTAACTCAACTTTTTCGGTGCTTTTCAGTAACCCGATGCACTTTGGCACCTTTAGTGGGTCATCTGACAGCATTAGGGTGTCAACTTTGCCGTTGCGGTGTACGTTGATGTCCCAGTTCGTTGCGTCGCCCCAGTCATGTCGCTGGAGTACAAAGTTGTGGATGTATGGCTCTAGGTTCTTCTGAAGCACGTACTCGGTGCCCATTTTTTCCTGTTGCACCAGTATCCATTCTCCAAACCGTATGACATCTCTGCCGTTCTCCAGCTTGACTGATACAGGGGTGGCTTCCTCTCTGAGTTTTATTATTTTTTTTCCGAAGGCACTGTTTTCTGTTTCAGGTACACTGGTTACTGTGCCTATGTACTCTGCGTTGAAGGGTAGGTATATGCCGTCTCCTGTGGGGAACCCGAAGGCTAGATATTTGTGGATGGATTTTCCTATCCTTATATATATATTATTATTAATTATATTATATGCGTTGGAGATTAAGCCGTCATCTGATTTACGTATCTCTACGCTAGTTTCTTTCTGCACTACGAATCCGTCACCGATTGAACATGGGCATCCATCGACATCTATAATCTTCTTACCTGATTTATAGATATGTAGGTTGGAGTCATCCGCATCAGTGTCAAGCCCCCATATGAACTCCAGTTTCTTGCGTACGTGTGGGCAAGCCGTTTTGCTCCTTATCTCATATTCTAAGCCTTTATTGACCTCCGTTGAGGCAACGCGTAGCTGTATCTTGCCGAATCGTCCAACAAAGTCACGGTTGACTGCCTCTCCCACTAACCACATATTATCGCTGCCCATTTCGGTTGATGGGGGTAAATATTTGATTATAGAGTTAAAGGGAACTGGTTTATCCTCGGTTGGGTATTTCGTCTGTAAAAATGAGACCTCTGCGTCTAGGGAACCCAGGTTGGAGTCTATTCCTCTATCCATCATCTCGTATTTGAGTTTTGAGGCAAAGGACAGTATTTCATCAGTTACTTCGGGGTAGCTGGACAGTGACTCAACTAAGCCACGGAGACCATCATCGGTGTAGAGGTGCATATCCTCTACGGCTTCCGCTAGTTTGGGTGAGTCAGATTTCTTTTTCTTCTGCCGTTCATATACTGCGCCGCAGTAACTTTTTGCGTCAGCGTCTGGTTTATGTTTCTTCGCCCAAGCCTCGCACTTGTCGAATCCCTCTCCCCATACTCCCTTTGGCATTATATAGTCATCTCCACATCGTTTTTAATTGTAAATCGTCCTAACTCGAACCCTGCGTATAGACTTAGAACTTTGAACCCGCATTCTCCGTCCTCTTTTCCAGGCGTGAACTCCTGTTGACTGCAATGTAGTCGGCACATATCTCCTACGCACATAACTACACCGCCTTCCTGTCCTGAGAGGATTGGGCATAGTCCTTTCCCCTCTTTGCTTCGTCGCTCGAATTTTTCTGCTTGCACGGAGACTTTGCCGTCACTTTTCTGCATAGTCTAAACTCTCCTTTGTAATCACACGTACATACATCATTTATCGCCTGAATATCTCGTCTACTTGCTTCCATCCTGAACATCTGGTGCGCTCTCCCTTGTGCCATGCGGTCCTCTCTCGGTGGTGGTGCCGTTTATCTCTCGCCCAGAGGCACCTGATTCTTTATCCTTTTGCTCAGTCGGTCCTGTGGGTCTCATTGTTTCGGTTTTCTTTCCGACTCCTGTGACCTCTATCTCGCCGTCGTCCAGTATCTTTACGGTGAATCCTGCGTCTACCCATGTTTTTGCGGTGTTCGCCCGTATCTGCATTATCTGAACGTCTCTCATCTCGTCCTTCTTCTCTAGGTCTCCGAATACGAATTTGTAGTCGTGGATGCCGAAGATTGGGAATAGTTGGAGTGTGATAACTTCCTCTTTGTCTCTCTGTATCTCCTCGATGGTTCGGTTCTGCACCTCTATCTGCATGGCTGGTGTAGTACCTGCTTTTCCGCCTTCCACGTAGGAGATGAAGATTGCCTGTACCCCGTATACTCCGCATATGCCCTGTATCCCGTTTTTGTAGAAATCCAGTGCGCCCATCTTGTCTGGGCTTGGCATTATGTCGTGTACTCCGATTGGGGTGTTGCTGCCGATGAACGCCGTTTTGAGTCGTCTCTCTGGTCGGGCTAACCCTCTGCG
>Ga0233437_1005441_pt1 | contig 13813 bp, 30 predicted proteins | sample SI_122_August201_FD_182714 | JGI IMG/M metagenome (GOLD analysis project Ga0233437, IMG submission 182714) | Seawater microbial communities from Saanich Inlet, British Columbia, Canada - SI_122_August2016_200_MG | ecosystem: Environmental > Aquatic > Marine > Inlet | place: Canada: British... | reverse complement strand
CCGAGACCGCGACCGCGACCACGACCACGACCGCGACCGCGACCGCGACCGCGACCCCGACCACCAAAAGTATTCCATCATTTCTTGGTCCTCGGCAAATCGTGCATCCACGGTGTAACATCAACAATGCTTCGCCGCGATACGATCACAGCATCTTGAAATGGTTCAACTTCTTCTGCGCAACCTGTTTTCAAGAAGTCGCTGAACCTGCCAGTGCTAGCAATCCATGCCGCATCCTCAAGAACGATATCACTGACAGTGATGTCGATGACCCGTCCTGTGTAATACATGGTAATGCCGCGAATGAAGTAGCACTTTCCTACTTCGATGGCTGTGTCATGCGTTTCTTCAAGATTTGTGACGATAGCCGGTGCCCCATCACTTTTGCACAACAGTTCGCGTACTTCTTCAAGCGTCAATTGCATAACTTTCTCCTGTTAATGGTTAGTTGGTTGATACATCCGGATCTTCCCATGCCTCGTGCTCTGTGCGAGGTCATGATCCTCAAGCCATCTCAGGCGGTTGCTGAGTGCCGTTGGCTCACAGCCGAAGTGTTTGGCATCCTGATGTGCAATGACTTGCCTTCCCTGTTTCTTGCACAGTTTTCGCAACGTTTGAAGCGTTTCTGCGTACACGCCGGTCAGTTCGATTTCCCCACTACCGTTGCAGTGTGGGCATGTGATCTGTTCAGGCATTTGTTTCCTCACTGCAACCAATCTGGTGATATACATCGAAATGGTCTTGACCATCATTCAGGTTGTATGGGACAGATTCGTCTTTCTCGTCATCCCATTTGTACCACAGATTCTGCCCTACAGATGTTGCATGAAACCCGACAACATCGGCGTTGCAGTCTTCGATAAATGCAGCCCAGTCCGCTAGGTGATCAACCTTGTCAGGCACGGGATACATGCCAACGAACTCTCGCAAGTGTTGTGCGAACCGTGCGAAGTTTTCATTTGTGATGATGGCGTAATCGAATGTGCTAGCCAATACGGCTCGTTCACAGTCACTGAGTTCTTCACTGTCTGCGAGTTTCCAGAGGGTTCCATCCTCTGCAGCCCTGAACCACATGTCGTATGGGATATCAGGATTCTTGAGGTACTTCTCGAACAGTGCGTCCCATATTCTTGAAGCCCCACCCCATGAATTGGGAAACTCAGCTTCATCGCTTGGTAGGCCGTCTTGAAAAGTTACGATCGAACAATAACTCATTGGTTCTCCTTATCTGTCAGCCCATTTCAGCAATACATCAAACACACCGTCCAGGTTGCCTGCGATCAGTTTTGACTTCAACCCCTCGTTATCGACAGCCAGTTGGGACCAATCAAGCGGTTTGTCTTGAACGAACGGGAAGTGCCAGTGTTTCCTTGCCTTCATGCCATCATCTCCAAAGTCTTCGTCACACTGCGTCCAAATCTGGATGGGGCCATACTGAGGCTCCCATTCAGCGGCAGTACCGTTACCACTATCGGCGAGGAACGACACATGCGGACGCACTTCCATGTCGCCATGCATCGATTCCTGATAGCCGAAGCTTTGGTAGATGAAACACCGTTCCTTGAACTCAGAACGGTAGATCGTACGTTCCCCGCTGAGAGGACTGATGACGGTTCGTTTGAACTGAATGATGCTTGCTTCCACTGGTTTCTCCATTATCGTTGTCACTGAAGTCGCATATTATACCAAGTTGTAATAGCAATGTGCAAGGAAAATGCACTGATTCGCGCTTTACCCATCATCCATTATCTGCTTGACTCGGTCGAAGTTGCGGCGGACGGCTTCCAGTTCAAGTTTCACACCGGTCTCTGAAGTCTCTATCGCTTTGTGGCATGTATTACACAATGGGTGTAAGTGCTTGATGTTCTTGCCGTTAAGTTCTGACCTGCCATACTTGTTGTGATGTACCAACTTCGCTCGTGATCCGCAGAGGACGCACCTGTGCCCTTTCTCGCGATACACTCTGGATCTGATCGAAGACCACAAATCGCTCTTGAGGTACTCGCTGTAATCGGCGAACCCCATCGACTTGAGGATCTGGTTGCGAGTGTAGTATGACGTTCCGTTCGGTTTTCGCTTCCTACGCTTCTTCCTCAGCTTTCTCTGCTTCGGTATGGTGTTAGCGCGGCTACTTTGATGTTTCATAGGCTATCCCTGATATCAGAAGAGAACTTTCTGCCTGAGACGGTTTACTGCCTTCTCGCAGTATTCCTCGCTGATCTCTATGCCGATTGCCTGTCTTCCTTCATCCCTTGCCGCAATGAGAGTGGACCCGCTGCCCATGAATGGATCAATGACGATCCCATCGGGGCATTTTGCCAAAAGCTTCTTGAGCAATCCTGTAGGCTTCATGTTCGGATGCTGGCGACCTTTCGATGCCCAGGAAACAACGGATGTGTCAAGAAGAACACCGCTAGTGCGTTTGCCTTGAAAGCCGCTACCAAGCACAAATATCAATTCCCAGTTCGGCTTCCATGGTATGGACAGGTCTCCCATGCCAACACCATTGCCTTTGTCCCATACAAGAGCCTGTTTGGCGTGATATACAGGATGTCGCCAATTGCCGAACACCAATGCTGGGCGTGTTCCCCATAGTTTCAACGCTTCGTCACGCACGTCCGTTGAGTCATCATTCGCGATTGATGTTCCTTTATATGGACCTTCCTTCCCACTGCGGTAGCCAATACCGAATGGTGGGTCCGTCAGCATTACGGCAGCATCAACAGACGGAAGGATCTCGCGGCAATCCCCGTGAAATATCGTGATCCCGTCCTGTTCGTAATACGGTTTCATCAGATTGCTCCTATGTCCAGGAATTCTCCACATCTGTCGAAGAACTGAGTTTCAGGCCAATGTGGTGTGTGATCGTGGAAATTGGAATCGCTGTTCGGAATGAGGACTGGCGATGATGCGCGGCACGATCCAGATGCAGTCATGCGGTTGGCAATTTCTGGTATGAGACCATCGCAAACGCCAGGTTCCGAGAATGCTGGCAGGTCTTCAACTCGCCACCACTTACAAAGCAAGCATGAACCGCATAACTCATGTGAGAACCGCAATTGTTCCTGCGCTAGGTCTAACTGATCGCTGTTGAGTGGTTGTCCGCAGATGGCAGGGTGCCCGGCGTATTCCCAGTCAGTCTCGTTCGTCATGTCTTGCTCCTCTGATTTCTCGATGCGTAAGCTGATCGTGACGCCTTCAAAACGTCCGTCGCAGAATCAGTTTGTGACACCTCTTGGGGCAACATCCCAAGTTCATGACACTATCTTCCGCTTGCCATCTGTGATTTCAGGCAACTTTAGGCGGGCTGATTCACCAGATTGTCTCCCGTTAGCAAGGTAGCTATTACATACATCTTCTTGAAGCGGCGACATTTGTTGATAACCGTCAGTCAGCAGCATCAACTGATCGTAAACGCTTTTGCCAGTTGTTACTGTTGTCTTCTCGTCAATCGCGGTCGCTAGCATGAGAATCTGTTCACGAGACAGGCTAGTTGTGCTAAGCGCAACTTGGTGTCCAACACGTTCGAAATGCAAGTCGATCTGGACCGATTTAGCTGCCTCTGTGAAAGCACGCTCGCCGATATTCTTGTCAATCCGCTTGTATGCTGTTTTGGGCTTCTTAGGTTTCTGCCACGCAGTCGATGGTGAGATACATTTTCGACTGATGCGTAGTGAATCGAGATCATCATCGAAATTCAGCATCATCGTCTGATACGGGATGCGATAGGAACGTTCCTTATCGATCGCTATGTCTGAATAGACGGCGTACTTGTTCCCGTTGAGTTTGAGCTTGAAGAAGCAACCGTGTGCTCTCTGGAAGCGTTTCTTGAACTTTGACCACTCTCTCCAGGTGATCTCAGTTCTGAAGATGCTGTCCTGCTTCTTCAGCGTTTTGAAGATGTGCGTTTTCCACTGAGTCTTGAGCTGCTCGCAGCAGTACGGGCATTCCCAGCTATCGCACGGTATCGCCGTGAAGACGAACGATTGTGTGTTTGTGTTGAAGAGAGAGCACTTGAAACTGTTACTGCAAGAGTTTTGCGTTTTCATCGCATCCTTCCGCGCATAAAAGAAGGGCTGGAGGTAGCAGCCTCAGCCCTTGATGTATCCGCGCGGAAAGCGTGGGTATGCGACCCAAAGTTCGCGGATGAATCGTATTGTACGCAATTGTTGTGCATAATACCGCTTTCATTCAGTGTGCCACCATCAGATTGCTACCCGGCACACTTTCAGCCTATGTTTTAAGGCATTTTTCCTCAAGACGAATTTTGGGATTTTCTTGGTGTTGTGTCATATTCACGCCTTTTCCACTTAGAACAGATGCCTGTGTACTGATGGCAGACGCCTAGCATGTAGCGTTCGTTGTACTCTTTCTTGGTGAATGGCAGGTCATCTTTCGTTTCGCCATGCACGCACATGATGGTGCCATTACCTGTGATTGACCGCGAATACGTACAGTTCCCGCAGTATTTCATGTACGCTCGGTCCTTGTATGACTCTGGTCGTGGCATCGTTCATTTCCCGTGATAGTGGTCCCGCCGAATTTGTTGCAATGTCAGTTTTTTTCGGGCGGGAATTTCTTTCCGTTGATGTCGATGAGATGCGGTTCAGTCTTCCTTGATTTTGGTCGTGGACGTGGTCGAGGAGGTCCAACGTAACGATCTCGATCACGCAGAAATACGTAGAAAAAGCATATCGCCGCCATGAATGCGAAACCGTGCAAGAAACCGCCGGCGTAGATGTCCCAGTTCATTGCTAGTTTCCTGGCAGTAGAAGGTAGGGTTCTGTCTCCATGTCCGGTCGCTTGTTCTGAATCCACCCGTCAGGTCGAGGGTGGCAAAGATCGACAACTTCAATGTCTTTCGTTTCCAGGAGTACTTGTTCGCTGCAGCACTGGTACGCAACCTTGATGTCTTGCGGCTGCGTTTTCAGAAACTCAATATATTCGGCAACGGTCATGATTTCTCCCATTCGTCGCAGATATCCATTAGCGGGTTCACCTTCTTGTCGAAGCATATCGTGTTGCTGTTTGACTTAACGACCGGCTCGCCGTTGATTGATATCACGATTCTTGATGTGTCAGACACCTGCTGTTCCTCGTACTGATCCCCTTTCAGGCATGAGTATCCGGCAAAGTTCACATAGAGACAGTGCTTGCAGATTCCGCATGATTTCCTGAATATCTGTCTCTGATAGCTGTCAGGTCGGGTCATTTGATCCAGTCCTTGATTACTTCTTTCAGCCATTCAGGTTTCTCTTCTGTCAGAAACTTCAGTGTTGTGTTGCTGATTCCCTGGCAGAAGTTGACGCATGTGACGATCCGTTCGACATTCTCGGTGTAGATTTCACCTTCGTATGCATGCTGAAGATTGTTCCCTTCAGCGTCACACATACCGGCGAATAGATCGAACGATTCCCATTCCCACGGCTCAGGGGCATGTTTCTCGGTCATCGATCATCTCCACACTGTGATCTGCTGTTACGAGGTTGACTGCCCTGTGAACTCGATCGAGGTGCCAGCCTTGTTCGGCACATTGCTTACCCAACCTTGTGACTACATCGCCACCTTGAGATTCAATCATTCCAGCCATTTCTATGATGGCGAGGATTTTCCCAACGGTCAGAGGGTATCTGGTGATTGCGTCAGAAACGCTGCTGACCAGTGCTTCTTCCTCACCGGGAAAGAATGGGTTGATGGGATCAGTTGTCATCTCGCTCGTCATTTGATTCCCCTCTTGGTATCCCGAGGCACGTCCTGATATGCCCCGCTGCTATGCGAGTTGCGTTATTCAGTTCATGAAGCTGATCGTAATTGCGTATCGTTGCCGACTTGAAGTCGCCATTCCTGTGATTCAGTGCCACTTCACAGTTGCACATGGCGATTACCGTGTTGATGGTCGTCATCAGCAGGAACGCATCATCTTCGTGCTCAGAGATGACTGAATACTGATGCCCATCTTTCTTGACGGTGACTCTGTAGCCTTCTTCAACTTCTTCCATTGCTACGAAGGCATCAAAGAGGTCAGTCATGTGGTAGCGCGTTTGCTGAGTCAATCTTGAATCCTGTGTGAAAGAACTGCCCGCCAGATCCACAAACACGGGCCAAGGATGCTGACGGGCGTACTTAGGGGAAACTAAGAATGCATATTGTAACATTTTTCCAACACACAGTGTTGAGTTTGTTGTAGAATCAGATGCACTGCATTTCTCCTGTGTGTAGCTCGGGACCGCTCTCGCATGCGGTTCCGGGCTTTTTTCTTGCGCGAAACACAGTCTCCATTTTTCGCAATCCAAAACCAGTAACAGACTTACGGAAACTGTCGCTTAATCCGAACAGCCAGCATCCATCTCATCTGGTATATTTTCATGTTTTTAACGATGCAGCGCTGACGTATTGCTGTTACAATGGAGTGTAGTTTTACTGATTCGCAATTGGAGATCAAAGATGGGTATGACGCACGCGGAGAAGAGGGAACGGCGTAGGAAAGTTGCTGAGTTTGCTGTTGAGCATGGAGCCGGTGAGGCTGCTCAGAAATACAAGGTCAGCATAGGAACGGTTCAGCATGCAGCGAGAGAGAACGGCGTCAGGATAAGTCAGCGACGGGATTCATGCAGGGGGTCGCTCAAGAGCTTCAGGATGCTGCGGTTGATGCTTGACGGGAAAAGCATGGCTGACATCGCAGAAGAGTTTTGTGTGTCTCGGCAGCGGGTGCATCAAGTCAAAAAAGACGCTATCGAAGCTGGTTTTGAACTGGAGTAGGAAAATCATGATCACAGCAGAAAAACTAGCCAAGCGACTTAACGGTCGTGGATACATGGACGAGATGAGTGAGGAAGAGGAACAAGAGGCATGTGATGCTGGAATCGTCGTGGTATTCGGTTACAGCGACGACCTGATGGAGTTCCGTGGTGCCATTGATGATGAAATCGGATGCTATGACGGTGGCTCAGTCCGGCTGACTTCAGAAGGCATTTTGCGAAGCGAATGCGACGAGGGAGAGGATTGCCCGTACTTCAAGAAGCTCAAACTTGCATCAATCCCTCTGAACGCAATATGGGACAAGGACGGCTATTCCTGGGTGTACGAAACGGATATCCCACATAGCATGTTCGACATCATGGGAGACGGCGAGAAGTATTGTCGTGGGATCGTGTTCGAGATGTCCAAGGTGATGAAGTAAAGTCGTTCGGAAAACACAGGAAAAAAGACGATGTTTGTGAAAGATAACAGAACCGAAACGTTCCTCACGCAAATGGGGGCATCATTCAAATACTCAAACAGCATCGACATGAGTGACTTCATGCCGGGGTGGAAAAGCCACAATCTCGCAAGACCCACTCCAGTACGTGATGATGCTGTACTGGAATATGCAACATTGATGGACAACGGTTCGCAAGCACCTGCACCCATAATCGTTGACACAAAGGGGGGATACGATGTTCTCGACGGCATACAACGGCTGGTAGCCGCAGAACTGAAAGATGCTACGAAAGTTAGTGCATATCTAGTCGAAAGCGACTCTGATGACTTACTTATGTCAATTCGGGTTTTGGCAAATGCAAGGTTACAAGGTCGTCCTGAGCCACCGGAATGGACAAAAAGACGCGCCGTAGAAATTCTCGTCATTCAGAGAAAACTTAGCGTGCAGGAAGTCGCTCAGATGGGCGGGTGGAAGCCGTCAGAAGTTAAATCCCTTGCACGTCTACTTGATTGGTCAGCATGCTTGAGGTCGATTGATGCACCAAATGTTGCAGATAACCTCGTTGATGTTATTGCGAACAATACAACTCAGGAAGAACTGAGGTCAGCCGCCGTTCCAATTTCGTCATTCCTGAAAACACTCAAAAACGCACGGATACCATGTAGTGAGTCAGGACCACTCGTCGAGGAATTCTTCAAGCCAATCGCAAAGGCAAGCAAAAAACACGACACCTACGAACAGCGACATAAGGAAATTGCTGAAAGACCGGACATCCAAATAGCACTTCATGGCAGGAAGTCACCTGGATTGCCTAAGCATGTGGCATTACAGAGATCGCTTAAAGCGGCTGAAACCATCGCAAAGGACATCGCCCAAAACAGTAGCGAGCTTCCTGCGCCAGACGAGTTCTTCAGACTACTGGGCAGCATCGAAAAGCAGATCAGACGTGTTGCAAAACGCCCAAAAGCAGCCTCATTTCATACGCCATCAGACATGTGGGGGTCCAAGTGAATAAATTGAAGGCAGCGGCGAAAGGACTGCGATCGCATCTTGCTAGAGATACAACGGGATGCCAGCTTCTCGATGACGTGCTGAGAGTCACTAACGATCAAAGAGTAGAACTCGCTACTTGCAACACAAAACTCGACGATGAAAAATCAGTAAACAACACATTAAGAGGCAAATTGCAATCGGCAACAGAAAAAAACGACCAGCTAAAATCCGAACAAGAAAGACAGAACGCAATCGCTATTCAGCACGTACGAACAATCAATGGTCTCGAAGAAACTGTTGCAAAATTGCAATCGCAGGTCGATGACTTCTACAGCCAAGTCGACGAAGATGCCGGGCTAAACATCAACGCAGAGACCGAAGACGTCAATGAAGTTATCAGAATGATGAAAGCGCTAAGGCATGACATGAGGTTTGCACCATTGCCAGAAAAAAGAGCATCAACAGCAGACGCTGTGTATGTCTACAACATACGCGATATCGTCAAAAACCTGTCTGGAAACGACATGATGATCCTTGGCAGATTTGTTGCAGCACTGGCTCTCATGAACTTGCCATGTACCTTCATTGCATACCCAACCGCCATCGACTCCCGTAGAGGTAAAGTGAAAGACAAAATGCTAAAGCCATTCGTCCAGTGGATAAACAAGAGGTTAATACAGAATGACCCAGAAGGCGAAGAAAGGTATTTGAGGACACAACAAAACGCAAACTAAAGCTACAGAAGTTTCTAACCAAAATGAACATTTTAATGGACACAGGACATGTCACGAAGAAAAGGTTCTGGAGTAACGTCAGGTATGGCATTAAAGTTCGCAAATAGCAGCAATATCGGAAGGCTAATCACCACTAGACGTGAGTGTTTCGACGCATTGGTCAAAGGCACAAAAAAACGCAAGCAGAAACTGAAAAAGGTTCTTTTATCTAGCATCGGAGAAAAACGTGCCTCTGAATAAGTCCAAAGGGCAAATGTACCCGTGGGTGACTCATACTCACACCCACCTCGGCGGAGAATGTCCTCACGAATGCTCGTATTGCTACGTGCAGGCGATGGTGAGGCGGTTCGGGCATGATCGTTACAAGGGCGATCTGCGATTCATTAACGACGAATTGAAAGTGAAGTATGGCTCTGGTCGCACCATCTTCATCGAGCACTGCAACGACATGTGGGCAAATGCAGTGCCTGCCGAATGGCGTACTGACATCTTGCAGCACTGTTGCGAGTATACCGACAACGAGTACGTGTTTCAGACCAAAAATCCCCACCGATTCCTCAGTCGTATTCACAAGATGCCACCGCGCCGACTACTGGGATGTACGCTCGAATCGATGAATTACGACGTGATACGCGATGTATCTCATGTTGTCCCAACACCGATAGAACGAGTAGCGTCGATGGTCGCCTTACGCAATCTTGGAGAGCGGCTGTTTGTAACCGTAGAACCGATCCTGCGTGGCAACATGATTTCGTTGGCGGATGCGATCGCGGACATACAGCCAGAGTTTGTGAACGTGGGGGCAGATTCCAAGGGAACCGGATTGGATGAGCCAACAGCGGACGATGTAGCTGTTCTGCTGAATCGATTGCGGGAGAACAACATCGAAATCAGAGAGAAACGAAACCTCGAACGGCTGTTGAAATCATGACCTGCCCTCACCTAACCAAAGGCGAATGCACCGTATGCCAGGAAGAACTTGATGCGGCTGAACACAGAAGACCGAGAACTCTTTTCTAGGGGAAACGCAATGATGAATGAAGTAAGTGTCGCACTGAAACGGAATCATATTTATTTTAGCAAAGGATCAACCGTATATTTGTGCGGGAAAGCACTGACACGATGGTTTGAAATCCAAGGAGTGACGAAAATCATCGCCGTTGCTTCGAAGAAGAAAAAAAACAAGAACAGCGTTCGTTTCAAGGTGAGGAAAATAGCGATTCCGTTTACTGATCGTTACACGGCGTGGCGATACTCCAAAGACGCAAAACAGCCAAGATCTCTCATGTTTGCGGAAACCTACAGGATACTCGACAAACTCTTCCCAGAAGCCAAAATCGGCGACATAAAGACAGTCTGGCTCACAATCTACGAGGTGATGTAATGTGGGACAACATCGGACTGGACTGGCTGCACTTCTCTCTGACAGCGCTCATCATCATGTCGTGGGGTGCACACCGGATGGATCGCATGCTAATCAAAGCTCAGTTCAATCTCTTGGACATATACCGAAAAACACAAGAAGTAGACAAACTGGAAATCAAACAACTCAAGAGGAAATTCAATGACCGGCAGAACAGCTAAACGCATCTTCGCAACCCTAAGCATCGCCATTCTGATATTCGCTGTCGCCATAGCAAAAGCTCCACCAGCAGGATACACAACTGAATGCCGAATCATCGATGTGTACGACGGAGACACAATCACTGTCGAAATCACAAAACGGCTAAAAGTCAGAATGCTAGACTGCTGGGCGCCGGAAGTCAGAGGGAACAGCAGGGAAGAAGGACTCATATCACGAGACACACTGAGAAACCTAGCTCTCGACAAGGACGCCATCATCCACATACCTGCAGCAAACAAAGGGGAAATCTGGCGAATCATGACTTTCGGGAGAGTACTAGCACATGTTTGGGTAAAAGGTCACGAAAAAAACCTATCAGAACAGATGGTCGAAACAGGGCACGCAACGCTTGTCAAATGATCCAAAACAGAAAGATGTGACGGTAATTTGCGCAAAGGTAAAATAATGGAACTCAAGAAAACCCATAGGGGATTCGAGTACATCGAATTTCGGGACGGAAACGGTGATCTGTGTACGATCCAACAATCATCTGCCATTGACAACACAGAACAAGGATACGACTCCCCAGGTAGCTCGTACTTGTGGGTCGGACTGGAAAGTGCAGACCATAAAGTCATGGCTAGCAAGGCAGAATCCCTCGGTGTCGCGACAACAGAAACAACTGGATGGGTTCCGTTCCCAATTCCTGACGACGTGTCGCTCAATACACGAATGCACCTGCACCGTGATCAGATTGCCGAATTGATCCCCGTGCTACAGCGTTGGCTCGATACAGGATCACTGACAACGTAAAGAAGTAGGTCTTCACTGGGCAGGCACATGACATGAGAAAACTGTGGTGCAGCTTGTTTGGACATATATGGGGCAACCCACACGGATCGCGGTGCGTACGGTGTGACCATCGGCGAACGACGAAAGCCCTGATCAGATCACGAATCAGACAGAACAGAAATTGATGAGTCTCATTCTGGAGAAGCTCAAATGCCAAAAACATACAGAACAAATGAGCAAAACATCGAACTGCTCAGAAAACCATCGCACACAGCAAAAGAACTATGTGAGGCGATCCATGACTTTCTCCTGGATGTCAACGGTGAGGACATTGACCCGCAGGCAATCTTCAAAGCAAGCCCATCGGGAGAACTGTTTCATCTGCAGGAACTATACATCATAGCAAGGCAGCACTTCACAAACGACGTCTATCAAATCGAGAACAATGGCAATATCACATGGACCAAGAAACCGTGAGGTAAACATGACACCTGGACCGTGGAGATCTGAAAAAAACATCGACGCAGGATACGACATCTGGGGCGGTAACGACGACGACGTGGGAATCGTAGGGGACTCCGGTGTGGAAAATGAAGATGACGCCAAACTCATCGCAGCAGCTCCAGACATGTACAAAGCCCTGAGATCAATCATCGCATGGGCTATGTCTGATCACGACCACTATCCTCGAAAAAAAGCAATGGCAGATATCCGCGACAGAGCACAACGAGCCTTGAATCGGTGTGACGAAACACCAGAAGGAGATTGATTCATGGAATGCTCTGGATGTGGATGTCCTGAACCAAACGAAGCAATGATCCTGGACTGCGAAAACAACTGACATCCTTTTACGGGAGGAATAACATGTTCCAGGGACAGATCGGCAAAAACATGATGATCCAGCAAGGATACGTACCACCAACATGCACGATGGACCCACTGATCGCAGGACCGATAATCTACGCCGAGGTCAACGCAGGAAGATCACCATGCGATGGATGCAACGAAGATCGAAATGAATGTCAAGGAAAGCCAAAAGACCCGAATTACGGCAAATCCACAACCCATTACATGTGATGGGGCAGGGAACACAATCCCAGGAGAAAACATATGTTTGGAATACCAATTGTATTGATAGCTCTGGCAGCAGCGCCAGTCGGCATTATCGCAATCGTAATCTACCCATTATGGAAAGAACTACGCAAAACAAGATTGATTGAAAAATACAGCGACGACATGTTGAAACCTAAACCCATAACCAACGAAGAATACGACAGAATCTGCAGACCAGACGTGTTCTGAGAAAACACAGGAGAACCAGCACTATGAACAACCCAAGAGAAAATGTAAGCAATGCACTGGGAGAAGTAGGAATCTTAGGGGTACTGGCATTGCTACACGACTGCCTCGATGTCAATCAAAGCCAGTACGAAACATTCCCGGTAATTCAACGTGAACTCAGACGTTGTGACAGAAAAATCAGACTTGCAGTCGAGGAAGTTGAAGACCCTATCGACACAGAAGTACGCGAAAAAGTGACCGAAGAACGAACCAATGCTCACGATATCGTGGAACTCATAAACCGATAGGCAACCAGGAGAAAACAAAATGATAACAATCAAAAAGAGCCCAACAGCAGACACCAGAACGTGCGACTGGAGCAAGGTCACAAAAGAACAATTGATAGAATCAAGCCAACAACACATTCACGATGTAGGAAAAGGCTTGAGCCACTTTGCATTCCTACTAATGCGTGCCGCAGGACAACACGACCACGACAAAATTAGCGGCATCGACCAGTTCCACGATGACTTCAAAACAGGCTTCGAACAAACACACTGGTGGGACAACCACCGAAAAGTCAACCGGCACCACATAAACATGGATGACGGTGTACCAGAAGACGTCAACCTGATCGATGTCATTGAACACATCGTCGACTGCGTTATGGCAGGAATGGCCAGAAGAGGAAACGTCTTCGATATCCAACTGGCAAACAAACTGCTACAGAAAGCGGTGAACAATACCACCGAACTACTAAAAGAAAACGTCACAGTCGAAGCGTAAAGTGCAGGGAGTCATTGGAAAGCACACAACGGTACCAAAACAACACAAATAAAACGCACAAATAAACCAAAACCACTACAAACAAAGAACTTACACACTGGTACCCAAAGGCAGAGAGAGGCAGGGAAATGATCAACAAAGAAACAATCAAACGAGAAATCGCCAATGGATACATCAGTGAACAACAACACCCAACAGCTCCTCTACGAATTCTCAACTACACTCAAAAAACTCAGTTTGACTGGCACTGGAACAACGAAACAAAACAATGCCGAGGGCTAATCGTTGACAACAACTGGAACATCGTAGCACGACCATTCCAAAAGTTCTTCAGCTATGAGCAGCTTAATGGAGTCGTTCCAAATGAACCGTTCACGGCGTACGAGAAAATGGACGGCTCACTCGGAATCCTGTATCACGTTGACGGCGTACCGTACATCGCCACCAGGGGCAGCTTCACAA
>Ga0233437_1005440_pt1 | contig 13817 bp, 5 predicted proteins | sample SI_122_August201_FD_182714 | JGI IMG/M metagenome (GOLD analysis project Ga0233437, IMG submission 182714) | Seawater microbial communities from Saanich Inlet, British Columbia, Canada - SI_122_August2016_200_MG | ecosystem: Environmental > Aquatic > Marine > Inlet | place: Canada: British... | reverse complement strand
CATCTATAGCTTGAGCTGTTGATTCAGAATAATCAGCCTTATGATGCATGCCAAATTCTTTACCTAAAAAGACATGTTCATTATCTTTACCAAAGCGAACAGGACCTAACCTTTCGCTCATACCCCAGTAACAAGCCATTTTATGGGCTATTTGTGTGGCACGATCAATGTCATTACTCGCACCTGTTGTGATTTGACTGAAAGCGACTTCTTCAGCAACACGACCACCCATAAGAACAGAAATCATGGATTCACTGTATTCTTTTGATTGGGTGTATTTATCTTGCTCAGGGAGTTGCTGTGTAAGCCCTAAAGCGCGACCACGTGGAATAATTGTGACTTTGTGAACAGGATCTGTGTTGGGCAATAATTTAGCAATAAGCGTATGACCCGCTTCATGATAGGCTGTAACTTTCTTTTCCTCATCACTGATGAGCATACTACGTCTTTCAGAACCCATGAGGACTTTATCTTTGGCAACTTCCATATCATGCTTTGTGACAGCCGGTTTATCATAACGAGCAGCATATAAGGCAGCTTCATTAACAAGGTTTTCTAAATCAGCGCCGCAAAACCCTGGTGTGCCACGGGCAATTTCAATAAGATCTACATCTTTGTCCAAGGGAACTTTTCTGGAATGAATTTTTAGAATAGCTTCTCTGCCCAGTAAGTCAGGGGCAACAACAACAATACGTCTATCAAAACGCCCTGGTCTGAGTAAGGCAGGGTCAAGTACGTCTGGTCTATTTGTTGCTGAGATGATGATCACACCTTCATTTGATTCAAACCCATCCATTTCAACAAGAAGTTGATTGAGTGTTTGCTCACGTTCATCATGTCCACCGCCAAGACCTGAACCTCTGTGGCGACCAACAGCATCAATTTCATCAATGAAAATAATGCAGGGAGCATTCTTTTTGCCTTGTTCGAATAAATCACGCACACGAGAAGCCCCAACACCTACAAACATTTCTACAAAATCTGAACCGGAAATTGAATAAAAAGGAACACTTGCTTCACCTGCTACAGCACGCGCAAGCAATGTTTTACCCGTCCCTGGAGATCCCATAAGCAAAACGCCTTTGGGAATTCGGGCACCTAATTTTGTAAATTTCCGCGGTTCTTTTAAGAATTGAATGATTTCTTCTAATTCTTCTTTTGATTCCTCGACACCGGCGACATCTTTAAAGGTAACTTTCCGAGAGCTTTCGTTTAATAACTGCGCTCGCGACTTGCCAAATGATAAGGCTTTACCGCCACCAGCTTGCATGGAACGAAACATATAAAAGAAAAAACCAATAACAATGAGAATGGGTAGATAAAGAAATAGTTGCTGCCAAAAAGGTGTTCCTTTTGGCTTTTCATATTCCATATTAGCATCAGATTTCTTAACAAGCTCGAAAACTTGTTCAGAATTGATGGGGCCGATTGTAAAGAAATCAACCCCATCTTTATAATCTGTTTTAAATTTACCACTATATTCGTCTTCTTGAATTTTTAAAGTGCTAACCTCATTTTTTTCAATAGCCGTGATAAGTTCATTAAAAGAAATGTGCTTATCTGGCGTTTTATGTTTAGCTGTGAGGACAAAAACAGTTATGGCAATCATGAGTATCATGAGCCAAAGTGCTATTGTTTTTTGATTTTCTGGCAATTTTGTTTTCATAAAGACAACTTATTAGAGGTTAATTCTTATAAGAGAAGAAGTTTTTAGTCTTCTAAGTTTTTCATGGTCAATTTGATTTTTCCCATGTTGTCTACGCTGAGGACCTTAACACGAATGCTTTCGCCTTCTTTGAGTACATCTTCTACATATTCAATACGTTTATTACTTATTTGAGAAATATGTAATAAACCTTCTGTTTTTGGTAGAATTTCTACAAAAGCACCAAAATTTGTGATTTTCTTTACAGTGCCTTGGTAAATTGTATCGATTTTTACTTCTTCACTGTATACATTCACAAGATCTACGGCTTTGTTGAGGCTAGCACCATCACTGGCAAAGATTTTAACCATGCCATCATCTTCAATATTGATTTTGGCTCCGGTTTCTTCAACAATACTTTTGATGATTTTGCCACCAGGACCAATAACATCTTTAATTTTAGCAACACTAATTTTAAAAGCTTTCATTTTAGGTGCGTGTTCTGGCAGTTCCTCTCGTGGAGCTGTCATAGCTTCACTCATTTTACCTAAAATATGCATACGCCCTTCTTTGGCTTGCATGAGAGCTTTTTCCATAATTTCTGTTGTGATGCCTTCAATTTTAATGTCCATTTGTACGGCAGTAACACCTTCATCAGTACCTGTTACTTTGAAATCCATGTCACCAAGATGATCTTCATCACCTAAGATGTCAGACAAAATAGCGTATTTGTCATCATCTTTGATAAGACCCATGGCGATACCAGCAACGGCTTTTTTCAAAGGCACGCCAGCATCCATCATGGCCAATGAACCACCACAAACTGTGGCCATTGAAGAAGAACCATTTGATTCTAAAATTTCAGAAACGATACGAATTGTATAAGGAAAATCTTCACCATCTGGCAGTAAGCTTGTTAAAGCTCGTTCTGCTAAATGACCATGGCCAATTTCACGACGACCAGGTGAACGAAGAGGTCTGACTTCGCCAACAGAAAATGCTGGGAAGTTATAATTGAGCATAAATCTTTTTTTATACTCATTAAGTAACCCATCTATAATTTGTTCATCATCTCCAGAACCTAATGTACAGGTTACAAGAGCTTGTGTTTCACCACGTGTGAACAAGGCAGAACCATGTGCGCGAGGCAATAGCTCAACTTCGCTTGAAATATTTCTGATGTCAGCTAAACCACGTTCATCAATACGTTTTTTCTCATTGAGAATAGTGGCACGCATGAGTTGTGATTTGATATCTTGAAATTCATTATTTAACTGAAGTTTATGGGCATATGTTGATTCATTATTAAGAAGTTTTTCTTTAAGTTCTTCTTTGATTTCATCAAGACGCGCATAACGATCTTGTTTGATTTTTATGCCTAAAGCTTCTGCAACATTATCTTTGCAAGACTTTACAGCTTCTGTAATGTCATCACGTTTTTCGGGCATGACCACATCACGTTTTGGCTTACCACATTTTGCTTGTAAGTCTTTTTGGATTTGAATCACTGGTTTTAAAGCTTCATGAGCAAAAGCGATGGCTGCTAATAGATCTTCTTCTTTAGCTTGATCGGCACAACCTTCAACCATAACAACAGCATCTTCAGAAGCGGCAACAACGAGTTCTAAGTCACTGCTTTGGATATCTGTTAATGATGGATTAAGGACAAAGTTGCCATCAATTCGACAAACACGACAGCCTGCTATGGGCTTTTTAAAAGGAATATCAGACAGCATAAGAGCCGCGCTGGAACCTATCATGGCTAACATGTCTGGTGGACTTTTTTCACAAGCAGAAAGGACTGTTGTGATGACTTGTGTGTCATAATAATAATGATCTGGAAACAAAGGTCTGATGGGACGGTCAATAAAACGAGCTGTTAAAATAGCTGTTTCTGAAGGCCGACCTTCACGTTTAAAGAAGCCGCCAGGAATTTTGCCTGCAGCAAATGTTTTTTCTAAGTATTCAACCGTTAATGGCAAAAAATCACATTCATTTTTTGGTTTAGATGCAGATGTTGCGACAACAAGTACCATGCTATCACCAGAGCGAACAACAACTGATCCTCCTGCTTGTTTCGCCATTTTACCGGTTTCGATAATAATTTCAGAGTTACCTAATTGGCAACGAACGTCATGAGTGGACATACTCTTCTCCTATTACGGGAATAATTCCCGCTTAAGTTGTTTATATAATTTTGAAAGGTGTGGGGTTTTATCCTCGGATACCAAGTTCACCGATAATTTTTTGGTAGCTACCCTTATTGTGTTTTTTCAAATAAGTGAGCAAACGGCGTCTTTGGTTTACGAGTTTGATCAAACCACGACGAGAAGAGTGATCTTTCTTGTGTGTTTTAAAGTGGCTTGTTAAGTTAACAATGCGCGTTGATAAAATGGCGACTTGAACTTCTGGTGAACCCGTATCACTTTCATGTGTACGATATTTATTTATTACGTTTGTTTTTTCTTCATGTGTAAACGACATGTCTTTTTTCTCCTATTAAAGAAGCTATTAGACTAACGGGTGTCACTAAATCATCATTAAATCATTAGCCGACTGAAATATTTTTCAGCAAACTAATGACTCAATGACCGCTGCCCTAAAAATCTATTTAGCTTATGATTACAAATACTAACGGCGAGCTATTTCGCATAGAATGGCTTGTAAAGTAAAGTATTAATTGGAACCTTTCGCAAAACTTAATACAGGTAACAAAGGGGCTTGCCCTGAGCGTAGTCGAAGGGGACGGCACCTTTTGAATTGGCGTACTAGCATGATATTATTGATGTTAATTTGATGATATCTGGTTTGGGACGGTTTTGAGTTGGCTGACAGTCGATTTTATGTGACTCAAAAGCGTGTTGATTCGGTACTGGAGGCGCCTTTTCGTCGACTTAAGACCCAAGCTGCGTTCACTATTTGCCATTTGGGACATGAGATTCATGTGATTGTCCAACTCCTGAAAATACTCTGTATAAAGTTTCTTTTGTGTATCAGCATTAGTTGTTGAGCCAATGGCTGATAATTTTGCTTCCAATACACTCATATGGCTATCAATTTGGTCCAAAAGAGGTAATACTTTCTCTTTTTTTTGGGCAAATGAAGGGAGAGAAATAAAGAGAATAATAATAAGAAACATTATATTTTTCCATGACATAATTGAACCTCCTGAATGTATACTCTCTATTACCAGTTAGAATGAAAAGAAAGATAATTATTGCTGAAGAATTAAAACGGTTTGATCATTGTGGGCATTAAAGGTGACATCATGCCAAAACGACCCACACTCATAGATCCTCCTAAGTGGGGTAAAGGATCATAACGATTGGATGTGACATGTCCTAGAGGATTAAATGTACCAGAACCACTTTTTCTTATAGGAGCATGTGTTCTTTGGTGAGCGGGTTGAAGTAAAAATTGTTGGTTTTGAAAAACGTGTAAATCTTTTAATCGGTCATGAGCACTTATGTTCGCCCTATTTTCTAAAGCTTCTTTGGCCAGAGCTTTTTTATGTTTTAACGGATCAAAAACTGTTTTAGCCTTATGATGCATGGTTTTCGCATTATGGACATTATACACAGCTTCATCATACTCACGAGGTCCAAACCCACCAATGCCGTTAATCTCTTCAACAGCACCTCGTAAACCACTAGCTTGTCTTGTATCTAAAGATATTTTTGGCGTGAAATGTTGCGATTGCTCTGCTTTATCTATGAGATGAGACAAAAATTCATCACGAAAATCATAGGTGCCTTTGTGTATTGTGTGCTCGAGGTAATATACTGGGCGTCCATTCACATCTAAGCGAATCTTGACAATGGCCATAGCAGCAATCTGCCCTTCGACACGGGCAACCATCACACGATGTCCACGTGAACCGAGTGTTACAGGCAAGCTGGCTAAATAATGTGGTGCGCCATCCGATGCTAAACAATTGGTCACGCTTTTATGAAAATCCCCAATTTGCATCATCAGATAAGGATCATTACTATCTATGATGTCAATGTTGGTCAGCGTCATTTTCTTTTGCTGATTAATACCCATTAAACTATCTTCTAGATTTTGTAAGGCTGTCAAAAATGCATTTTCTTCAATGTGTTCCTCATTTTGGTCTGGTACGCCAAAATTTGAGGTTATTTTTGTCAACAATCTTGTCACTCGTGCGTCCTGATAGTTATTGTTTAGCAAATTGTTGATCGTATCTCCCCAACGTAAAACTAAATCTAATATATTTTGATAATAAACCCGGTTTTCTGCAAAAGTTGTTTCACTTATTTGAAATTTCGCTAAGAGATCTTTTTCAGCTTCTGATAATTCTTGATTGTCACGTTTGAGTTTTATGCCCACAATAAGTTCTATGTACGCTGTTTTTTCATGCCCATCGAGCCTCAGTCCATGGCTCAAGAGATGTTCCATTTCATGGCCATAGCGCTCTGCAAGAGCATGTTTATAAGTCTTCAAAACAATAGCCATGTTCTTATCTATTCTTTTTAGTAAAGCAATATTAGCTTCTGCATCTATTGAAACTTGATCATAATGTGTTTTGTGTTCTTCTTCAAACTCAGTGAGGAATGATTGAAATTCTGTTGTTTGATTTCTTCTGCCTGCTTTTGACAACGTAAACAATGAGGAGCTTTCCAGTATTTCACGTGCCTTTGTTGGTGTCATGCCTTGATTAATTTTTTGGAAATATTTTATGAGGTTTTTTTCAGCATAGGCATTACTGCGTTTATCTGTAGCTAATGAATTCATGACCGCTAAAACTCTGTGTGGCTCATGATGAAAAGTATCAATGAAATGACCTGATATTTCTTCGACATCAATCATATCAGCTATACTCTCCCATGAGAGCTCCATGACATGTTCTTGCCATTCATTCATGCTTAAATTTTTGCTGAGTAATGATCTTATTGTTCGCGGTGCTACATTAGGAGCCACGTTTGACCAAAGATATAATGTATTAATCAATTCATGACGTGATGCCTTTGTTTTTAACCAATCTGGGTTTTGAAAAGGTTTTAAAACATTAATATCAGGAAAGCGTTGTTTAACCTCATTGAGATGGTTTAAGGCCACAAATAGGCGACCACCCCAATACCGTTGATAGGCTGAATCTTTTTCGCTACACAGAGCAGCCATAATAGTTTTGGTGGCTTTTGGGGTTTCAGGATCAGATTCTAAAGCTAATAGAGGCAATAATAAGGCTTTAACTTGTTCAGGGAGATTTTCTCGATCTATTAATGTTGGAAAATGGGAATCCAAAAGATCTGAAATCATTTTGCCTTGACTGTGCTGCCTATTGATCAAGGGTAAAAAAGAGCGCAAGAAGCGTTGCACATAATATTTTTTGCGAACACTTAACACACTATGCAAAGATACAAGTGTTCTCACGCCTTCACCTAGTTTATCAATGAGGCCTAAAAAATCTTCGAAATTAATTTTATTTTTTAAAAATAAATTAATAATTTCTACAATAGTTTGTTGTTGTTCCGGATTGGCTACGTAAGCTTGGTAAGCTTGGGCTAAGTTTGCGGCATTGTCAGCCACACGTTGTGTGCGGCGTGCGGCAAATTGAACTTCTCTTTTGTCTTGAGCTGTCTTGGTTAATTTGAGTTCTAGATCACCTGTCAAATCCTGTTTGATTTTTGCATTTAAATCTTTATCAGCACCTAAACCGTCAGCAACAATACGAAACCTGCGGATATTAGCATCTAGCTTATCGTGCCATAACTGATCCAAAGTACCTCGACTCAATACAGCTCTGAGCTCATCATCTTCAATTGTTTCTAAAAAGCCAGGTGGGAATTGAGCAATATTACGATGGTAGTGATTTTCATACCTTGGGAATTGACCATCAGCTCTATGTGTACGATCATAGGATTGAATAACGCGCGTAAACATTTTTGGCTGCTCATAATAAAAAACTGAACTGCCTGCAGTCATGGTGAGGCCAATGCCGCCAGCTTCCAAACCAGCAATCATAATACGTGGTTCTGAGTCAGTGGATTGCTGAAATTTTATTAAATCAACCTCACGTTGTTCCAATCGATCGCCTTCAAAAGAAACTTTTCTTTTGGCCGCAGCTGAGCCATCAAAACGACCATACTGAATGCCATTGGGAAAAAGTTCCGGATTTTCTTCATAAAGTTCATTAAGGATAGAATTTTCATTGGTACAAATATCAGCAATTGAATCCTGATAATGGGCCCACACAACAATTTTCTCACCTTTTTCTAAAGCGTCTCTTATATTTCGCTTGAGCTCTGCTTTTCGAGGGTTTTCTGTTATACCAAATTCTTCAGGGTGTGAAATAATACGGTACAATGTATTCATTGTACGAAAAGGGTTGCGTTTTTTCTTTGCTAGTTCTTCATGAGGGAGGTGGGCGTAGTGCTTATCAATAAAGGCATCAATGTTATTGACAGCTTCCGCATAAAGACGCGCTTGCCCCTCTGTAAGAAAAAAACCGCCCTTCTCTTGGTAAGGTACGTCAATTTTAGCAGGCAATGCGTTTGGTTGATCCTCAAGTGGGATGTTAGGATCAGCTGTTTTAAACGTTTCTTCCTTTCGTCTGCGTAACATATAGTTCTGCAATAGGTGATGCAACTCAAGCAGCCCTTCGGCTCCTCTTTTAACGTAACGATCTTCAAAAACGATGCGATCCTCTTCTGTGTTTTTGAATCTATCAGGATCAAGCTTACACAATTGTTGATGGATGCGTTCAAATCGATTTTGAATAGGTGTGGCACTAAGAATGAGTAACCGGTCAGCAAATTCAGAGATGGCATCTGCCGCCTCACCTTGTTGCGATTCATAATTGTCAGTTAGCTGTCCCTCATCCAAAACCAACATACCGAGATTATCTGTGAGAGCGGCAAAACCTTTGGGGTCATTTTCTTTTAGTTTTCTGAGAGCTTCATAGTTAATAACAATATATTTTTTGCCATCAAGATTTCTTAATTGCTCTTTTTTTGTATCAGCATCAATTACGATAATATCAGCGTCAGTATAAGTTGTGTGTTTCTTTATTTCACGCCTGATGGTCTGTTTATTTCCCGCTGTTGTTGCCCAAACAACCTTTTCAACACCGGTTGTCTCAGCAACCGCTATAGCCATAAAAGACTTGCCCATGCCTGGCTCATCACCAATAATGCCACGCCTGTTCTCTTCTTGGCTAAAATAACGAATGGCTTCTAGCTGATAGTTTCTCGGTATTGATGTGATGCTTTCTGGTAAGTCAAGATCAAGGTAATCCTGAAAATATGTTTTGAGGTTGATAAATAATTTTCTCAAATATTCATTATTTATTGTTTCACTTCTTGTTTGCACCCATGCCAAAGCACCCGCATCATCCTCTTCCACCCAACGCCTTAAAATTCTTCTATAGATTAACTCTAAGCGATGAAGCATTTCTTCAGGCACATTGTCCATAGTAGCAAGTTGTCTGAGAACAGCTTCTGTAAAAGCCTCTTCACGAGGGGGTGATGTCTGGCGAAAATTAGTAACATCCTGACCATGGTTGGCAGATAGCCCTGCAAAGGCATTAATCAGATTATCGAGGCCATGTCTTTTGATGAGTTCTTGGTGAAAAAGACTGAGGTAGTCAGCTATATCATTTGTATTATCTCCAATAGAAGCCAATACTTCTCTCATATCAGCTTTATCGACAACGTCCATAATATCTTCTTCATCAAGCAAGCTAAAATCTTGTTTGCCATAAACATAGTGAGCAACAGCTTCTTGGATTTCAGCATTTGAGACAAGCGAATTTGCTTGGGTTGCTGTAACATGGTTAATACCGACCAGTCCCTTTTTAGCTACAGCTATATGGCGCTTAAATAGTTTCATGATTTCGAATATAGTTGTTTTTAGCGCGTAATTTTCTAAAAAAGGAATAGAATGGCTTTCTGTAAAGACGTACTCTCTATCACGATTATTCAAAATGTCATCAGTGACTTGGGCAGGCTCAGTTATGTTAAGCTCTGTTATTAATATATGTTGTAAAACTGTTACGAGCTCGCCGAAATTGAGACGTGCAGGCGTGTACTTCTTTATATGCTTACCATCGATAGCATGGAAATCTCTTTCCAATACTTTCTCTTCTTCAGTTGGTATGGCATGTTCCATGCCAGGTGTATTGGCAACACCAGCCAAGTGAAAAAGTTCCAGCTGATTGGCATCCCAATCAGGATTTTTATTCGTGCCATGAAGATGTTTTAAACCTACGAGATCAAAAATATCTTTTAAGCATATGATATAATCCCCTATGACAACGTGTTGTTGAACAAAATGTTTCAACCATTGTTTAGATCGTTCATTAAGACCCTTCACAAGATCTTGATAAGTGATTTTTTCTTGAGCCACCCATTTGGTAAAGAAATCTTTGGCAATTTTTTCCTTTTCTTCCGTATTTCGTGTTGTGTAAAAATTGAGAGGGTAAAAACCCGGTGTTTCATTTGCTACGCGTGTTTTATCGACAAGAATATTATTAAACTGACGACCTCTGGACATCTCTCTTAGAAGAAAGAAAACACTACGTTGTCTGACCTCAAAGCCACGTGTCCCATCAGCAGCGGGAAGGTTAACAATATCAAGTGAGCCTTGGTGCATTTGTTCAGGGCGCTGAAAATAGCCGCCTTGGATTAAATAACGTTGCACAAAAGGATATAATTCCTCTACATTTTTAGGCGTTGTGTCGCCCCTTTTTTGCTGTACAAAATGTACAAAGCCATGGAGATCACTATTCACAGCTTCAGAAAAAGACTTAAATGACACGCAATTTTTTCCCAACCTAACCTGATCATTTTCACAATGTAATAGAATCTTTTTAAGTTTGTTTGCGTCTAATGAGTAGTAAGGACCAAAAATACGAGACAAGTAATCATTGGCTGTAGCAAATTCGCTCTCATCTGTTAATTGTGGTGTCTGTAACACTTCCAAATCAGTGGCAGAAACTTCAGCCTTAATATCACTCAGACTTCTGATATTTCCGGGTGCTACTTTCACAGTAAAGAACGATTCATACCCAGGAATAATTGCGCCACCATAGGCGTGATAGGCGCGGAATAGAAAATCAGCTGAGCCACGATAAGAACTGGGAATAGGCATGGAAATATCGATTTCCACTGGGGTCCAGTGAATCGCGTCAACACTATCTTCCTCTAATTTATTGTTTAATATTTCTCTGTAGGGGGAATCTGTTGCCATATCCCGCAATCCCCAATGAGCAAATAAGTGACATTTCATTTCTTCTTGAATGATAAATTCTTTATGACCATAACTAGGGCTTCTTTTGTGATGAAGTGCCTTGAATAAGGGAACCAGGCGCTTATCCGTACTTTGTCTATATTTTGCATAAATTTCTTTTAACAATTTTGTGATGTTTACAGATAGCCCGATAAGGCCCATGATGCGCTCAAGCAAATCAATGAAACGAGCTTTAGTTTTTTGATCAAAAGCATCAACCACATCAATATTAGCAAAAGAAAGTCTTATAAAATTGTATAGTTGGTGTTGTGGCAGAGTGGCAATTTTATTGAAATCTGGATTATTCCTTCCAAATAATATGTTAGCTAAATCTGAACCAATCTTTTGCACAAATGACTGTTGCGCTGTCGTGGATTCATTCCCAAAATTGTAAACATGAGCAATAAATCCTTCGACATCAGCACGTTGTAATTCCACGGCCTTTTGATAGGCACGATAAAGGGCCCCAAGAGGGATTGTGAGGTACCCTATCTTAATAATAATGTTATCAGCGGCAGACTGGTTTAGAAAGGCTCTATGAAAATCAGCTGGTAGGGCCTGTAATAGTGTGCGCCCTTTTTTATGGGATGGCTGTGCATTGCCACCGGCAACCCAAAGACGTACGGCACGATAGTGCTTTGGTTTTAGTTTTGGCTCTATGAATATTTTTCCATTTCTTATTGCCACCATAGAGTGAATCAGTTGATGTGTTTCTGCTGGCATATATATGGGAAAGGCAAATGGCTTTAAAGTAGCTTCGTCAATGTACTGATGTGCTTCTGCTAACTTTTCACTCGCATCGTCATCTATTTCGGGAATGCCACCATAAGCATCTGTGATGTAGGCTTGTGCACTTGTGGCAAATCGTGACATGGGATTTTTAACACGTCTCGATTCTGTTATGTCCATCATATGTTCAAAGGCAATGAGTAAACGTGCCGCATCCTCAGGTGATAGGTTTTGAAACTTATCGATAAAAGCATCATCTGATAATAGTCCTTGAGACGGATCAGTACCCACGAGTTCATTGAGTCTGCACGCAACAGTGCCCAGCTCTTCTTTATCAGCGCGACGACGAAAAAATGAATAGTTGATTTCAACTGCTCGAATATTGCCCATAATCTACCTGTATATGCCCTAAATAACGTTCACCCATAAACGTTATGCTAGTTAACGGTATAAGGCTCCACGTATTCGCCTTATATTCTTCATGTTTCTACCGCACTTATTATGGCTCGTTAAGCTCGCCATTAGCTTACTTATCGGCACTTTAGAGTGAAAGTTGTGTGTTTGTTTTATGATATTAGTGACAGGTGAGGGTTGTAATATGTTGGTATAATTGGCTTAATATGATTAATTCATAAAAAAACCCTTATCAGGTGTCTGATAAGGGTTGAAATTTTTGACCCGTCTTCGCTGAAGCTTCGACGCGGTCAAGAACTTCTAATGAGTAAACTCATAAGAAGTTCTATGAGCGGGAAACCGGACTCGAACCGGCGACATTAACCTTGGCAAGGTTACGCTCTAGCCAACTGAGCTATTCCCGCAAGTTAGATCTTACATCAGCGGATCATAAAGTGATACGGTAATGTTAGATATAACTTGTCCGCCATAGCTTTAGCGACGGCGGACCTAAATCCCCTTCTACATCTCATGCTATTTTCCCATGCTAAATGTATGCCCTTTAGCACTAGTTAATAGCATGAGCTTAGGGGACATGCCTTATTAAATATTTTTTAAATCATGGCAAGCAAAAATTGATTTTTAATGAATGGAATTATAAGCATGCCGCTCTATGAAAAAAAATGACCCCTTTAAAGACTTTATAAAAATCATTGCTAAACTGCGCGCTCCTGGAGGTTGTCCTTGGGACCGCAAACAAACCCATCAGACCCTAAAGCCCTATTTATTAGAAGAAACTTACGAAGTTTTAGAAGCCATTGATACCAAAAAACCAGACATATTAAAGGAAGAACTCGGTGACCTATTGTTACAGGTAGTGCTTCATGCCCAGCTAGCCTCTGAAAGAAAAGCCTTTACCATGGATGATGTGGCCGACGGCATTAGTCAAAAGATCATCAGACGTCACCCTCATGTATTTGGTACAACCAAAGTCAAGAATGCTGAGCAAGTCTTAACGAATTGGGTTGCAATAAAAAATGAGGAAAAAGCTGAAAAACAAGGCAAGAAACCATGTGTTTTTGATGGCATCCCCAAACACTTTCCCGCCCTTTTTGAAAACTATAAAATATCTAAGCGTGTGGCTCGTATGGGCTTTGAATGGAAAAAAACGACAGATGTGTTTAATAAAGTTGAAGAAGAACTTAATGAAACAAAAGAAGCTGTGCGCTCAGGCAATAAAAAACACATAAAAGAAGAATTGGGTGACTTGCTTTTTACTGTGGCCAATCTTTGTCGGGTGTATGAGGTCAATCCAGAAATGGCTTTAAAACAAGCTAACAAGAAATTTAAAAAACGTTTTCATAAAGTTGAAAAACAAATTGAAAAAGAAAAGATTCCTCTACATAAAATGACCTTCAAAAAATGGAATCAATTTTGGAATATTGCAAAGAAATAACTTATGTCAGAAAAAACCTTCCTAAATGCTCTCATACTATTTTTATTTCTCATTCTTCTTGTGCCCATCTCCGCTAATGCCAAAAACAAAAAAATAGCACTCTCTAAAGCCATGTCATCATACGATGACGTTCTGCAGGATATTGATCAAAAAAAGCACAAAGAACTTTTAAAACTTAAAGGGTCTATTCCCACATCTTATATAAAAGATGCTAGTATTCTAAAAACGGGTTGGAAGCATATTCAAAATAAAAAACCCAATTTAGCTTATTCTGTTTTAAGAAAAATAAAAAAGAAATCGCTGCTCTACCCCTATGCGTCACTTTATAAGGCTAAGGCTTTCTATCTT
>Ga0233437_1005435_pt1 | contig 13824 bp, 10 predicted proteins | sample SI_122_August201_FD_182714 | JGI IMG/M metagenome (GOLD analysis project Ga0233437, IMG submission 182714) | Seawater microbial communities from Saanich Inlet, British Columbia, Canada - SI_122_August2016_200_MG | ecosystem: Environmental > Aquatic > Marine > Inlet | place: Canada: British... | reverse complement strand
AAGATGCCAGCCCGTCCAGCCCAGAAGAAAGGCTTTGCCAAATTCGTCCAAAAACATACCGCCTTCAATGATGGTTATGCCCCAAGGTTTGCTCATATCTTCAACTGGGACCGTATCATTGCCCGGTGCAAATTGTTTGGAAGCTGCGCCCTGCACCAAAGGATTCATCCGAAATAAAATCCCTTCGAGAACACCAGTGAGCATCGTGTCACGCGGGGGGACGGTTTCTAGGCGTTCCTTGATGGTCTGATAAAGGTCTGCCAAGCCAACACCCGCGCTTCTATAAACCGCTAATTTTTGGCGTAGCTCTGTCGGCAAATTCCCCAAAGGAAGCCCTGCATTTGCGCCCGTTAAATTGGCTTCATCCCCTACTTGCACTCTGCCCCACTGTGCATCGGAGCGCACATCGGGATCGTCAATGAGCACACCATGACCAAGATAGAGTTTGCGAAGAGAGTCGAGTAATTCTTGCTTTTGGCGTTTGACACCTAATTGTGTAATCCCACCGAAAACGTCTGCAAAGGCTCTCCATTGCGTTTCAGGGGAAATATGTCTACCAATTTGGAGCGGGTTCCATCGAAAGGGCCTAACCGCATCGGGCCATAGTTGTTGGATGTCGAGATAACCTTTAAGTCCTGGTGCGTTGAGCATGGTGCGCCAACCTGCACCAAAATCCAAAACTACCGAGCGGGTCTTATGTTTTAGGGTTGTTTCGTAAAGCATCCGCATCGCAGCGACTGATTTACCAAAGCCGGTATCGCCTGCAAACATCGTGTGCATCAAATTGGGGAAATCGAGACGGACTTGAGCAGTGGTTAGATCAGCAGTTTCCGGACTGTATTGGTGTCCCAAAACAATGTCACCTGGCATATTCGGATAAAAGCCCATACCTTCAGGGATTTCAGCCATCACTGTTGAGGCTGCGCCTTCTTCAAAAAGTCCAGGGGCGGTTAAGGCGGCGAGTTGCCCGGCTGTCATTAGGGTTGCATAACGTGTCCACAACTGCCCACCAAAAGGATCGCCCTCATCTGCTTCTACCCAAGGGGTAAAGGAAAGTGCGTGTGTTCGGAGTAAATCTTCTTCACTTTCTAATGGATGTAATGTCAGCACCGGCGTAGGTACACTCACCCCATGAAAGGCTTGCGGCACTAGTGCATCCGCAGCAGCTGCGCCTTCGTTATCTTCTGTAAAGACGAAGGCGTTGGTCATAAAACCGCCTTCAGCCGTCGCCTGATTGACGAGGGACTCAAGCCCTCGCAAAACTTCAGTTACGCGATCTGCTACATCATCTTCTGTCTGAAAACTACGATTGATCGAGATGCCGGGTAATAAGCCAGTGGACAATCCCCCAACCAAGCCTTGACCAGAGATACGTCCAGCCATCGAGGAAGCACTGGTCCCTTCTCCGTGAGATCTGCCCTGATTTTGGGATTCTCCCCAACTTTCACTCTTCCCTTCTGAATGGCTTTTCGTTGTACTAGAAAAAGTGCCGTGGGAGTGGCTTTGCGACTCTCCTTTCGAGCTTCCTTCTGAATGAGATGTACCTGTAGAATGAGATGATGAATGAGAGGAAAAGGACGACGTGCTACCAAAACCGCTTACGCCTGAAGATTGGTTATAGCCCGCTGAAACGCCTTTCAAGAGTCCGCCTATCACCGGTATGTTGCCAAGGATTGATTTTCCAGCATCAACATTCACGCCCCATCCACTGCTTTCACTCCAGCCGCCCCCAGAGCTTTGCCCACTGCCAGATGTGCTTGATGAGCCATGAGATTCGGAAGTACCATCAGAAACACTTGTCCCTTTGGATGTGCCTTCTGTCCAGGATTCAGATGTGCCGTGTGAGGTAGCCACTCCATCCGATTCTGATAATCCAACGCCATGAGATTCTCCCCATCCTTCGCTATATCCATCTTGCACGCTACGAGCTACACCTTCTCCTTGGCTGACACCAGCTTGCTGACTTTGCGCTACAGCTGCCATCAGCGGAATGCTCAAGTTGAAGCCATAAGAGATAGAGCCACGTCTTCGGGAAGCGACATTGGAGGTGATTTCTGCAATCCGCACCAAAGTTTCCGCCATTTCTCCGCGAGAAATATGCTCAGCCAAAACCTGATAGATAAAGTTTTTGCGAAGTTTTGCCAGCCCCCTAAAAAGGATTTCATTCTGCTCTTGGGCTAAGTCCGAATCCGAGGCATCACCAAGAGTACCGTCGCCGCTTGCTCCCCGTTTCCCCTGGCGTGGATCAGGATGCCCTAAGATAGCGGCTACATTTTTGGAGCGGCGAGTAATAAAATCCAAATACCACTCAAACCATTCAGCAGTAGGCGAAGCCAATTTAGATTGCGGGAAGTTCGCCAAAACAGCCTCGACCGTAGCCATGCCTGCCAAAGCCTTGCTTGCCGCTTCTTTTTCACTAAGCCCTTCTGCCGCCGCGCCAAAATACTGTACGATGCCGATATGGTCAGGATCGTAAATTCCCATAGCCGCATAAGCAAAGTTTACGCCTGCATTATGTAGACCGCGTACGGCTGCCCACTGTTTACCCAGCAGGTCATAATCTTCTCGAACAGTAACGGGTATCTCTGATAGTTCCTTGAGAGCCACGCAACGGTAAAAATCGCCCACGCCTGTATAGTTCAGTTTGAACCAGGCGTAACGCAACCCACCATCTATGCGTAACCCATTATCTATGATGCTCAGAGACATCCTAATCCTTCCCCCTTGTACGAATTATGCTAATTAGTTGAGCGGGACGACCACCGGGAGCCGGAGGATGTGCCCAGATTGATTGTGTCAACATCCCCATAAAAATAAGGGGGATTGCGTACATAGCCACCCCTGCAATCATATTGATATATACAGCCCCTTGCGCCATTTGTGGGTCAGAAGCCAAAGCCGCTGATGCGCCTGAGCCACGATAAAGGCTATATCCCATTCCCGATACAGCGTAGATGGAAATGCCGCGTATGATATTCCAGCGAATTGCGGGATGGTTGTATTTCTCCATCACAAGAGCAACCCATCCACCAAGCGACATTACAAGCAGAAATACTGGGATTGGAGAAAGAGCGAACGCACTTGCCACCACAGAAAGGACACCCGTGCCTATAGCCCAAGAGCGTTGTTCGTCGGGTGAGACCCAGACGAAAGTTCCTACAGAAGCTAAAAGAGCAAGTGTCAAAAGGTGGTCTGCTGTTGAAAACAGAACCACTATGAGACCATTGGTAACCCAAATCAGGCGTTCAAGAGCGGGATTCATTACTGAGTAATCGCCGTTTCTTTGAGCCAGGCTTCAAAAGAACCTGCGGGACCACCAAAGTTTCTAGCGGCTGAGACGGGTGTGCCAGAAGTACGTCCGCCAATGCTAATTGTCCACTCGCCGGGATCCGCAATTTGAATACCAGGTGCTGTGTAATTCCAGGAACTGCCACCCGAAGATGAGGGGAAGCGGAAACTTCCATTGTGGATATATGCACCCGGATACCGAATGCTGAGGGTATTCAAAATCCAATCTTCTGATTCTTTAGTCAGGCTGGTAGAGCCATAAGCCACAGGAATCGTTTCGGAATAAGACTGGGTGCGTTGCTCGCAAACCCAATCCACAATAATGTCGCAAGGGTGACAAGCAGGGCCACTAGGGTTATTTCCATTGCAATTCCCGCACATGCCTTCTTCTACGACGGGGACCAATTCATAATAGGTGTGGATTGTTGGTGCGACACTGACGTTGAAAGACAGGTCTACACCTCTTTTGCCTGGGTCTTGCCCGACCACTAACGGGAAATTTGGTGCAATAATTGTTCCGCTTCGCGTAATTTCACCAACAACTGTAGAGGGTGCTGGGCAAGCAGGAGGCTCCGGTGGTTCTGGAGGAAACTCAAAATCTGGTGGGAGTAGTTCAAGAATTTCTGGTGGGATGCTATCTGGGGTATAGAGAAGCATGGCAGTATAGAGATTGAATTCACCTCCATCAATAAAGTCATTTGCAGAGGCACTAGCCAAGCTAGTCATCAGATTCCAAAGATCACCTGCTCCCAATGACCAAATATCTGTATCGCCTGCGAGGAGAGCATCCGCGTACTGATCCGAAGAAACATATTCTGTGTTTGATAAATCAACATTTGCTCCCTGAAGCAAAGCAGAAATAACACCGGGCATAGACAGCATTGTTCCTGCACCTGTAAAGTGACTCGCACTTGCATCTCCAATCCCAGACTCACCTGGATTGAGAGCCATGAAAAAGAGTGTGCTTGCTGTTGGGAGCCTAATCACCGTTCCATCGGCCGTTTCGTAAATATGATACTCAGCGGTTCCACCTATCGTATTTCCCAAAATATCTATGCTTGGCATCCAATTCACACTTTCTTGGTGTATGCCTTGATCGATCAGGTTGTCGTAAAGGATTTCTCCATTTTCATCAATCACACCGCCCCAGATGGAATCATCATCTCCTCCATCTGCGGCAACGGGCAGGATGGAAACTGAAAAGACTGCCAACAACACAAGCCAATTGAGTAGCGTTTTGACAAGAAGCCTTTTATTCGTCTTCACTGGAAACCTCCTCCTCTATATATTTTTCGGTTTCTTGCTTAAAAAGGATTCGAGCAAATTTCCACTCACCCTCCTCGTTATTAACTTGCACAAAAACGGTATTTTCACCATCTGAATCATCCCAGGGATTTGAGAGAGTCAGGTTTACCTTCCAAACTTCCCATTCATAGACAACCTTTTCATCATCGCCCACACCCTCCGTTTGGACTCCTGAATCAACCTTTTTTGCATACTCCGCAGTGCATGCCGTTTTACCTTGCTTGGTCTCCAGAATGGACGCCATGGAGTCCATCAGGAAAGTTTCTGCCACCTGACAACCTTCTTCTGTGCTAACTTCACAAAGTCGTGCCAACCAATCTTCTATCGGCTCTTCGTAATCCAGTGTAAAAGTCGCCTCAACACCGGCTACGGCGGCAATGCCGCCAAGATTAGATTCTTTTTCAGGAGATGCTTCGCGACTAAATATGCCACTGGCATTGAGGGTATAACCTCCGCCAAGAAGCGCAAGAATAACCAAGACCACAGCTCCCCATTTTTTCAAAATATCTGGTGATAAGTTGATTTCCATACTGGCTCCTTATATGCTGATTTAAACAAAAAAAGACGCTCCCGCGTTAGCGAGAACGTCTCAATAGATACATCTCTCCTACAGGGTCACGTCCATTCAAGTGTCATTCTAGGGAGATTTTTGGGCTTTGTCAAGGCGAGTTTTTTATCTGCTATTTTGGAAGGTTGCCAAAAATATCTGTGGGACATCCTCATTGGTAACATTCCAGTTAGCAGAAAACTATCGAAAAACTTTTCTTTTCTTACGAAAATTCCCGTCCTTACAATGACTTAAAATCATTTTAACGGCATATATGCCCCGCAAAAACGGGTAAAAAAGCGACAACATAATGTCGAAAAAGGCTGAAAAAGGGGCCGAAAAGGCTCTACGGGCATATATGCCTTAAGACCCTTTATACTTTTCGTCTTCTCTTTTGTGATTTTGAGAATTCCCGTCCTCACAACAGCAATCAGGAAAAGTTTATTTCAAAGTAGTTTTGAGCGTGCTGGATGCTCTCTGCTAAAGTTTCGAGGAAACCCACTGAAATAGATTCGATTAAACGTGACCGCTCTAGAGCGAGGCAGATGAAAAAGGTGGTGAGAGCAAAAGTAATCCTTCAATGTTCATACCTCGAGATCGCTTAGACCGGCGTAAGCCACTCCATCATGTAGTCGCTCTGGTGTTGAATAGATTTTAAAAACCGCTTGTATCCAAATGCTCTCTGAGGCCGAACATCCTTTACATAAGAAAAATCCGAGCAAGGTGCTCAGATTTATCATAGCAAATGGGGCTTTAATTTAAGGGTAAAAATTGACCGTTTTTTGTCACACTTTTATGTTGCTTTCGTTTCTTTAACTTATTCAATGTATGGTGCTATAATCTCCTTTATCTAATTTTAATCTAACGCTGTCTAACACTCTTATTGGGGTTTTATGCAATCCGCCCATAAGCAGTTATGCAATCCGCTAAAACACATGTTGGGCCGCTTCTTCAAAATCCAACACGATATTTTTTAGCTCGGAACATCTGCCGCAACCAATACCGATAAGGAGCGCACTATGGCCTCAAAGAAAGCTGACGAAGCATTAGTTAAAGAAGGTGCCAAGAAGATAACTGATGAAGATGTTGAGCAGGTGGTCAACAAAGCCGATGCTATCAAGCAGAAGTTCGGTGCCGGTGGGCCGTTAGCGCGCTTTATTGAAGATGCTCAACTCTTGATAGCCGTTGTGAAGGACTATTGGACTGGGACCTATCGCCAGATCCCTTATAGTTCCCTTGCGGCGATCGTTTTCGCGCTGGCCTATGTGTTAAACCCTTTAGACTTGATACCCGACGTCCTCCCTGTCATCGGCGAAGTTGATGATGCCTTAGTCGTCGGCGCTTGTTTGCTATTAGTTGAGCAGGACTTACACAATTACAAGAAGTGGAAAATCGACAAGGACAAAGATAAAACTGCCACTATCTGAAACCCGCCGACGGGTGGTTTTCTCCGCCAAATCCCGCCCTTGTCCGGTAACGCCAGCCATTAGATTGCCATTGATATTATTACGTTTATCAGGATGGTATATTGTGACATCTGACAATGAAATAATCCGGTTATGGAGAGAAAGATGATAAATAAAAAATCTTATAATTTATTCTCGTCTCTTACACAAGATCGTGAAAATACATTAGTTAAATATAGGGAATATCTTCTAGCTTCCTTACCAGAAATGCTGGGGCAAATCAATATCGAAACGCAATTTATTCCAGTTCAACTTCGTGATATTCAGGAAAACTTGCCCACTTCAGTTGATATTAGCATTGAGGCAGCCCTGGATGAAAATCAACGAATATTAATTATCGGTGAGGCGGGCTCAGGCAAGACAACTTTATTGAAGTATCTTACTTATGGTTCAGCTAAAGGTTTGTTCCCCAATATATCAAATGTGCCTGTGATAATCAATGCCAGTAATCTGCTTTATCCTTTTGATTTATCCGAGAATATTTATGGACTTATAAAAAGAATATCGGGAAAAGAACTAAAGTATAGCGATTTAGAAAAGCTGTTAAAAATGGGGCGATTCTTAATCCTATTGGATGGCATTAATGAATCTTTGCAAACCGATGGGCTTATTCAAAGTTTTAATGACTTTGTGCATAGATACCCAAATAACCATTATGTTTTAACAAGTCGCCCTCTGCAAGAATATTTAATAAATTTAACAGACTTTAGAACTTATCGAATAGCAGAGATGAATGACGCCAGCATACGCATTAATATTGATAACTGGAGTTCAAATTACCCCACGGTAGCAGAAACGTGTTGGAATACGGTTCAAGAAAACCCTGTTCTAAAATCACTTGCTCGAAATCCAGTACATCTTAGATTAATTGTTGAAAGTTGTAAGGAATCTCCAAAGTTAAGTCATGTTTCTATTACAGAAACTTACTTAAAAGGTTTCTTGCCTGCGCTGCTTAGAAAGCTCCCAAATTCAGCAAAAAAACTTGCTCAAATTCTTGCACTTTATATGTATCGTCATGAATTAATGATAATAAGTTATGACGAAATACAAAACCTAGAAAATCATTTTACGCAATTTAGTTTACAAAGTGACCTTGATGCACTACACAAGTATGGTTTATTAGTGGTTAGCCAAGTACACACTTACCATTTTGTTCATCAAGTTGTCCAAGAATATTTTTGTGTCCAAGAATTAATTTCGATGGATTTCCTAGAAGTAAAAGAAATAATTAATGAGCATATTGGTAACGAAAGATGGGAACAGGTTTTTACTGGTTTATTAGTTCAAAGACCTGAAAGGGAAAACCTTATTTCAGAGTTTATTACAGGTGATGACAAAAATCGCTGGTTACTAGGCGCAAAAATCTTACTGGAAGGGGAAAAAACCGATCAAACTACTTACAGACGGGCAATACAAAACTTGTGTAGTTTGTTAAATCAAGACACTCCCGATACCACTATTCGAGCAACGAATTACCTATTTAAATTCAGAGATCCGGATATTAGCGAGATATGCAGTCAATGGTTGCATCGTAAATCGGGCGACCCACTTAGCACAGCATCTTTAGTATTCATTCTTATAAGCAAGGGAAAAAGGGATGCAGAAATTCTTAGCCTTCTTTTGCCGCAAGTAAATAACGAAAATTCCGCAGTGCGCTACCAAACTTGTCGTACATTGAGCATAATTGATACAAAACAAAGCACTGAGTTACTTATTGACTGTCTAAAACAAGAGGATAATACCGAAGTTCGTGAGCAAATTTTTTCGGCATTAATTAAAACAAAGTGTATGAGTCAAATCCGGTCTACTGAATTAGCTCAATTAATGGCAATCTTGATAAAACTTAACAAAAATTCAGAATCTCTTGATGAGAAAGCATGGTCAAAGTTCGTTTTCCATAAAATCAATACAGAAATTGCTGCTAGTGAGGTGAAATAATGACTGACAATGATAAAAGAGAACTAATCCCAGTTGTTATTGCATCAATATCTTTAGCTGCAACCTGCATAGGTCTCTTAGTTGATATTCCTCAGATAAGTAATACAACTTATGGGAAAACCGTACTTATTATTATTGCATTGGCTTTAGTTGGATATTTAGCATACTTCATCTGGACTAAAGAGATAAGTGCGCACCGGAATACACAAAAAAGGCTTGAAGAAATTAAATCTCTTTTGGTAAATTTTACTTCTCAACACTCTGATGCAAAGCTTGAGGGAGAAGTAGACTTGGACTTAATAAATCTTATCGTTGATACAAAGCGAATGCAGAAGGTTATGGTTAAAGTTACAGATGTGCAACACTTACCAGACAATAAAATAAGAATAGAAATTAATAAAGGACATTCTCATGGTTTAGTTGATCCGATGTTATTTAAAATATTCCACAATAGTCAATTAATGGAATTAGGGATATGCAATTGCACAACTGCACTTGATAGAGCAAATTTAGTTTTCTCGTTAGATCAAAATTGTCCAATTATGATAAATGAGATTAGCAAAGATAGTATAGAAATAAGACTCATTGAACCAACTGATTCTAGCCGATTCAATACCCTTTTTGCCAACTTGCTTTATGCTTTAGAGCTAAAAGCGTAAGGCAATCTAACAAAGCGTTAGATAAAAAGAGCCCTGTCCGTGATTACTAGCACGGGCAGGGCTTTCGTTTAGACCTGTATTTTTAACTCAAAAGGAATATGACGTTTTGAGTCCGTCTCCCTAAGACGGGGCTTTCAAAATCAAACTCCCTTTTTCTTTCTACTGCGCCACATCTCCTTCGGATATCTTTACCCCGACCGAGAGAGCATATTCATCAGGAATTTCAGCAGGTATGCGACAAGCGGATGCCCTATTTGAATTTGAACGCATAACTATCTGATGCTCTCTTTCGAAGTTTGCCCACCAATTAGGCAGAAAACGAAACACATCAAAAGGGCGTTTAAGCATTATTGAATCTAAGATTAGGGCTGGTCCTTGCGAAAAAAACAGACCTGCGTGTCCAGTAGAAAATGCGGCTATTGAGCAAGGGTTTAGATTTCCTTCATACTCAACAGTATGCTTTGACCGATACTCTTCCAGCCGTTTCTCATGTTCTAAATGCTCCCACTCTAAATACTGATAGTAGGTCAAACCTTTATATTCGGGCAAATCCATCGGCTGCCCCATCCGCAAGGCGAAATAGCCTACGGGAATTATCAGGGAGATAAGTACCACCCACAAGACAGTTTTGATCAAGAATTTTATTAATTTGCCAATCATTTTGATTGCTCCATGTTGTTTTTACTCTCCGCATTTCTTACGGAGAGACCAAGTTTTCTTTCGTCAATCATCTGTACTATTCGTCAATAGGCTAGGAACAAGTTCTAACTCAAGTTGTTTTCCCAGCTTCGAGATCATCCGCTCTACGGTTCGCACGTTTAACATTTTTCCACGCTGGCTCAAAAACAAAACCGCGCGTTCTTGTGGCATCACGCCATCCAGATACTTGTCCAAGCACAAGCGAGTGGTATCTTCTAATCTGACGAGTCGACGACTTCCCAAACGGGGATTAACAACCAATCCGCTAAAGCTTAGGTCAGCAAGGCGTAGCTCGGTGATTTCTTTAGACTTTAGACCCTGAAGAAGCAAAGAAACGATTGCGGCATCTCGCCAAGCAATCACTGAAAGGCGTTTGAATCGCTCAGACGCTTTCGCATTTGCGTTTATTTGGGCGTGGATTATCGCCACTTCTTCAGGGGCTAGTTTCAAGTCTGCCATAATTATTATTCAGCGGCATCATTTCCTGCCACTCTATCATGTTGTCGCACCAATAGTATAGAACAAGCGTTCACAAAGAACAATATCAGTCCTTCGTACTACTTTTCTCAAGATGAAGAAATTTGCCCTTGCAAGACCTTTTTGTCTATGCTAAGATTCTCTTAGCCGAGAAAATTGGGTGCCCCCCTCACCCAACTTCTCGGCTTTTTTTGCGCTTACGGGGTCAAAGATGCAATCCCATAAGCTGCTACATGATTATTTGGGGCAATCGAAAACTCCTGTAGAAAAGATTGACCATGCAGAGCGAAAGCCGTTAGGCTGTAAGCTGGATAGTCTGCCTAGCCGTCCCCTGCACAACGGCGGTTACGCCTAGAGGGAAGATGCTAATCTTCACGGTGTCAGGGGCGCAAGGCGGATTAGCCAGCGACAAGGACAATAGTCCGCACAAAAAAGGGCGGTAGCCCGTTGGCGATTTTTTTGTGCATAAAAATAGGTCACTCTCATTTTTTATCAGCTTCTACTTTTTCTTCTACGCGCTTTGTCTATCGCGTCAAAGACATCTTCAGGAGGCGTTCTTTCGGAGATTTGAATTTGCACACCAAGGGTTTTTGGGGTGACTTCTCCAGAGATAAAGCTATTGATCAATTGCTCAGATACCCTGCGTATTGCTGAGGATGTATGCCATCGGATACTTTTTGCAAGCACGTTGGCGCAGTTACCATGACTGACAAGCACCCCATCCAGCGATACCTCAAGTGCACCGGATAAATCGCCCGTATTTTGCCTGGCAACGTGGGTATAACAAAACACTACAATCGCCAAACGATCATAAGCCCAAACGGGGTGTTCTTGAATTCCAGCCCGAACTCTGAAGAAAAGAGGGGCATCATTCTCTAACCCTGATGTATTAGATTTTATTGCTCTTAAACTATGCAGTGCAAGCGCACCGTCTATCCGAATTGTTGCATTTGTCATGGGCTACCCGCTCCATTTTTTGTATCCGCCAATAAGCAAGGCGGTTAGCTGAATTTATTAACAGCTTTTATTTTTACATCTTTTTCGATGTCTTACCAGTCGGGCGGGTATGCCCAAGATTTTCTGGCCACATCCTTTTTTTTACTTTTCAGCACTTTCTCACCCTGAAATGTAAAATATCTGACTAGGGGATAAAGAGCAGCTCTTTGTCAATTCGACAATCAAACGCCACCCTGCCACCATCATTTTTCGACAGTGGGCAATCTTCTAAATCTGCAAGAAAGGCTATATTTTTTAAGCTAATATCAATCTCAACTTCACCCATCTTCGGCTTAGTCCCAATGCTTCTAAATGCACCTTTGCGCGATGTTGTACAGGTACGGTAAATATTTTCATTTTTCTCCTCGTATGTTTTTTGTTGTGTAGGTCTAAATTTCTAGCGCATCCTCAAAAAGGCAGCTTGCCATCTCAAGAAGACGAGTGGAAGAAACTTTCCTAAAAGCTATTGCAAAAACAGTCTTGTCCTCTCTGGAACGCATCCAAGCGTCCACATTGTATTTCTCGTGTGGTCGTAGAAGCTTGTAGATTTGCCCACGCAGCACGTCAAGGTCAAGCTTTGCGATCTGCATGTAAATTGCCTTTGCCCCCTGTCTTGGTTCACTTGCGATATTGCTAATTGCGAGGTTTGAGGGAGAATCTATCCCCTTCCCTTCCGGGCTGTAGCCATAGAGTATCCAAGACACGAAGGCTACAGGATCACCTTTTTTGAGTATTTGGTCTTTGATTTTTTTATTTGAAACAGGATTTAATTTCAACAGAGAAGGCATATCCCAACCCCCACCTCCCTGAGCCGAAGGTGAAGTTTTACCTGAAAATTCGCTTTCAGGGGTGGTTGGTAGGGCTTTATGAGGATTACTGGGGTTTAAGTGAGGCTTAATGAGGTTATTTAAACACCTATCACTTTGTCCAATCCCACCTATCACTTTGTCCCATTCCGCATATCGATTTGTCCAAGACCGCCTATCACTTTGTCCAGACCCACCTATCACTTTGTCCAACCCCGCATATCGATTTGTCCAATGAGGAATCAGAGCATCCCCATCTTCTTCAAACCAGAGTGGAGGTTCATCCCCGCGCAAGCGATAGACATCTCCCCCGCTTGCAATAAGGCTGTCAAAATACTCATCTTGGCCAGCTTCAATATCTACTTTCTGAATAAGGCTACCAAACACAGGATTATCCATCCAACGCCCAAAACTTTTCAAAGAAACCCCAGACCATTCAACTAAAGTCTTAATTCCGCTTTTCGCGATGATATAGTCATACTGTGCTTTTTTCTCGTGGTCGTAGTAGCGATGATCCCGCAATGAAATAATTGCCCACATTTGCGCTTGTGTCAGATCTAAAGATGGCGCAACAACCTGTAAAAAATGATGTGTAATGATAACTTTTCCAAAAGCGGACATTAGCCAATTTTCCAAAGCCTCGGCAGCTTCAAAAAGATTAGCAGGAATGTCATCTTCCATGCCTAGTACTCTACGCAAGATTGTTTTTACTTTGGGATGAGCTGATTTTGGCGTATCTACATCCACACTCTCTAGCCAATCAGCAGGATGCACACCTGTCATACGACGAAGCGCATCAAGAGCGAAGGTGGTTTTCTCCTCCAAATTTTCAGCCAAAGAAATTTCCGAATCCAGTAATTTTTCGATCACCGCAGAATCATGCCGGGTTAGACGTGGAGATAAAAAAACTTGCCAGCGAGTAGCGTTGTCAAAATGTGGATTTCCTGTGTTTGAGCCTTGATCCGGCACACGACAAACCAAACCTCCAGCAAAAGAGTTTTCGTCACCAGCAATTGCACGACGATAAGTTGGCTCACTCATATTTGCAAAGCTGATGATTTCTTGATACGGGATATTTCGTGTGATGCTAATGTGCTTATTACCAGTCTTTTTCTGAGTTATATAAACAGCTTGACGAAAAGCAATCCACAAAGACATTTCCTTTGCGCTCAAATCACCTTGTTCCAAAAGGCGTAATGCGTATCCTGGAAACATGACAATCCTATGGGGTTTGACTTCTTCTTCGTAGCGCGTCGATGTAGCAGCATCTATTTGCTGAAGCCCTCTCCCTTGCTCTGCTACATCACTCTCATCATCATCAAAATCGTCATCTTCCAGATTAAGTTGAGAAACAACAAAGTCCACCTCTACCATGCAATTCATAATGCCAATCAGGAGTCTGCTCACCGTGCTTGCGAGACGACTTTCGAGCCAGTCACGTGCATAGGCGTTACGTACACCAATCGTGATACATCCATCTTCGTAAGATATTGCTTGTGTATCTCTGACCCATGTGTCAAAAGATGCTCTGGGCATTTCCATTTGTAGCTGACCAAGTACAGTCTGCCATGCTTTCTGAATGTCCATATTCGATGTTCCTATTTGTGCCAAAATCGTTTTTATGAAAAAAGTGCAAAAAATCC
>Ga0233437_1005431_pt1 | contig 13846 bp, 16 predicted proteins | sample SI_122_August201_FD_182714 | JGI IMG/M metagenome (GOLD analysis project Ga0233437, IMG submission 182714) | Seawater microbial communities from Saanich Inlet, British Columbia, Canada - SI_122_August2016_200_MG | ecosystem: Environmental > Aquatic > Marine > Inlet | place: Canada: British... | reverse complement strand
AAAAGACGCAATTGCCAGCGGTATCGGAATGATACACCAGCACTTCAAACTTATAAACGCTTTCACGGTGACAGAAAACGTACTTCTCGGCGACAAAGGCTCCTTATTTATAAGCAAAAAGAAGATGCAGACAAGCGTAGCTAAGCTCGCTAATGAGTTCGGGCTTGATGTCGACGTCTCCGCATACATATCTCAGATTTCTGTCGGAGAGCAGCAACGCGTTGAAATACTAAAATCGCTCCACAAAAACGCTAACATACTTATTCTTGACGAGCCAACTGCCGTGCTTACACCGCAGGAAGCAGACGCACTTTTCGAAACGCTGCGCGACATGACAAACAAAGGCTGCACGATTGTTATCATCTCTCACAAACTGGACGAAATCGTCGCGATAGCAGACACCGTAACCGTGCTTCAAAAAGGCAGAGTAGCCGGAGTTGCAAAAGGCAAGGATATCAACCAAAGCAACTTAAGCCGATTAATGATAGGCGACGATATTGTGCTCAACACGACTCCGCAGGAAAGCAACATTGGCAAAACGCTGTTGGATGTCAAAAACGTTTGCGCACGTAACGATAAAGGTTTGCAAGGGCTGTGCGACGTAAGCTTCGAGATTCACGAGGGAGAGATTCTCGGCGTTGCAGGCGTTGCGGGCAACGGTCAGAAAGAGCTCGGAGAAGTGCTTTGCGGACTGCGGACTGCAACTAAGGGCAGCATATGCCTAAGCGATAAGGACGTCACGAAGTGCACTGTGAGAAGCAAGCTCGATTCAGGATTGGCATATGTACCCGAAGACAGGCTGGGAACTGGACTTATCGGCAACATGAACAGCATAGACAACAGCATTCTTAGAAGTTACTACACGCATAAAGGTGTTTTTATTGACTACAAACGAGCGACAAGCGATGTTATCGACGCAATCGCTGAGTACGACGTACTGATGGCAGACCCTAAAGCGCCTGTGCGGTTGATGTCGGGCGGCAACATGCAAAAGCTTCTGCTGTCTCGAGAAATCGCGCTGTCACCAAAAGTTCTCGTACTTTCGTATCCCGTGCGCGGTCTTGACATCGGCGCAATGGAGAAAATCTACAGCCTGATGCTGGAGCAGCGCGAAAAAGGCTGCGCAATACTGTTCATATCCGAAGATCTGGACGCGCTTATAAAGTTCAGCGACAGAATCATGGTGCTGCACGGAGGAAGCGTATCAGGCATAATAAACCGCGAGGACGCCAAAATCGAGGAGCTTGGACTTATGATGGGCGGCAATAAGGAGGGCGCATCATGAAATACAGGCTTAAGATAGAAAAGCGCATGGAAGGTTTTACAGGCAACGTCGTTTTGGCACGAATTATTGCGATTGTCGCGGCCATTATACTCACTGTTATTGTTCTGATGATTGCAGGTTTTGAAATAGCGAAAATACCGCGCGTGTTTGAAAAGCTGTTTATAGACACGCTGTTTACCGCAAAAGGTCTTGAGAAAACTATAGTTAAAACCATTCCGCTGATTTTTTGCGCATTGGGTGTTGCAATCGCGTTTAGAATGAAGCTTTGGAACATCGGCGGCGAGGGACAATTCGCAATGGGCGCATTTGCATCCGCAGGCGTTGCAATGGCGTTCCCTAACATGGCTGCGTTCCCGCTCATCCTTTTGATGCTCGTCGCAGGTATGCTGGCCGGCATTATTTGGGCCGGGATAGCCGGAATCACAAAGTCGCTGCTCGGTGTAAACGAAACGATCGTTACATTGATGCTCAATTACATTGCACTCTTGTGGCTACAATTTCTTATAATAGGTCCGTGGAAAGACCCGCTCCAAAAAGGCTTTCCAATGGCACCGATTATATCTGAAAACGGTTGGCTGCCGTCTTTTGGCGAATCCAACATCCACATAGGTATCATTATCGCAATTGTTATTGCAGTCATATACTATTTTGTACTAAACAAAAGCAAGTGGGGTTACGAAGTCCGCGCAATTGGCGATGGACCAAAAGCCGCAAAGTACGCTGGCATGAACGTAAAACTCAACGTCATTTTAGTTATGACGGTATCGGGCGCACTCATTGGTCTAGGGGGCGCAATCGAAATTTCAGGTTTATCGCACAGGCTAGAGCCCGACATATCGGGCGGGTACGGCTTCACTGCCGTTATCATCGCATGGCTGGCGAAACTCAGCCCAACAGCAATTATTATTATGTCAGTGTTCATGGCAGCGCTTGCCGTAGGCGGCAAAACGATGGGCGTGTTGCAGCTGCCTGCCGCCATCAGCGCAGTGATTCAAGGCATCATACTTTTCTGTGTACTTGCGTTCGATTTTCTTACGAAATACAGTATTAAGTTTGCTCGAAAGGAGACTGTATAATGGGTTGGGTAGAAGTAACAACAGGTTTTCTTTCGGCAACAATCGCAATGGGTACTGTGCTGCTGCTTGCGTGTATCGGCGAAATCCTTACCGAGAAATCAGGTGTTCTTAACCTCGGGCTGGAGGGTATGATGATTGTCGGTGCGGTTTTTGCGTTTATAGTTGTGCAAACAACGGGCAACCTCGTTCTCGCAATCGCTGCCTCATTGCTTGCGGGTGCCCTTATGGGGTTGATACACGCTTTTATCACAGTTACGCTCAAAGCCAGTCAGGTAGTGTCCGGTTTGGCGCTAACAATCTTTGGCGTCGGTCTTGCAAACTTTCTCGGACAAAACTATGTAGGCACAGTACGCGTAGCCTCTCTGCAAGCAATACCAATTCCTTTGCTCAGCGAAATCCCGATTATCGGCGAAGCGCTTTTCAACCAAAGCATACTCGTATATGTATCAATTCTGCTTGTGCCGATTTCATGGATACTCATATATCGCACGCGTGCAGGGCTTAAGCTGCGCGCTGTGGGTGAAAACCCGTCTTCTGCAGATTCGCTCGGCATCAACGTGTTCGCAACAAGATACATCTACACTTTGATTGGCGGTGCATTAACGGGGTTGGCAGGCGCATATTTATCGATTGGGTTTAATTCATCTTGGATGGACTCAATCACAGGCGGTCAAGGTTGGATAGCCGTTGCTCTCGTCATATTCGCTACATGGAACCCAATCAAAGCCATGCTCGGCTCATACCTGTTCGGTTTCATATTAATACTGGGTTTGCGGTTGCAAGCATTTGGCATCGAAATACCGGAGATGCTTTTCACAATGCTTCCATACATATTTACCATCGTCGTGCTGATATTCTCTACAGGCAAGTTCGGCAAAAACTCGAAGATCAAGCAACGCGAGCCGGGGTCTCTCGGTACACCATACGACAGGGAAGCGCGGCACTAGTAAAATACATATAATAAATGAGGGCGATACTGCCTTCATTTTTTCTTGAGTGTGTATAGTTATATTAGCGTATGAAAGGAAATAGTTCTATGAAAATGGAAGCGGAGCTTAATATGCATTTTCACTTTGATGGCAAATGCCTCGAAGCTATTGAATTTTACAACGATGCTTTTAATGCAGAGGTTAAAACATTAATTATGAGCCCTGCGGCAGAGCGAGAGAGTGAAGTAGCTCATGCCGAAATGAATTTGTATAACCAAAAGGTTACTTTTTCAGACTCTTTTGGCGGAAGTCAAAAATCGTCTGAGGAGGGTATACTTTCTCTTAGTATTCGCTTTAGTGATGAAGCCGAGTTTAAGAAAGTTTTTAGTAAGTTTTGTGAAACTTCTCGGATTATCCGACCTATACATAAAACGGATTATTCAACACTTGTGGTTGATTTTATTGATATCTTTGGTGTTCGATGGATATTTTGGATTTAGTTGTTATTTAGTTGGAGGCAGACATGAGCAAACGTTTCATAATGTCGATAGATCAAGGCACAACAGGCACACGTGTTGCTCTTTTTGACGAGCGCGGGCGTATGCACAGCACCGCTTATCGCGAAATTCGGCAAATTTTCGCTCACCCCGGCTGGGTAGAGCATGACGCCAACGAGTATTGGGACACCACCATCATCTGCGCTGCCGAAGCGATGCAGCTCGGTGACACCAACGCAAACGAAATCGCAGCAATCGGCATCACGTGCCAGCGCGAAACCACTGTGCTTTGGGACAAAGACACGGGCGAACCTGTGTATAACGCAATTGTTTGGCAAAGCAGACAAACCGCTGCGATTTGCGAGGAGCTGATAGCAGACGGGCTTGACGAATACGTGCGCGAAAAAACAGGGCTGCTTATCGACGCATACTTTTCTGCAACCAAAATCAAATGGATAATCGACAACGTTGACGGTGTTAAAGAAAAGGTTAAGCAAGGCAAAATACTTTTTGGAAACATCGATTCATTTTTGATGTTCAAACTGTCGGGCGGCGCGGCGCATGTAGAAGACTACTCCAACGCATCGCGCACAATGCTGCTAGATATTCACACACTGCAGTGGGACGACAAAATACTTGACGCACTCGATATTCCGAAATCCATGCTGCCAAAGCTAATGCCGTCAAGCGGAGTGATGTGCGAAACAGACAAAGATGTGTTTTTCGGGCAAGCAATACCGATAGCGGGCGATGCGGGAGACCAACACGCAGCAACGTTTGGTCAGACGTGCTTCAAACCCGGCATGGCTAAAAACACTTATGGTACAGCTCTCGCCATGATGATGAACGTGGGTTATGATCTCAAAATGAGCAAAACGGGACTCACCAGCGACATCGCGTGGATGGTTGGCGAGCGGCCCGAGTACGCGCTGGAAGGACTCGTGTTCATGGGCGGCGCGACTATACAATGGCTACGCGACGGACTAAAAATCATCAAAACAGCGGATGAAGTGAACGACTTTGCAAGCCGCGTAAGTGACACCGGCGGAGTTTACCTCGTACCTGCATTTACAGGATTGTGCGCACCGTATTGGGACATGTATGCACGGGGCACGATAGTCGGCATGACGCGCGGCACAACGGGCGAGCACATTGCAAGAAGCGCTCTCGAAGCGATCGCATACCAAACTTGTGACGTTCTGGAGTGCATGACGCAAGACTCGGGCCAACAGCTTACTTCGCTGCGTGTAGACGGCGGTGCAACTGCCAGCGACTTCCTTATGCAGTTTCAAGCAGACATTCTAGGCATTCCAATCGAAAAGCCCGTAATTACTGAAATGACATCACTCGGTGCAGCATATTTGGCAGGTCTTGGCATAGGCTTTTGGAAAAACAAAGAGGAAATTGCAAAACAGTGGCAAGTGGCACGTGTTTTTGAGCCAAACATGAACGTCGACCAAAAAGAAAGTCTTTACTCAGGTTGGAAACGCGCAGTAAAACGCTCGTTTGCGTGGGCGCAGGAGTGATTTACTATAACATTTCGTTATAGGCAACGTTAAAAGGTAAGAACTAGACTTCATCATTAATAGTTTATTAAAGAATGTAAGATTGTTTTTAGCACAACATTCTGTTATAATTAGGATATCTTTAAGAAGAGGTGAGATGTTTGAGCACAAATAATATAAACACAAGAGAAGAGCAGCATGGTAACGTTTCGTTTGCTAACGACGTAGTCGCTACAATCGCCGGGCTTGCTACAGTAGAAATCGAAGGCGTTGCCGGTATGAGCGGCGGTTTTTCCGGCGGTCTTGCAGAGCTTTTGGGTCGCAAAAACCTGACAAAAGGCGTTAAGGTCGAGGTCGGCAAAGAAGAATGCGCGATTGACCTGTACGTTGTCGTAGACTACGGCAGCGATATTCCTGCTATGTGCAAGAAGATTCAGGCAAACGTTAAAAAAGCTGTCGAGACGATGACCGGGCTTAGAGTAATCGAAACAAACGTCCACATTCAGGGTGTACACATTGACAAAGAGAAAAAGGAAGAAGACAAACGGGTTCATTAGCTCCTTGTTTGTCAGATGACTTGTTTTAATTACTAATATACGGAGGACAATATGCGTATTTTTATGAGAATCCTTTTGACGCTATTTTTGCTATGTATGCTGTTTATTGCAGTGATACTGCTTTTCGGCGCTTGGAACATAATCGACATCAGCTATCCGCATGCGTGGACTTTCGAGCTTTACTCCAATGTGTGGACGCAGGTTATCGTTTCCACGATTTGTATCATTGTAATTGCAGTTTGCTTTACGCTCATGTTCGCGCGTTCGCGAAAGCGTGAAGCAAAGTCTGCGCTTATTACGCAGACAGGCACGGGAGCGATTTCTATTTCATTAAGCGCAATTGAAGAGATGGCATCAAAACACATCCTTGCCAACGACCTAATCAAAAACGCTAAAGTCGGTGTATCTTCAAAAGAAGCTAAAGTGAACTTGACTGTAAAGCTTGCCGTAGCGGAGGGCACTAACATACCCGAGGTTTTGCAATCGCTTCAAGCCAGCACGAAGCAAGAGATCGAGACCTACGCGGGTGTAGAGGTCGGCAAAATCGTTCTGCTGGTCGAGAAAACCGCGCAAGTTGTAAAGGCGCGTGTAGAATAGTGGCTGACAAAAAGGAAAATGGGTTTTTGAAATTCTTCAAAGCCCACAAAGGCGTGATTATCGGCATAAGCCTAGGGCTGCTTGTCGGTATTCTGTTGCTTACAATCGGTTTTTTTGCAACGCTTCTGATTGCTATTTGTGCGGGTATAGGCGCGTTCTTTGGGTCGAACAACAAATTTAAGAAAAAACTATTTGCGATATTGGACAAAATACTGCCTGATATTTTCAAATAGAGGAGGACAAATTGAGCAGAAGGTCGGCAAGAGACACTGCGTTTAGACTGTTTTTTGAGTATTCTACAGTCGGCGAGTTCAATCCCGCAACGAAGGACATCATGCGGGATTGTTTTGATAAAGGAATGAATGAGAATGCTTGGAGCTACGTTTCTGACGTATTGGAAAAGTACCAAGCGAACATTGAGTCAGTTGACACCATTGTAGAGGCAAATTCGACCGGTTGGAAAATCAACCATATGGCAAAGGTAGAGCTTTCTATTTTGAGGCTAGGCACTACAGAGCTTTTGTATTGCGATGACATTCACGAAAGCATTACGATGAACGAGTGTGTAGAGCTAGCAAAAAAATACGCTTCCACAAAATCATCGCGTTTTGTAAACGGCGTGCTCGGCGCGATATCAAAATCAATCAACGTTGCAAAAGATAGGCAGCAGGCTGTAGAGGAAAGCAAAGATGAAGCCTAAACCGTGCTTTCTTGCAATCGACACAAGCGCGTACACCACATCAATCGCGCTCGTAAGCGAAGGCAAAGTGATTGCGGATAAGCGCATCATGTTAAATGTGCCAAAGGGCAGCAGAGGTCTGCGCCAATCAGAAGCTGTTTTTGCTCACATTAAGAATGCGAAACAGCTTTTTTTAGATTTTGAGCATAGTAGGATTTCAGCGGTCGGCTACAGCGCTAAACCTTGCGAGCGTGCTGACTCATACATGCCGGTATTCTGCGTTGGCGAATCACTTGCAGTGTCTATTGCATCTACGATGGGTGTGAAGGCAATTCCGCTAACGCATCAGCACGGTCACATATACAGCGCGTTTGTCACCGGCAAAATTAAGGACGAAACATATTGCGCATTCCACGTTTCTGGCGGTACTTTGGACTTGCTGAAAGTAGAAATCGAAGGTAAAATCACAAGCATCGAAAAAATCGGCGGTACGCTCGACATAACCTGCGGACAGCTCATCGACAGAGTAGGCGTTGCGGCAGGGCTGACGTTTCCGTCCGGCAAGCAAATGGAAAGCATGTACGTCAGCAACGACGAGAGTTTCGCAGTAAATGTTGACGGATTGTACACAAACCTTTCGGGTGCAGAAACGCAAAGCCTGCAAGCATTATCTGGCGGGCGCGATATTGCAAGTGTTTGCAGCGGCGTAATCGACTGCGTTGCAGAAACGCTATCGCAGCTGATTCGAAACGCTGATATGGATAAGTACATTTTTACCGGCGGTGTGATGTGCAACAATGTAATACGAGAAGCAGTTAATAAAACTTGCACTGACATAACGGCAGAATGCATTATGACAGATAAAATGTATTGCAGTGATAACGCGTGTGGTGTTGCGCTGGGTACTCAAATTATATATAACAAGGGAGAATAACGTGAGCATAATTGATGGAAAAGCAATATCAGGTCAAATCAGACTGGGATTAACCGAGAAAGTAGCAAAGTTAAAAGAAGAGGGCATTACGCCCGGATTAGCCGTTGTGCTTGTCGGTGATGACCCCGCATCAGCCATATACGTTCGCTATAAAGAGCAAGCATGCACAGATACAGGACTCTACTCAGAAGTGCACAGGCTGGACGCGGCAACCACACAGGAAACGCTTCTATCGCTTGTCGAGCGTCTCAACACCGACGACAAAATACACGGCATTTTAGTACAGCTTCCGCTTCCGAATCATATCGACGAAATGGCAATACTTCGCGCAATCAACCCCGACAAAGACGTAGACGGTTTCCACGTCATCAACGCTGGCAAACTGTTCGTTGGCGAAAAAGGCTTTGTCGCTTGCACAGCAAAAGGAATAATCACGCTGATTAAAAGCACCGGCATAGATATAACGGGCAAAACCGCAGTAGTTGTCGGGCGAAGCAACATCGTCGGCAAACCCGTATCCATGCTGCTGATGGAGCAAAACGCGACGGTCACTATGTGCCACTCGCGCACTAGAGACCTCGCCAAAGTATGCGCAGGTGCAGACATCCTCGTTGCGGCAATCGGTCGCCCCGAGATGATTACAGGCGAGTATGTAAAGCAAGGCGCTATCGTAATTGACGTAGGCACAAGCAGAGTAGACGGAAAGCTGAAAGGCGATGTGCTGTTCAGTGAAGCCGAGAAGAAGGCTGCGTTCATTACTCCTGTGCCGGGCGGCGTTGGTCCTATGACTATCACAATGCTGCTCGAAAATACTGTGGAGGCGGCGAAAATACATGGCTGATATTGTATTCAGCGTATCACAAATCAATGAGTACATAAGCAAAAAATTATACACCGACTTATTCCTAAGCAACGTGTTGGTGATGGGCGAAGTGACCAACTTCAGCATGTCGTCGACCGGTCATGCATTTTTCTCGCTAAAGGACGACAGCGGTATGCTCAGCTGCATCGTATACGATTATCACAGCAACGAAAACACGGAAGCCGTTAAAGACGGAGAGCTGATAGAAGCAAAGGGAAAAGTCACATACTTTAAAAAAAGCGGCAGCATACAGTTGGCGGTATCGCTTGCAGAGCCGCAGGGCAAAGGTGATTTGTATGTGAAGTTCGAGCAGACCAAAGCTAAGCTGATTGAAGAAGGCATTTTTGACGCGATACACAAAAAGCCGATTCCGCAGTTTCCGCTTCATATAGGTGTGGTAACTTCTGCGGCAGGTGCCGCTGTTCATGATATCATCAACGTGTCAACACGACGGTTCGACGGCGTCCACATCAGCGTTTATCCGTCCAAGGTGCAAGGCGCAGGTGCAGCAACACAAATTTGCGCCGGTATCGACTATTTCAATGAAAAGGGCGACGTAGACGTAATCATCGTCGGACGCGGCGGCGGCTCGTTCGAAGACCTGTTTGTGTTCAATGAAGAAATCGTAGCCAGAGCCGTATTTGACTCGCAAATCCCTATCGTTTCGGCAGTAGGGCACGAAACCGACTTCTCGCTCTGCGACATGGCAGCGGATCTGCGTGCGCCAACGCCTTCTGCCGCGGCAGAGCTTGTTGTGTCTGACAAAAGCGCTGTACTGCAATACGTGCAGGATTACAAGAAGCAACTTTTCACCACGCTTAAAACTATGATTGATACGAGTGACAGCGCACTTAAGCTTCTTCAAGGTAACGTGAAATCGTATCCGTTCAACATAAAAATCTCCGGGGTTTCGCAGAAAATTACTTCGCAGAAAAGTATGATGAAATTGTACCTTACTTCTTCAATAGAAAAATTTAACCTAACACTAGACAAGTTGTCAAACAGTCTCACTGATCTAAACCCAAAAGGAGTGTTAAATAGAGGTTATGCGCTCGTCTATGACGAAAACGGCAGTATAATAACTTCTGCCAAAGGAAACCAGCAGAACATGGACATCGAGTTTAATGACGGCAGAGTTGCGGTAACCAGGAAGGATTGATTATGGCTACATTTGAAAGCGATTTAAAAAAACTGGAGCAAATATCAGGCAAGCTTCAATCTGGCAGCGAAGGCATAGAAAAAAGCATGGAGCTGTACGAGCAGGGAGTTAAGCTGGCTGACGAGCTCGAGAAAAAACTCGACACCTATAAATCGAAAATCGAGATACTTGATATAGAGGAGAGCGAGAAGTGATTGAAGAACGGCTAAAGGAGCATAGCAATTTAATTAATACACGTTTGCTTGTGCTGCTAGATGAGCGATGCGCGGACGGCGAGCTTAAAGAAGCGATGAGCTACAGCTTGATGGCAGGCGGCAAACGTCTGCGCCCGTCACTATGTTTGATGTCTGCAGCACTTTTCGGTGACCAACACAAGGCAATTGACTTCGCCTGCGCGCTCGAGATGATACACACATATTCGTTGATTCACGATGATTTGCCTGCCATGGACAACGACACTCTTCGCCGCGGCAAACCTACCAGCCACGTTGTCTTTGGTGAAGCAAATGCCATCCTCGCCGGAGACGGACTGCTGAACCTCGCATTCGAGGTTATGATTGGCGATGCTCTTTGCAACAAAGACAACCTAAATAACTATCTTTCTGCCATGCAAATCATCGCAAATGCGTCAGGCGTAAACGGAATGATAGCGGGGCAGGTTGCCGACATCGCATTCGAAGGCAAGGAGAAAGACTATGTCGTTCTCGAATACATACACAAACGCAAAACAGCGGCCATGATCCGCGCTTCTGTTTTATCCGGCGCGGTGTTGTTTGGTGCAAGCGCTCTGCAGATTGATTCTCTATCTGAGTACGGTGAATGCATTGGGCTGGTGTTCCAGATTGTAGACGACATACTGGACGTGCAGGGCGACCAACTCAAAGTTGGCAAAACTTTGCACAAGGACAGCGAAGCCGACAAGCAAACTTACGTATCTCAGCACGGAATTGAGGAATCAAAACGTCTTGCAGCAGACAAAACGCAACAGGCAATTGCGGCACTGTCCGTCTTTGGCAGCAAAGCTGGTGAACTTAGCGCTTTGGCACAAGTTCTGCTTTCACGAGAAAAGTAATCGACTTCATGAAATAGCACATACACTTATTGAAAGCTATAAAAATTAGCTGTTTTATCAATAAAGCTTGTTTTTAGCGTATATATTTATTAGGAATAAATTGTATTTCATAATTTCTATGTTATAATAGAAACATAAAATAATAAGGGGCATGTTATGAAATGTGTTTATTGTGGTCATCTGGACAGCAAAGTAGTCGACTCGAGACCAACTGACGAAGGAAGCTCGATTCGCAGACGCAGAGAATGTCTTGTATGCAAAAAGAGATTTACGACGTACGAGAAATTTGACAGTTTACCTTTGCTTGTTGTCAAAAAGGACGGAGAAAGAGTTCCGTACAACTCGGACAAAATCAAGTTTGGGCTAATCAAGGCATGTGAAAAGCGGCCGGTATCAATACACGAGATAGAAGCCCTTGTTGATTCGATTGAAAAGTCGATATTCAACTCATTGCGGCAGGAAATCACATCAAATGAGATTGGCGAGCTTGTCATGAAAGGTCTTAAGGACTTGGACGACGTTGCATATGTACGTTTCGCGTCAGTATACAAGGACTTTAAGGATGTCGACACCTTCATGAAAGAACTGCTAAACATTTTGGAAGAAAAATAAATGAGTGAAATCAACCACGGTTTTACGCTATGGAAAAAAAGGGGCGTCAGGTTTTTTACTATACCTTCGTTTCAGCGTGCCGGTAGTGTAACGTGCGCTATGGCAAGCCGAGTCGGCGGTGTAAGCCCGCGACCATACAACACTTTAAACTTCAGTCAAGCAAGAGAGCAAAACAAAGATAACTTTCTAAAGAACATGCAACGTTTCGGTGCCTCTGCGAGGTTTGAGTATAAGAGCGCTATAGCAAACAAGTATGAGCATGGTGCTTCGTTATATCAAGCTAGATGGTCCGACTCTGGAAGCGGCATAACACAAGACGATCTGCCTGTTTTTTGTGACGGACTTTACACAGACGAAACTGCGCTTCCGCTTATTACGTACCATGCCGATTGCGCTCCTTTGTTTTTTTATGACCCTGTGCGCAAAGCTGCAGCAATTTGTCACGCAGGATGGAAGGGTGTCTCATTGCACATTATTAAGGAAGCGATTACCGTGCTCGAGAACCTCGGCAGCGCTGCCAAAAACATCCTTTGCGCTGTCGGTCCATGCATCAGCGCAGCTCATTTCGAAGTGCAGCAAGATGTGTCCGGCGTGTTTGAGACCACGTTTGGCGCAGATGTTTTGCAGTATCGGGGTTCAAAGACGTATCTGGATTTACCAAAGGCATGTGTGATTGATATGCTGGAAGCCGGGATTCCAAGCGGCAACATAACTTTGTCAGATTTGTGTACATACGAGCACCGACGCCTCTTCTTTTCACACCGAAGAGACAATGGCGAAACAGGTGCAATGGCCGCAGTTATTCAAATTAATCAGCAAGGAGCTAATTGTGAATAAAAAAGTATTGGTTGTAGACGACGAACCTAACATTCTCGAGCTGCTAGACTACAATTTAAAGCATGACGGCTATGAAGTTATTCTTGCGGACACCGGTGAAAAGGCTATTGAGCTGTTGGTTGCCGAAAAACCGGATATAATATTACTTGACCAAATGCTGCCCGGTATAGACGGTCTTGCAGTTTTAAAGAAGATTCGCCTTATGCATGAGTTCGGAGACATTCCTGTTATTATTGTGACTGCAAAATCTGAAGAGATTGACAAAATTGTCGGACTTGAACTTGGCGCAGATGACTATATTACGAAACCTTTCGGCGTGCGAGAGCTTTCTGCAAGAATAAAGGCCAACTTGCGAAGGACAGCTGTGGACGCGCACCTAACAATGACAGACATTGCACATGAGGATTTAATAATCGACAACAGGAATTACAAGGTGTTCATAGAGGAAATCGAAATAAAAATGACTCTTAAAGAGTTCGAGTTGCTAAGAATGCTGCTATCCAACAAAGAAAAAGTTTTAACACGGGATGCCATATTAAATAAGGTTTGGGGCTATAAGTATTACGGCGGAACGCGTACAGTTGACGTTCACATTACAAATATTCGCCGCAAAATAAAAGACTACGGCAACAACATTGAAACCATACGCGGTGTGGGCTATAGGTTCAAAGATGAATAGTATATATAAGAAAATTGCATTTAAAATAACCATTTTATTCTTGTGTATTTTAATTGTTGCTGCTACAGGTGCAGTGTTTCATTTTAACTATGTATACAGACAGGATACAGAGGATAATCTGACAAGAGAAACAAAAATGATAAGTCGTCTCATCCAAAGCTCTGATGATTTAGCAAGTTTAACAGACTATATAGACTCAAGTGGTGATTTGCGTTTCACAATTATCGACTTGTCCGGATCCGTTATTATTAATACGGAGGGTTACCCTGTCGAAAAACTTGATTTTCTTTCAAAGCCAGAAATTATTGATGCAATCGAGCTCGGCAATGGCACTAACACACGTTTTGTAGAGCCGATGCAAGAAGCAAGAATGTACGTTGCAGTTCTCTCCACAAAAGATTATATCATCAGAACTTCCGCCCACATGCGTGGCTTTCAATTCCTTGCGATGAGTGTGCTGCTGCCCTTTTTCATTATAATTATTTTTGCGGTATTAATGTGTTTGGTTGTAGCTCTTTTCGTATCTCGAAGCATAACAAATCCGATTATTAAGCTGACGAATGACG
>Ga0233437_1005427_pt1 | contig 13862 bp, 7 predicted proteins | sample SI_122_August201_FD_182714 | JGI IMG/M metagenome (GOLD analysis project Ga0233437, IMG submission 182714) | Seawater microbial communities from Saanich Inlet, British Columbia, Canada - SI_122_August2016_200_MG | ecosystem: Environmental > Aquatic > Marine > Inlet | place: Canada: British... | reverse complement strand
TATACTAACATTTGAAAGGCAATCTCCTTTGTGCTGATAGATTTGTCGGAAAATACTATCTTACTCGGAGTTGCCTTTCTCTCTGCTTAGATTGTAAAGGTGCTATATCTCATTTTTGAACCATGTCCGAATTTGCAATCGTCATAGGAGCAGACATAAATTGTTTCAGCGTACAAAAACGTGAGTTTATTGTTGTTTATATCCAGCATGATCTTTTCGTTCGATATTTTTGGGCGCAAATTAATGGCCAATGACGGTTTATCAGTTTTTGCATTGAAATATGGCAGATCTAATTGAGTCTCTGTATCTATAATTCGTTCGATGTGCCCCCATCCACCGTCTGTGAGTACCCAATACCTTGGGGTGATGAATATTTGCTGGTTAGGTACGGTTTTGGCTAAATTGGCGAGTAGCCGGATCGTCACGGGTGTTGGGGGAAGAGTACTCAGAGATTCTAGCGCGAAACCTGCTTTCTGCTTCATAAGCGCCTGCGCATCGGCATCCGATAGTTGTCCTTCCATTACCCGCTGACAAATTTGAGAGATTGCCTGAGGGTCTTCCCACTTTAATAGAATTTGTAGGCAATGCAATGCCAGCACAGTGCCTACCGAATGTCTGAGGATCATCCGAGCACTTTCAAGTTTGATAATTTTAGTACTCGGAAGGTATTGCAAATATGTTGTGAGCATTGAGTTCGTGCGTGGAAAAGCCTGATATAAGCGCTCCAGGTTTTTCGGTCGGTACATTTGAATGCGGATTGCGCTTTGGGTAGCTTTGTCTCGTTTACCAACCCAGTGATGCAAAGCTATAATTTGCTCCGGCGTAGCTTTATCGAGATTTTGGTAACACCAGGTAGTTTCTACATTGCAACGATCTTGATCATTGAGAGTTGTATATACACAAGCACGTTCAAAACGTAGCAAGAACTCGCGTTCTGGAGATTGTTCCAGCTGACTTGCTAACCATTTTAGATGATCTTGAGGCGTCGTCGTCTCTGCTAGGAAACTATCCTTTGGGGGATCAACAGGCGGTTCCTTTGGATACCAGGGAGTGGCAGTGAAAAAATGAAGGAGGTAACGGGATGGAGGTAACCCGGTTTCAGTAACCAGAAATTCTCCATCGGCGGCGTCAGGGATTTTGATTTCGACTGGATGATGCCAAGGCTGCCATTCGGACCAAATACGCACGCGGCGATTCCGTAACGGATGAGGCTCATCCCAGTACAAACAGAAAGTGGGTGGATCAAGATGTTTTATCCATTTAAAGGAAATGTCAAGCGTGCGATTCAGACGTAGGAGAGGGATTTTGGCTACCTCGTTCGTTTGCCCATCCAGAATAACCAGTCGAAATTCAAAAACCGGAATATCAGGCAGGTTGCGCACGGTATCAGTATATTGCCCCAAGGGAAAACGCCAGCGCGTGCGTAGACGGTGGGTTTCATGGGTATGACGACTTTCCTGAAGATGCTCTCCATTCTCCGGGTTGATCAGATGTAATGCTAACAACAGAGATTGTTCTGTAGGCAGCTCAACGTGGAGTGAGGCGGGGTCGCCTTCCCGGACGGCCTGCAAAATGGCATCAACCGGGCGCATGATAGGGGAAGTGTGCCAGGCCATTTCGCGTTCCGGTGACCCTTGCGGAAAAGCCCAACGCAGGCGGGGCACGGCCAGCGACACGGAAACCCGCACAGGGTCCTGGTCGATCTGGGGCATCACCAGATGTAGTTCAGCCAGGGAGGCCTCCGGGGCAACGGTGATAGCGAACTGCGTCCCTGTTGAGGTCACGGTGACGCCGTCTTCATCCCTAGTCTGAGGCTGAACCTGACAGTCTTCAGGCAGGGCAATGGTGAACTGGGCTGAAACTGCACCGTCTCGTCCAGGCAAGTAGTAGGGTTCTAAATCTTCAATATCCAATTCAGGCCATATGCGAAAGCGGATGGGAGTACGGAAACCCATTGGGCCACGCACGATACCTTGATAGGATCCAGCCGGTTGACTGTCAAGCAACGCGGTCAAAGGAAATTCAAAGGCATTGTCTTTGCATTCGATCTGATCGACGAAATCTTCAAGGGCATAAGATTGGTTGTCCAGTACAGGATTTGCAGCCCATCGGGAAGCCAACTCTATGCGCCAGCGCGACAACTCCTGTACAAACGTACGCCCCAGGCGGGTGGGGATGCGCAAGCGGGGCGGTTCGCCAATGTAGATGGGAACCTCGTTAGGGTCGGCGGTCTGGGACAGGATATCGCCTCCCGCCAATTCCGGTTCGGCGGCTCGCTCTTGGATTGGAATCGACACGAGCGGCTCTGCCTCCCCATCCTCCAGCAGGTGGATGACACTTGCTTTCTCGAAATCCCACCATCCCAATTGCCAATCTTCCCAATCTCCATAAAATTCCAAGAACTCTTGAATATGGTGGGCATTTTCGGCGCGCAGTTCAGCGGATCGGGGGTAGAGTAGCCAATACTCGTCGGCAGGGATAGTTAGCTCCCAACGCATCTGCCGCCCGTTATGGGGATGGAAAGCCAGCAGCGGCGGTTGGTCGGAGGTGGGAAGCAGGTGCAGCCACCGTGTAAGCAGGGCCTCTTCATGGATGGATACCAGGGTCCCCTCATCTGGGTTTTGACGGCAAAATGATACTTGCAGGGAATTGACTGGCGCATCCAACGGGATTTGGGATACACGCGTCTCCAGGCTATGTCCCCGTTGACGGACACGCACCCACTCGGTGTGTGTGAATAACTTTCCGGCAGCCCCATAGCCTTCAATTTCCCAGTAGTGAGATTGCGCTGCATGCTTCCCCTCAATGGGCTGTTGTGGGAGATGAAGGTAGAATTCCGGTTCCCAGGGGCTGAGTGAGATGTAGGGAACACGCATTCGCGGCCCGATTTTGTCATCCTGCTCCTCCTCCATGAACTGGCGGAAGGTGCGTATCACATAAGGGGGCAGGTTTAGTTCGACGGGGCTGGGAAGATCAAATTTTTGCAGGTAGAAACGGGCCATTTTCTGGCAGTTTTCTACGAATTCCAGCACGTAGTCGGGGGCGTGTTTCCGTCCAAATTCCAGGAAATACCGCACGGACGAATCCACAAACATCTGCACGGTACTACGCCCGAGCATTTCATCCACCAGCTCGGCGGTGGGCAGTTCGGCAAAACGGGACTGTTGAACACTGGGTAGTAAGATTTGCTCGAAGAAATCGGGTAATGAGTAGGCTGGAATACCAGCATGCAAACGAATAGGGGTGACGTAACGATACCCGCCTGCGCTCTTGAAGGTGGGTAGCCCAAATTCTTCAAGCGTGTCCATGAACATTTTCTTCCATCCCTGTTGTTGAGGTGTGTGATCGCCAACTCTCAAATTGTTTTCAATTACTCCCCAGTATTCGCGCTCAGTATTATGCGCGGCGACGTGGACAAGATAGGTAGCGAAGGTACGATAGTAGAAATCATCTAGCATTTTTGTGACTTTTGAAAGCTTGTTGCGCTGGATAAGCTCTCGAATTTCACCGCCAATCTCATCCACCTGGTCGCGCGTGAGTTGAATTTCACCCAGCAGAGTGATTTGGCTGAAGAAGGGTTTAAGGTATGTTTCCCACTCGGATAGATTTTTTGGCATGTTGTACCCCAAAGTAATAAGTTGAGCGTGGAGAGTGGTGTCAAAAAATAAATTTCTAAAAGTGACCATTGCCATCATAAAAATGGCTTTTGCTTCGGTACCCTTTTATGCAATAATTGGGCTGCTTGGCGGTCGGGAATGCGGTCGGAATGTCTACGGTTCTTTCTGCAAATAGCAATGGTAAGCCATTTTCTAATAATACTCCCTCACATACCCATACGCCTTCTCAAAGAGTTCCGTATCGGTATGCAGTTTGTACTTGAAGAGCGTGCGTCGTAGGGCTTTACGCACTTCGCGCTCACCCGCATTCGTGGCTTGCCACTCGGGGAAGCGGACTTTGCGGACGATGTCGTCGATGTCGTCGACGATGCGTTCGATCATGACGGGGGTCTCTTCGTTGCGGGCTTGCTGGAAGAGCTCGGTCAGGGCGGCGCGGGCGCGGTCTTCGTCTGCGATGGGGTCTGCGGGGATGTCCTTTTCGGTGTTGACCAGGTCGGTTGCCAGGTCGAGCAGGGCTTTCAGGAAGTGGATGCTTTGCAGTTGACCCGCTTCGTGTTGGTCTTTGAGCTTTTCCAGTCGTTCGGAGAGTTTCTTGTAGCGCGGATCGCCGCTATGCTGGCGCAGGCGCGCGGATAGTTTGAGCTGAATCTCTTTGGCTTTTTTGTCGGGGTTATCGGTATTCAGGACGGCTTCGAGCAGTTCGGCGTCGAGCACGATTTCGGTCAGGTCGTCGTGGATGGCTTCGACGTGCACGTTGCGGTGGATCAGTTCAATCGTCTTGGCGCCGAGCGAATGCCAGAGCAGCGCGCCCGTGCCCGTCGTCGGTTGGACGGAGATGTAGACCTGTGAGAGCCAGCGATAGTCTTCTTCGTAGGCAGCCAGCAGCGGGTCGGGGGAGATGGCTTCCCAGAGTTTGCTGAGCAAGCCATAAGCAGCGGCGAAGGCATCCCGCACGTCGTTGTTGGGCAGGCAGTCCTGGGCGGCGATCAGACCTTCGTAGCCAGAGAGACTTCTATCCACGCCGAGGAAAAATGCTAGGCATTTTTGCATCGCTTCGGGGAGCTGGACTTTCAGGTTTTCGATGCCAGAGACGACACTTCTGAAGCCTTCTTCATCAAAATCGAGCGATTTGGCTACATCATCGAAGATGCCGAGATAATCGACGATCAGACCGTGCGTTTTCATGGCGCCGTAGGTGCGGTTGGTGCGCGTGATGGCTTGCAGCAGGGTGTGGTCGCGCATCGGTTTGTCGAGGTAGAGGGCTTGCAGGATGGGCGCATCGAAGCCGGTTAGCAGTTTGGCGGTGACGACCAAAATCTGGAGCGGGTCGTTGGGGTCGCGGTAGCGGTCGAGCAGTTTTTCTTCGGCGTCGCGGTCGCGTTTGAGCGGACGATAACGCTCGTCTTCGCGCTCTTTGCCCGAGACCGAGATGACGATCTCGCTCGCTTCGGGGGGCAGGTCTTTGTCGAGGGCGGCTTTGTAGAGCAGGCAGCTTTCCTGATCGTAGGTGACGAGCATGGCTTTGAAGCCGTTCGGGGCGACTTTTTCGGTGTAATGCTGGGCAACATCGGCGCAGATCTTTTCGATGCGTTCGGGCACTTTGACCAGCACCGACATTTTGGCGGCGGCACGCGAGAGATTTTCACGGTCAAGGTCCGATAAGCCGCCGGTCAACTCGGCGTATTCTTTGTCGATGGCGTCCTTGTCGATATGTAGCTCGACCAGACGCGGCTCAAAATGCAGCGGCAGGGTGGCGCCATCGCGGATCGATTCTTCAAACCCGTAGCGGCTCAGGTAGCCGTGTTGGTCTTCTTCGGCGCCAAAGGCGTAGAAGGTGTTGCGGTCGCGGCGGTTGATGGGCGTGCCCGTCAGCCCAAAGAGAAAGGCATTCGGCAGGGCGGCGCGCATCTTCATCCCCAGGTCGCCTTCCTGGGTGCGGTGGGCTTCGTCGACCATGACGATGATATTTTCACGCTCGTTCAGGATGCCATCCGCTTCGCCAAATTTGAAGATGGTGGTGATGATAATCTTGCGGGTGTCCGTTCGAAGCAGCTCTTCGAGCTCGCTTCGAGTCTCAGCTTTAACCAGATTGGGGATGTCGGAGGCGTGGAAGGTGGCGCTGATCTGGGCGTCGAGGTCGAGACGGTCGACGACGATCAGGACGGTGGGGTTGCGCAGGGCGGCTTGCAGGCGCATTTTTTGGGCGGCAAAAACCATCAGCAGGGATTTGCCCGAGCCTTGAAAATGCCAGATCAGCCCTTTGCGAGGGTAGCCCGCCAGCACACGCTGCACGATCAGATTGCCGCCTTCGTATTGCTGATACCGACAGACGATTTTGTGACGTCGCTTTTGCTTATCGGTGGCGAAGATGCTGAAGTGGGCGAGAATGTCGAGGATGACGTTGGGGCGCAGCAGTGAGGGGATGGTAGCGGCCAATTGGCTGAGACCCAGCCCAACGGGAGTCCGATCCGCTGCGGACGTGGTATGGGCTCGGTAGGCGTTGGTTGACTCTGATTCAGCCCGAGCCGGTAGCGTGTCCGCTTCTTCCAGCATCCAGGGTGACCATTTATCGAGCGGGGTGTGGATGGCGCCGTAGCGCAGGTCTTTGCCATCGCTGGCGACGCTGAAGACGTTGGGGGCGAAGAGTTCGGGGACGAAGCGTTCGTAGTCGTCGTGGACTTGTTTGGCGCCGTCGAACCAACTGACGGCGTGGCGGACGGGGGTTTTGGCTTCGATGATGACGAGCGGGATGCCGTTGATGAGCAGGACGAGATCGGGGCGGCGCTCGGCGGGACCGGCGCGGAAGGTGTATTGGGTGCTGAGGATATATTGGTTTTGGTCGAGGTCTTCGTAGTTGAGCAGGTGGATGGTGACGTGTTCGTTGCGCTGGCCAAAGGGCATGGAGCGTTCGCCGCGCAGCCAGGCGGTGAATTCTTCGTTGGCGCGGATCAGTCCGTCGGAGCGCACGGAAAAGACAATGGCGCGCAGTTTGTAGAGGACTTCATCGGCGCGTTCGGGGCGGGCGGCGATGGCTGGGTTGAGTCGGACGAGCGCGTCGCGCAGATAGTCTTCGACGAAAACGTCGTTGATGCGGCGCGGCAGAGCGAGGGCATTCACATAATGCCAACCCGCGCCCGCGCTATTCCGTCCGATGGTGGTGTAGGCAGCTTGGCTCTCGGCGAGACCGCCTTTATCATCTTTTTGCTGTCCGCAAAGCAGGTCACGGATGTAGTTTTCGACAGTGTTGAGTTCGTTGAACATGGGTTTATCCTAACAAGTTGTTTAGCATACCTTTTTTCAAAGAAGAGCTTTCATCTTTGCGTTCATTGATTGTTGTTAACTTCTTTGAAAGTTCATCAAGAATTTTAACAACTTCTATCTGTTCATCATAATTAGGGTTTGGTATTTTGATTTTTGCTAATCTTGTAATCGCCAGTTTTGGCTGAGTAGTTGTCATTGTCTGTCGTTGCAGTTCCCACTGACCTTTGCGACTTGATAAGTAATACATGATGAAGCGATTATGATGTGCAGCTTGTTTTTTAATTACCAGTCTAGCTGCGTTTTCAGTTAAATTTGCTCCATCTAAAGATGATGGGATAATTCCTACAATTCCTGTTGTTCCTGCGATAGAAACGTAAACATCTTTGCTGGTTATGATATATCTCTTTATTAGTTTATGTACATCGTGAGAGATATATTTCAAATCAGTTTCATTTACCGTCTTATTTGCAAAATCAACAATACGAATATAAGGGTGTTCTGTTGCGGTCGAAGAATAAGGTTCCCCTTTGGGAAGTCTTTTTCCTCCCTTTACCGATGCGATTTCTCCTATAGCTATTGACCCAAATTGTTTATCCAACTTTTGAAAAATATTCTCTGTAAAAGCGTCAAAGTAAATACTTGCTTTTTCAAAGGTTTTTTCCCACTGAACTAACACATCATCCGCCGCCCAGAGCAGTTCGGCGATGCGGCGCTGCTCGTCGATGGGCGGGAGGGGGAATTCGTACTGGGCAAGATGCTTCCAATTCGTGCGTGGCGAAAGCGATCCCGCCGAAGTGCGCACGGCATACTCATAAAACCCTTCTGATTGACAGATGAAAGGCAACAATTCGGGCAGCAACTTATCAGGGTCTTTGCTCTCGAAAACATAAATATCGCCCGAACAAACACCTTCAAAATCCGCCACGGCGACCTTGCGCTGGTACGCTCTGCGCTTGCCGAAAAGCACCTGTCCAGGCTTGAAATGGTTCGTGAAAGTTATCCCGTCCGTAACAGCGCCCCAGCGGCTAATATGCAAATTCTCAGGCTCGATATGCTCCAAGCCCACGAATCGCTCGATCCCCGCGGTGAGAGGGTCTTTTATCCGTGCTCGGGAGAGGGTTACTACGTCAGCGAATTTGGTCATGGCGTAGTTTTCAGTTTAGCACCCATGCTAAACGCCGCTTTAACCCATTGGCATTTTGCATCGGTATTTTTTTATCATGTTGAAGTCGTCCTACAACAATTCCTGGCGCAATACCCAAATTTTCAGCAAATGCTGCAATTTCCGCTTTACTGTAATATGTTGTTCGTGATGTAAAGCGATGATATTCGGTTGCAGGAATCAAAAACTCAGAAGCAAAATGATTTGCTTCTTCTTCCTTCTTGTCTTCAATACCATTCCCTTCTATGAAGATGTCTCGTTTTCCATGTTTTAGGATATGCCCTGCTTCATGGAAGAATGAAAACCAGAGTTGATCGTCTGTCTTGTATCGTAACGACACTTGAATCATTGCTTTATTAGGCGTTAGCCAACGAGTTACCCCGCTAATGCGGGCTTTGGGCAATTGTGGCACAAAGACAACGGCAACCCCTGCGCCAGCGCATAAGCGCACCGTTTCTTCCTGAAAATTCTCGGGAAGTTGAACTGTCAAGGAACGAATCGATTCCAATGCAGAGCGAAATTGAACTGCGTCATAGGGATAACAATCTATTTGCTGGGCTTCAATTTCTCCACGTCGAATCCATGTCGAGACAGCGAAAGGATCGCTCTCAAATGTAGAAGATTTACGAAAGGCTACGCTAGGTTGTTGCCAAATTTCGCTCCATTGGGTTGGTGAGGCGATTCCAAAGAAACTGATCACGTGCCGCAACATTTCCACAGGATCATCCGCTGGAGGCAACCAATTAAATTCAACCATTTTCTTAATCGGGAACTGGTTTAACCAATCGACTTGACCTTTTAGGGACTTCCTTTCTGCCTGTCGTGCCAAATTCTCACGATAATACTGTTCGCGGTCGTTCCAAAAGCTGGCTGGGGTTCCAAGTACACGCTCCAATTGGAGCGCGGTTGCGGGTGTTAGGGCTGCCTTCCCTTTGATGATTTCATTAATTGTCTTCTTAGGGCGACCCGTGCGTTCAGAAAGCTCTGCTTGCGTCATCCCCCGTACTTCAAGGATGTCCAATAAAGTTTCGCCAGGAGGGGATACAACATCTGGCATATATTCATTTTTAATCAGGTTATCCATGAGTGTCCTCTATTCCAAGTATTTTTATCGCCTTCACATTTTGCCAATCAATGCCGCCGTCATCTTTGATGGAAGGTGGATCATCGGCTGGTACAAAAATTAATCGCCAGGGGTGGTCCAGATCAAGCGATAGTTGTCCTCGCCGATCACCAGTCAATTCATGGCATCTGCCAGGTAACATCTTCATTACGCTCAGGTTATCGGCAGCTCGCAAGTCGTCCAAACGTTGGCGGACTTTCTTTGCGCGCCGAGCTCCTTGTCGTTTATTTAGAAGCCTTTGGTTATTACATTCTTCGCGGAATTTTGGATCTTGGAATTGAATGATCAAACGTTTCACCCTTTTTTGTTTTTTTCTATAATTTCATTAACGAAAAGGGTTAATGAAATTATAGCATATTTTGTATTTTGCACGAGCCCTATTTTAGAAAAAGTTATCAGGTTCTATCCAACTCAACGATGACAAAGGCTGGGGGTCATTTGTTTTCTACATCAAATCCTAACTGGCGAAATACGCGGTTAGTTTGCTCTCCACCATTAAAGTCCGTTGTAGGAATTCCGGTTGCAATGCTTAATATTTGTTTTGGGGGATGTATTCTTCCATTATGCCAGACAGCATGCTTATAGGTGTCTTTCTGTAGCCAGTTGTCATAGACTTCCGGGTTCGGATATTTAGCAGAGAATTCATGTAGTGCATCCAGAATGTTTTGCCGGGTTACGGTTTGTCGTTTGAAGGTTGTTTCCATATCAAAATATCTCCAATGCAATTAAGCATCTTTTCCGAGATTATCAAGCATTTCTACAAGCTCATCCATCTCTTTCCAGAATTGACGGCCACCCTGCTCCCATACCTGCCATAGCTGGCGCGGGCTACGCTCATCTTCAGTAGCGCCATTGCCATTTGAATTACGCTTGACATACAACGGGATGGACAGGCTGTAATCCTGTGCGGCGATCTCGTCCAGATCGGCAACATGAGCAAAGCCAGCTTCACTCATGAAGCTATGATAAGTCTCCGCGATATGCGCCTGGTGCTCAGGTTTCAGGTAACTCATACTGCGCTCACGCGTCACTTCGTTGACTGCGTCGATGAAAAGCACCTTGCCCTGTCGTTCGACGGGTTTATCACTGCGACAGATCACAATGCAGGCTTCCATCGGCGAGTTGTAGAAGAGATTGGGCCCCAAACCAAGCACGCATTCCACCAAATCCGCTTCGACCAGCTTCTGGCGCATCTCGGCTTCTTCCTTGCGGAAAAGGACGCCATGCGGGAAAAGAATCGCGCTGCGACCACTGCCGCCCCCACCCCTAGCCCCTCCCCCAAAGGGAGAGGGGGACGACATGCTTTTCAGAATGTGCTGGAAGAAGGCATAATCAGCGCGTCCCTGCGGCGGGGTGCCGAGAAAGTTGCGTCCCCATTGGTCGCTTTGCCAGGCGTCCCGGTTCCACTGCTTGATCGAGTAGGGCGGATTGGCCAGCACCACATCGAAGGTGGCTAATTTGTCGTGATCGGTAAAAGCAGGGCGCTCAAGCGTATCGCCGCGTGCGATCTGGAAATCTTCCACACCGTGCAGGGCTAAGTTCATCCGTGCGATGGCGGCGGTCAGGTGATTGCGTTCCTGCCCGTAAAGTCCCAGCGTGCGGTATTCGCCGCCCTTGCGCTTGACTTCATCAAGGGCAGAGATCAACATCCCGCCCGTGCCGCAGGTCGGGTCATAAATCCGCTCTCCGGGCTGGGGATCAAGCATTTGCACCATCAGATGCACCACTGTGCGATTGGTGTAAAACTCTTGTGCCGTATGCCCGCTATCGTCCGCGAATTCTTTAATCAAATACTCGTAGGCGTTCCCCAACTCATCTTCGGGGACACTGGTCAACGAAAGGGTGTGCTTCGAGAATTGCTCCAGCAAATTTTTCAACGTATGATCGGGGAGACGCTCTTTGTTTGTCCAGGGTGCGTCGCCAAAGATCCCATCCAGGCGATCAGGATTGGCGGCTTCGATGCTCCGCAACGCCCGCTGGATCGCCCGCCCCACATCCTTCGGCGTTTCACGGACTTCCTGCCAATGCGCTCCCGTCGGGATGACGAACCGCTCATCTGCCATCGCGCGGGCGTAGTCTACATCGCCCGTCTCGCTCACAGCCTGGGCTTGCTCCTCGTCCCAAACATCGGAGAGCCGTTTGTAGAAGAGCAGCGGAAAAATGAACTGCTTATAATCGCCCGCGTCCACCAATCCGCGCAAGATGTTGGCTGCGCCCCAAAGATAGGATTCGAGTTCGGGTTGGGTGAGGCGCTTAGTCATTCGGTGAGTACCTGTTTTGCAGCTTCAGTTGCAATTGGCTCAACAAGCTTATAAAAATCAAGCATAGTTTTCACACCCCAGTTCCTGAGTACGGCAAGCTCCTCTTCGCTGTCGGTGATTGTTCCGGGATGATAAATAGCAATTCGTGATGCACGCTTTTGGTCTATTCGTTCCCAACTTATTTCATCCAAACTATCTTCAATATTTTCTCGGTGGGACTGAATCAAATCAAAAATTTTCTTATTAACTTCTTTATCTCCCGAGTCGATATAAAGCTCAATTCGAAAACCGTTGCTGCGAACAAAGCAAAAACCAAATTGCCCGATATTTCTGTCCTTAGATGAGTAGGGACAACAACCTATCCAGCTTGACCCACCTGGAGACACATCCCGAATAGGCAATTCTGTTTTCTCTCTCAGTTCAGTTAATAATTTGCTAAAGAAATCAATATAGGCTTGTTGGCGCTCTTGTGTGCGGACAAAGGTAACTTTTCCCTCAGTCATATTCAAATAACTTGAACGCCACCCGGCTTCCAGCCACTGTTGTGAATGTCTGTGTCCAACCGAATCATTGGCCCACCATGCACGATGATCTCGGGCCGATGCAGGCAGTTTTGCATCAATGATTTCTTCAATGTCAGAAAAAGAAAGTTGAACTTTTGTTATGTCTCCTGGTTGGCTTTGCAACCAATCAGCTAAGGCTGCATAGCGTCCTCCGCCGGTCACAACTTCTGCTACTGAGAATTTGTCAGATTCAGATGTCTCGGCAGAAAGAGTTTTAGTCTTTTCTTCAGCCTTTTTTATCAAACCATCTATACGTTTTATTTCTTCTAATCTTTCCTGTTCGTTTTGATATTCTTCCTGCCGTTTTGACAACCAGTCAGAAGCAAATCTTAATCTGTCTCTTTGCTCTGCGGTAATATCTCCTCGAAAGTGGGCAAGTTCGTTTCGTGTTTCTCGAATACCATTTAATAGCTCGATAATAGAATCTCTGGAAATGTTGAATATCGGCTCAAAAAATCCCCATGTTTGTTTTCTTACCAACATGTTGACGTACTCTCCAAGAGAAAGATCATCAAAATCCAGAGGGGTATCAGTTTGTCTGTGAGATGTCATCAGCGATATGACTGAATTTAAGTCTGTTTCGATAATTTCACCTTTGTCGTTTGTGTATGCGGTACGAATGAATTCTTTGATAATTAGCTCTATGTCTTCAACTCGCATCATATCTTCAGTGCGTGTTCTGAAGTATTCAGTAGCGTCATAACTGGTGACGATGCCTACCAAATTAGCCCCTAAACCAATATCTTCGGTGATTAATACTGCATTAGAATCTTTTAGACGATCTAAAATATCAAAAAGATCATCGTCAAAGCTATGAATTGGCGCTGAAACCATCACATCTCGCACGCTTAGATATTCAATATTGGTTTTGAAATTTCGTATGCCGCGCAAAATACTTTCATTAGTGATCATTCCCTCAGCAGTCTCTACCACCATGTCCTTAGCTTTTTCTTCTCTACTAACTACGGGCAGCTGACTATAGTCATGTTCAATCATCAGAGATAAAGCTGTTGAGACAGAGTCGTTCTTTGTAACAGAAACGGGCGGACCTTTACCTTCAACAATTTGATAAATTTGATAAGCCATTTTATTCCTCTAACCAATTTCCTTCGGTCATCAATTTGTGCAAACGCTCTTCCGCTTCACGCGCATCGTTGAGTGCTGTCTTGAAATCCGCAATTGCTTCATCCATTGGAGGAATATCTTCCCCAATCGGCGGAAGGACATAACGAGAGATATTCAAAGTCCAATCTTCTTCTTCGATCTCATCCAAGTCCACGACGCGGGCGCGGTTTTTCACATCTTCGTAGCCCTGCCCCCAGCTCAAAATCTCCGCCGCGTGCTCAAGGTCGAGGAAGTTCTGCGCGCGTCCCTTGCGGTATAGCTCAGACGCATCCAGGATGAAAACCTGCTTCTGGTGTTTTTCTTCTTTGCGTTTGCGCAGGATCAAAATACAAGCTGCCAACCCCGTCCCGTAGAACAGGTTCGGCGCCAAGCCGATCACTGTTTCGATCAAATCCTGCTGCAAAAGATATTTGCGAATTTTCCCTTCAACACCGCCACGGAACAAAGCTCCCTGCGGTAGAACAACCGCCATGCGCCCGTTTCCCAACGCCATCGAAGCGACCATGTGCTGCACCCAAGCAAAGTCCCCGCTGTTATCGGTGGGCAGCCCCGCAAATGCGCGCCCCCAAGGATCGCTCTCCCAAATCTCACGTCCCCAATTCTTCAGCGAAAAAGGCGGATTCGCAATTACGCAATCGAAGGTTGCCAATCCGCCCGTGGATGGATCAGTAAAAATCGGATTACGGAGTGTATCACCGCGCTCGATGGCAAAATCTTCAATCCCGTGCAGGAGAAGATTCATCCGCGCGA